>Ga0247611_10005748_pt1 | contig 16200 bp, 1 predicted proteins | sample 177DNAGHGhighgp2_FD_192422 | JGI IMG/M metagenome (GOLD analysis project Ga0247611, IMG submission 192422) | Sheep rumen microbial communities from Palmerston North, Manawatu-Wanganui, New Zealand - 1770 DNA GHGhigh gp2 | ecosystem: Host-associated > Mammals > Digestive system > Stomach > Rumen ... | reverse complement strand
TTGGGGATGGGGGATTGGGGATTGGGCCCAATCCCCAATCCCCAATCCCCAATCCCCAATCCCCAATCCCCAATCCCCATTTGAATGCTTTATTTTAATTATATTATATTTGTTTAAAAAAGTTTAAATAAATATTATGAAAGACTTATTTGATCTTTTTAAATTTATAATTACATACTTTAAATCATATTTGATTCAATATTAATCTTATAAATATATTTATACAATTTTAAATATTAGTTTTTATTCCTAATAATAATAATTATCTATAGTTATAGAAATTAGTTTTTTTATATTCTAAATCTTGGAATTGGTTTTTTATGATTATTATCACCATCATCATCATCATCATCATCACTAGTAATATTTTTTATTAATTGATAGAAATAATATATATTAGATATTTTTAAATGTAAATTTCCAAATTCGTCATTAATAATTTGTTCTATCTCTTTTATTTCATTATCATTGATATTCCATAGATTAGATTTGAATAGCTCAGATATTAAACTTCTATTTTCTATTTCTTCTGTTATGTCATTTAAAATTAAATATCTTAATATATATCTTTGTATTGCCTTGGCTAAATTATCTTTGTTCTCATAAATTTTATTTTTATTTTCTATATCGTTTTTATCAAAATTTGATTTAAATTTATTATCAAGATTATTAATACATTCATCAAAAGAAAAATCTTCTAATATTAAAAAAACTTTAATTAATTTGCATATTTCTAATTCTTTCCCTTCTTTATTTATAAAATTGATATAATCTTTTGAAATTTTATTATCTTCAGGTAAATCTTCTAATATTTTAATAATCTTTTTATTTTTATCATTTTTATTTCTATTTAAATAAAAAAATAGATATAAGAAAGAATTGAAGAAATTTTTATAAGCGTTAATATCTTTTCCTTTCAAATTTTTTTTATAATAATCATGAACTTTGATTTTTTCCTTTTCATTTAAATTGTTTTGAGAATAATTAATATTAAAAATAGATATTTCAGAATTAATATCATAATTGTATGAAATAAATCTTAATCCATCTTTTTTAAATAAACATTTTCCAGGTAATATCAGTTTAGCTAATTCTTTTTCTATGGAATCAAAATCATAAATAAATGAATTATAATTTATATAATTAATAGTTCCATCTTCTTTAAATATATCTCTTCTTGAATATTTTCTTATTATATTTTCTAAATTAATATTATCTAAAGATAATATGTTTTCATCTATAGCATCTTGTACAAATATTTTCTTTTTCAAATTATTTAAATAAAAATAAAGATTGCTATCTTCACCTATTGATGGGATAATAGATTGCAAAAATTCATTTTGCCAAGAAATAAATTTTTGATAAGCTGCTGTAATATAAATGCCATAATCTAATTCACTATCATCATTAAAGAAATAAATTATAGGATCATCTTTTTTTATTTCCTTGTATTTTATTTTTTTCAAACTTTTGTAAAATGAAATATCTCCTTTTATTTCTTCCACAGCACTTTTAAATTTATTAAATTTATTTCCTATTTCATTTAATAAACTGTCATTTAATATTTTTTTTTTAGCTTCCTCTCTAGTTATTTTATTAGAATAATGATCAATCATAAAATTGCTGAATTCATTGATATCAGGAAGATATTTTAATTTTTTGATATTATTATTATCTACTAGTAATTGATTTATTAATGGATACTTTGATTTAAATGTTTTATGATTTATCCTTTCTATTTGTCTTAAGAAGGAATTTTTATTTTGATATTTTGTAGTCATAAAATATTTAAAATATGGATAATCTTCTTCAGAATATTCTTCAACAGGAACCAATTCATTAATTATTATTTTTATATTATTTTTATCCAATTGTGCTTGCATATAATTTTTTTTAATATATTTAACCTTATAGCTATCATATTCATCTATGCATTCTTTAATTATATTTTCAATTTTATCTTCAAAATTATTTCTTTCTTCTATTGTTTGGAGATATTCACAATTTTTTAACAATTTTGATAATTTTGTAAATATTAAATTCATAAAGATCTCAATGAATTGAATTGATTTTTCTTTTAATGCTTCTTCTAATAAGGCCCAGTTATACTCAATTATTTCAATTGAAGTCAAATCTTCAATTAGACAATACTTTTTTAAATCCTCTTCAGAAATGTATCCTAAGCAATTTGAATAAAACAAATGAATATGTAAAATAAAATTTAATAATCTTAGTCCAATTTTGCTTAAATTTCTAACTTTTTTATCAGAATTCATAAATAATTTTTTATCTATGATATTCAATCCTGGTTTTTCTTTATTTAGAATAGGTTCAATTATATCACTTATGTACTCCTTATATGTTTTATTTGGTAAAATTTCATTTGTTAATTTATAGTTATTTATTTCATTTTCCATTTCTTTTTCATCCTTATAAATTCTATAATGACCTTCTCTTGGAACTAGGAAATATTCGTCTTCTTTATTTTCATAGCCTATTTTTCTTTCACACTTAGGGCATATTAATGTTTCATTATTAAATGATATATTTTTATTATCTAAAGAGTAATAATAACCACATGAGCAAACATAACAGCCTATATCTGTAGGATAATACTTAAAATGATTTTCTATTTCTGATAATGTATCTAAATGTAAATCCTCTGAATTATAGTTTCCAGGAATGAAATTTTTTTGGAGTGTAGATATAACATTTTCTTTGACTAAATCGGCATATAAATTATTATTATTATATAATGTTTGAACACATAAACGAAATCCATATAATAAAATAATATGAAGATTTGAATCAAAATTTTCATTTCTAATTAATTTTGGTTTCAAATTACTTTCAAATTTTTCTTTGTTATAATATATTAACAATAAATTATTTAAATTTTCATTATATAAAGATTTTTGGATAATATATAATTTTGAAAATTTGAAAAAATTAAGAAATTCCTCTCTATTTTTATCATCATAATCTTTAAATCCTACATTAGATATTATTTTATTTATTGTTATTATAATAAGTAAATCTAATTCAATATATCTTAATGAATTATTTAATTTAGAATTATGAATAAATTTATTTTTTCTTTGCTCTTCAAATAGATTATAAATATCTAAATAATTTAAATATTTATCTTCAGAATCAAGAGGTAGGAAATAAAAAATTAGCATTTCATTTCTATTTTCATATTTCCAATTTTCAAAATCATCATGAAAATTAATTTCCCCACTATAGAAGTTGAATGTTTCAAACTCAGAATTATTTATAATTAGACTCAAGAATAATTTGAAAATATATATTTTAATGACATTCAAGAATTCTTCATTTAATTCTTTTAATTTATCCATTATATCCTCAATACTATTTAAGCTTTGTTTTTCTTCTTTTGCATAATAAATGAGATAGCTTAAATATAATTTAGTATAAGATATTGAATATAATTTGCATAAATTATAATTGCTTTCATTAATATGATTTTCATTTAAATATGAAATTGATTTTTTAAATAATTCTAAAGGTTGATCAAAAACTATACTATTTGGTTTTTTTCTAGATTTTACATAATTGTTAAAATATTTTTCCAAAATATCATTATTTAAGAAAGGAATATTTTTAAAATATAAATTTAAGTTTAATTCATAATAATTAAGCAATATTTCATCTAAAAAAGGTTTATTACAATTATTTAATTCTTTTATTACTGTTTTATCATTCTCAGAAATATTTTGCAAATTATTTTCAATATTTTTTGGTGATATATTAATTAAGTTAGATTCATCTATAATTGAATTAATTATATTTGAACAATTTAATATAAATTCTTCTTTTTGTAGTATTATTTTTAATATAAATTCATGATTTATTTTATTTTTTTTGTATTCATTGGATAATATTAAATTTATTATTTTTGAAAAATTATAATTTACACCTAAATTATCAATTAAAAATTGTATTAATTCATCTAAGTAATTTTGTAACTTGGTATTTTCATCATTATCTATTTCAAAATTGATTAAATTAAGTAATTTTATTGTATTTTCTTTATTATTTATTTTATTGATATAAAATATATTTAATATTTCTATAAATTCTTCAAAAGAAAGTAATATTCTTGAAAAGAGATTTTTATTTGAACTTAGCATATTTGAAAAATGTATTATTTCTTTGCAATGATTTATGTTGTCCATTAAATTTTCATAATCAAAAAATATTTCTGTATTATTTATTAAAATCTTGATTAGATATTCAATAATATATAAAAATATTTCATTATTATTATAAGAATCTTGTAAAATTAGATTTATTTTATCATCTTTAATATTATTATTAAAAATTGATTTAATTTTTTCATCTAGATTACTTAATTTTATCTTTGTATCCAATATGGAATAGATTGTTAATATTCCTCTAATTTCGTTTTTATAGCAATCTACCCAATTAATTGTATTTGAAACTAATTTTAATTTTTCTTTTAATGATAAGTTTTCTCTTTTTTTATATTTATCATTATTTAATTGTACCATAAATAAAAATAATTTTTTTATTGATTTTACATTTGTTTGTCTTATTAATTTATTGCTTTTACTTTCAAATTGCTCATTTATTTCTTTTTTAATAAACGATGTACAATAGTCATCAATTAATAAATCATATATTTTTTTATTTAATTCTTCGTTTTTTTGAATAATATTATTTATTTTTAAAATAAATTCCTCTTTTTCTAATTGACTATTAGTTGAGTTGCAATAGTCCCTTAATTTTATCCAAAAGTCGTCAAACTCCATGGTATTATTTGATATATCTGAATCTTTTAAAGAAATCCAATCATTTCTAAAATTCCTTGTTATATTTTCTGATACAAATTTGATTGTATTTTCCATTATATTATAATCTCCATTTTTTCGTAGAAATTCTTCTAAAAATATTATCATTATTTGCTTTAAAACATTTTCCTTTATCTCTTTTTTATAGGCAATTAAACTTGACATAAAACTATTTTCAAATTTGAAAATAAAATCATTAAATTTCTTATGATTAATAAAATAATTTTTAATAATTTTTATCATATCAATATCTTTTTCTGTGGCAAATTCCTTTTCTAATTCATCTTCATTATTTTTTACCTTTTTTACATTAAATAATTTATTAATCATTTTATTCAATTTTTTCTTAAGATAATCAAATATTAATTCTTTTATTTCTTCATTTTCTTTTATATACATTAATAATTCATGATTATTCTTATTTAAATTCATTAAATGCAAAGAATTATGGCTATCATTGTTAATTAATAAAGAATTATCCATTATACTCTCAAATCCTTGTTTCAAAATATATTCAAATATTTCCTCTTTTTTTAATTTGATAATTTTATTAATTTGAATTGAATATTTTCCATTTAAATTATCTATGAATATTTGGCAAAAGTCTGATAAATTAGAAATTGTTTCTTTTAAATTTTTATTATTAGTTTCTTTTGAATCTTTTAATTCATTTTTAAATGTTCTTTCAATATGAACAATGAAAATAAATATCTTTTTTTTATTAAATTCTTTCTCTTTATTTTCAACAATGAATTTTGTGTAATTAATAAAATTATAATAGCCAGGAATGAATTGAATTATACACATTTTATAAATGTCATTTTTAACAAAATCATTAATTTTATTTTCTAATTCTATTTCTGAATTTAATTCTGAAATTTTAATGATTTTTATTGTTTCTTTTTTTTTAATTTCAAAATTAAGGCTTTCATTTTGAATATTATTTAAGTCATCAATAGGTGTTAAAACTTTTGAAAAAGTATACACTACATTTTTTCTATTTTTTGTACTTTTTAGGAAATTTGATAAATTTGAATGCTCATAAGATATATAATAGTCAATTATTTTTTCTTTTAATATAAAATCATTATTAAATTTAAGAGGTATAATAATATCTAAAGGTAATATAGGAGCTATTTTTGACAAAACATTATTCATCAATTCTTCTTTTTTAATTCCTTTTAAATTTTCATGATAAATAATTCCTTGAATTTGCTCTAATCCACAATTTATTAATAAATTATTAAGATCATAATTAATTATTTCATTATTATGGGTGAAAGAGATTAAATCATTTAATACTTTTTTTATTTTTATTGATTCTTCTATTAGTTCTTCACTTAAAAGATTTTTATAATTAATAATATGTTTTTCAAATGCATTAACAAATGATTCCTTTTGTTTATTAATTTCATCAATGTCAATATTTACAATACATCTGAATTTTTCATGAACTTTTGTAAATATATTTATTACTGAGCCATTTGAAATACTAACAAAGTTTTGATTATTCATTAATTTGAAATTTTTACAGAATAAATCATATAAACTTGAATATAAGAAATCAAAATCTTTTAAGATAATTATTCCACCTTGATTTATATAAAATTTAATTTCCCTTATAATTTTCAAATGATATTCTTCATTTTTAATATCTTCTTTAAATTGACTTCCAATAAAAATTTTATAATTAGTATCTTTTAAAATTGATGATAATAAATAATGACTCTCAGAAAAATTGGAAAATAATAAAAGATTTCTATTGTCAAATTCATTAAAACTTTCTTTTATTATTTTAAGATAATCATAATTATTTTCACAATTAAAATTTGGATAAAATTGAGAAAATATTTTTTCTAAAATTTCAACTGAATTAAATCCATTCATATTTTCATTAAATAATTGAAAACCAGCCAATTTTCTTTCTATACTTTCAATTCCTATTAAAAATAGATCTTTTTCTTCTTTAATAAGTTCATCTTTTGATAACAATTTTAACGTGGCATATTTAATCATTTCTATAAAGTCTTTATTTCCATGAAAATTTATTTGCTTTTCGTATGTATTTTTATATTGATAATAAGTTTTTGCTAAATTTTCAAAAAAGATTTTATATTTTATAATGATATTTTTATCAAAAGATTCAACAATATTTAAGGCCATATTAACGAAATCATTTTCATCAAAAGGAGGATTTGAGACACATATACATTTATTTATTTTGAAATCTTCAATATTCATATTTGATATTCCAACAAAAACCATATGTTTATTGGATTCTTTTATTTTGTCTTCTAAGACAGTATATATTTTCTTTTTATTTGTCTTTGTTGAAATATTTATTTCATCATAAAATATTACAGGTAAATATATATTTTTACTGTCTTTATCTAAGCTTTTATTTTTTTCACTTGCAATCGAAAATATTTTTTCCATATCTTTATGATTGGAATTTTCATTAAAAGAATATAAAATTATTTTTGGTAATATTTTGAAAAGAGGATTAGTAGACCAAGAGCAGACCATAGATTTATAGATTAATTCAAAACACAATGATTTATCATTACCTGATTTATCAATAATAAATATTGGAGTTTTAGAATTTATTGCAGAAAATATAGCAAAGCAATTTTCCAGCAATTCTTTACTTTTTAAAGTTCCTTTTGGAACTTCTAAATTATTAAAAATAAAATTTTCTTCAATGGTAGGAATTTTGAGGAAATCTTCATTAGGAATTATTTGATTTAATGATTCAACTAATTCTTCCCTTATGCCCTTATCTGGAATTCTTAGATAATAGCAAATGAAAACTGATAAATTTATAGCATTTATGTGAAAATCAAATTCTGTAAATTGATCATATGAAACTATTGGTGATTCCTCTTTGATTGTGTTAGATAATTTGGCTCTAAGCTTTAAATATTTATGGAAAAATTTATATAATTTATTACATCTAGCAATATCTCTTAAAGATATTGAGGATATTTCAAATTTATCTTTTATGAAATTTTGTGATAGAATTATCAAATTTTTTGCCGTATCTTTTATTTTAGTAAATTGTTCTTCTGTTAATATTTCACCATCTGGTGATGAAGATATTTTTTCAATTGTATTTATTATCATAAATTCAATATATTTTTTTTCATCTTCTTTACTTATATATCCAAAATTCAATACATAATTGTATAATGAATTTGGAAAAGGATTAACATTATAAGCTAATTCTTTATCATCAATATCTTTCATTTTTTTTTCTTTAAATCGATAAGGATTACATGCAGCAATAAATGCAATACTTTGAGGCAATTTTTTGCCCAACATTGAATGTTTGCAAATTAATTCAGTAATAAGTGATGTAGATTTGCATCTATTTATTTGATCTAAAAATATCCATATTTTATTTTTATTATAGAATATACCTCTTAATTCATATTTTTCTTTCTTTTTTTGTTCTTCTTCTTCTAATTTTTTAGCATCATTTTTAATACTATTAATAAAATTAACAATATCTTCATCTAAAATATCTTCATTTAAATTTAAAATTTTCATTTTTAATGTGGATTTATTAATCATTATATCATATATTTTTTTAATAAGTGATGTCTTACCACATCCAGTTTCCCCCATTAATATTATTGGAATATCTGCTCTTATTCTAGTTAATATTATTAGCATCTTAATAAAATTGTCAGGAGTGATAACATAATTACCAAAAATTTCTTGTAAAGATAACTCTTTTTGGTCTTTTTTATCCTTTATAAGGATAGGATTTTGTAGAACAAACATATCTTTAATTTCCTTAAGAAAATCTTCTTGCTTATATAGTTTATAATTTTGGTATGTTTTAAGTATTTTTACTTTGATAAAATCTTGTAATTGTGAAAATTTTTGATATTCTTCATCTTCAGGTGTTTTACTAGTTATAATAGTAAATAAATCTTGAAATCCTTCATGAATATAAAACAAAGTCTGATTAAGCTTATCAAAAGAAATAAAATTATCTTCATTATTAATATTATTGATATTCAATGATAACTTTGCATTATCCTTTTTATTTATTTTATCATTAGGTATTTTTTTGGTAAAATATTCTGTTTGTTTTATTAAATTATTTACAATAATTTTTCTAATTTTATTTAAATTATTTTTATCTTGAGATAAATTAAAGGCATTAAGAAAATAATTTTTATTAAAATCTTTTAATTTTGAACCTAAAACATCTATAAAAAATTTTATTTGATAATATGTCAAATTCTTTCCCTTAATTATATTAAAGAATAATTTGCAACATTCTTCTTGAGATAAAATCTCAGCCTCTAAAATCGAATTTTCTACACTTTTATAAGCATTACCAACTTTTATTTCCATTTTGCTTTTTACAGTAAAAGCACGTGCCATTCTTCTTAAAATAAACAAGTCATTATCATTTATTTTATCATCGTTTAATAATTTGAGATAATTACATAAAATTTGAATATTTGATGTAATATTTTGAGGAACAACTAAAGGCTCTAAATTATTAATAGATATTTTATATCGTTTTTTTGGTGGTATTAATGTCAAAATTTTCAATGTTGAAAAAAAATTAATATTAAAATTAGGTATCTCAATATATATTTCTGTATCATTTAATAAATAGAAAATATCCTCGTTTACCTTATATAATTTTGCAATTATAAACCAAAAAAGAAATTCTTCCATTATATCAATATTATCAGTATCAAATAAATCTAAATGAAAAGAACTTTCCTTCCTTAAAGGTAATTTTTTTAATCTTTTAATAATATCTTCTCTTTTTAATAATCCTCCTAAAGGAAAATAGATATAATTTCTTTTTTTACTTAAAATATTGCTTTTAATTTTTTCTGATTTTCCTAAACCTCCTTTTTCTGAACTGACAATTTCAATAATATTAGAATCATTAATTAATTGATTTTCAATTTCTTTTTTTATATTATGTTCAAATTTTTTACATTTTATAGTTTTTAAAAATGCATTTATATCTGTGTTCTCATTAATGTTAATGAAAATTAAACAAGAATTCATAACTCCTTTAATTTCATTTAAAATTATATTTAATAAATTTACCAAATAATTTTTTGTTCTTTGTTCCAATAATTCTATTCCACCTATTATAAAGCATGAATGAAAATCGCATAATATTGCTCTATATAAGAAAGCTGTTATTTCCCCATAAGTTGTCTCCTTATTACAAAATAAAATATTTTGAGCATTTGGGGAATTTCCTGTTAAGTATTTATATAATTGGAATAATTCCTTTCCAAGGTCATAACATGAATATGAAAATATTCCTCTATATTTTTCAAATTCTATATTTGATTTGATGATATTTTTTTCATAAATTTCATCCAATGAAATTTCGTTTAATTTTAATAATTTTTCAAAATAAGTAATACAATTATTAGTTATATTTTCATATTCATCTGATCCTTTTACCCATATATAATCTTCTATTATTTGTTTTGCTGTGCCATTCGTTATAAATTTAAATATTTGATTAATATAATAATTATCAGTATCTTCACCACTCTTTTTATTCAAATATTTAAATATATAATTAAATTGCTTCCCATAAATATATCTTATTATTTTATTATTTTTATAAGCAAATTTTTGACTAATTATTAATTCATTTAAAATATTGCTTAAGAAAGCAACGGCTTCTTTAATATTCATTTTTTCTTCTTTTATGAAGTCTGATGAAGTAGTTATTGTCAAAGTATTATTAGAATCAGTTACTTCTATTTTTATATCAATATCATTAAAATAGCCATTATTATAGAGATCATTAAATAAAGAATATATATTTTCTAATCCAGATATTAATTCTATGAAAAACTTATATTTTATATATTTTTTATTTTTATTTTTATCTTCAAGATTTATATCAAAATCATTATTTATTTGTATATACTTTTTTAATTGTTTTAGAGCTTCTAAATGTATAATTTTATTTATTACAGATTTTTTTTCCTGACTATCTTCTTGATTTTTTATAACTATTTGATAATAACCATCTAAATAATGTTTTTTTTTATTAGAAAAAGTAAAAAATGATTTTTTACAAATATTATTTATTTTGAACAAATAAATATTTGTAATATCAAATCCATTATATATGAAATCCTTAATATAATCAAAATAATAAAAAAAATTATAAAAATAAGAAATATAATTCATGTTTTTTGAAAATTGTGTATTAATATTTTGAATTAAATCAAAATCTGTAATATCATTTATTTCCTTATTATTTTTTATAATACTCATAAATTTTAAACAATTTTCAATTTTTAAAATATTATTATCTGAGATATATTTATCATCAATGTTTTTAAAAACATTTATCATAATTCTGAGATCTTCAAAAGCTTTAGTTAAAAGGAATTCAGTACTTTCTGGTGCTTTTTCAAATTTTTTGAATAATTTCATATATTCATTATCTGAATTATCATATTTAATATTCAAAGTATTAAGAATATATAAATAAAATTTTGTTATATTTGCATTTTTTAAATTTTCTAATACATTAATAGAATTATTTATTGATTCAGAAAATTTATCTTTTTTGGCATTCATTTGTTGTATAAATATTTTAAATACTTTATAAATGGTTAAAAAATTATCTTTATTTACAAATATAATTAGAGATTTAATAAAATCATCATTCTTTGTTTCTTCTAATTTATTTAAAAATAATTTCACTGTATTAAGATATTTTTCTTCTTCTTTATAAATATTGTTAAAGATTTGTATTGCTTCTTCTGTCTCAATATCAATTTTCTTTTCACTTTTATTAAAAAGTGAAATAATTTCTTGCTTTCCTTCCAAATCTAATAAAAATCTTAAAAATATTTTAATTATTAGTTTATCTTTAATAGTATATATTTTGTTTAATTGTTTCAATAAATCTAAAAAGCAATTAATGGTATCTAAATCTTCTTGTGAATATTTTTCTTCCTTTAAGCTTGTTCTATTTTTATCTATATTAAATTCATTTAATTTAACTAAAGATTTATAATTAGATTGAGTAATACCATATATATTCAATAATTTTGCACTGAATTCAATAATTTTTACTTCATTACATTTTTGAAGATTTTTCTTAATGCTTTTTAGGATTTTTGATAATTCCAAGTTTTGACCACCGACTAAATCAATTAAACATAATAAATTATTAACCACATCTAATATATTTAATTTTTTATCTAAAACCATAGACAAATCATTCATTAATTTTTTTTTATTTGATGAATCAATTTGAAATATATTATATATAGTATCTAATTCCTTTGATAATTTATCTTCACCACTTTTAATTAGTTTAGAAAACTCTTTTAATGTTTCTTTATCAAGATATTTAATTTCTCCTTCTGCTATTATATTTTTAAAGTCATTAATTTTTTCTTTAAATATTTCAAATTTTCCATTATCTGATTTATTATTTTTGTCTTGGCTTTTTAAAAGTAATGAATTAATTATTATACTATTCAAATATTTGTTTCTTATTTGTGCTTCATCTAGATATAACAAATAATCTAGGAATTCTCCTTTACTTTCAATGATCTCTTTTAAAGTTTTTGTTTTTAAATTATCAATCTTATTTGATAATTTTCCAATTTCATTTTTTTTATCATTTGGTAAAAATTTCTCAAAATATTTTTTTATTTTTTCTAAATTTAATATAAAATTATCACAAAGCAATAAATTTTCCTTAATAGAATTTGAAAACTGTTCAGAATATTGTTCCCCAAAAAGATTAGTTAATAATTTTATTCTATTTAATAAAATATTTTCCTTTTTACAATCATAAAATTGTTTAATTAATTTATAACTAAGTTGTCCTCTTGGTATCTTTGGGAGTATTATTTTTGCAGAATTAAAAATTTTTTTGAAGTAATCACTTCTAGAAATTTTAGAATCATAAATATATTTATCAATTATTAATATCTGTAATAATTTAAATTTATCAGATTCTTCATCCATTAATTCATAAACATCTTTTTCTTCTATTATATTTTTGTTTAAAAATGATAAAATTTTATCATTTCTAATGCCATATTGCATCAATAATGAAAAAATATAGAGATTTATTTTATCATTATTTTTTGCAAAATATTTTTCTATTATTGAAATTAAATTTGAGCTTAATGATTCCCTTTTATTTGCCAACAATATAGTCAGAATTACTACAACAAAATCTTTATTGGTTTTCTTTTCTAAATCATTATTAAAATTTGTTACATTAAGTTTATTTGCATCCAAATAAATAATAATATTTGTAAAAAGATTAATATGACCATTTAATTCTTTATTTGAACTCTTACCGCATTGTTCTAATAATTTTTTTTGAATAATCATTAAAATATCTGATTTATAATATTCATATTTTTTATCATTATAAAGCAGTTCAAACAATAAATTAAAATGATCAAGATTTTTTGGTAAAGAACAAATATTTTCAAAAAATAATTTTTCTTGTGATTTAAATATTAATATCCAATTTGTATCTTTCCATTTTTCTTTAAATTTATCATCTATGGTCTCAACTCTCAATCCAGTTAATATATTAATGTCACGATATATTGCTTTTTCATAATTATATTCTTTATAATAAGTATTTTTATTGATAAAATCTAATAATTCTACATTGCCAAAATTTTTGTTTTTAGAAAATTCTAATCCCAATTTTAGAACTTCTTTATTCAAATTATTATTTAATTTGAAATCATTATTATATTCTCTTAATATAAATATTATATAATTTAATTGTATGCAATTATTTAAACTAATTTTAGCTTTAAGTTCGAAATATTTCTCAAATACAGAAGGATAAAAGTATAAAAAGTAAACCTGTTTATTTTTTTCATATAAAAGTAAATCTAAAATTAGCTGAAATATTTCATCAAGATTATCATCTATTTTAGGTTCAACAATTTTATCTATTTCTATGACTTTTTCTTCGTAGCTGTACCTATTTTTTATTCTATCTTTGTCTTCATTTATCAATTTCAAAACTTCCAAAAAATCATTATTACAAGAAATGCAAAAAACAATTTCTTGATAATTAGAAGTATATTTAATCATTTCTTTGATATATTTTATAGGTAGTTTTATGCCCTTAAATACATTATATCTTTTTATTAAAGCATTATACAAATGTATATTCATTATATTCATATCAAATATTTTATATATATTGTCTTTTTGGCAAAAATAATAAAAATATAAAGATAATTTGCTTGTTTTATCATAGAATAGTAATTTCTCTGGGATAGTTAAATCTTGACATAATATTTCTGATGTTATAATAAGTTTATTGATTACCTTTTCATTATCTATTTTCTCTACTAAATAATCTTTGGTCAAAGTCATATCACTTAATTTATCTGGATTAAATAGTTTCAAATGTTCAAGTAATAAATCTTTTATATTAATTGCTTCTACAAAAACAGACATATATAATTGAAAATCATAAGTTTTTAATGATGTTATATATTCTTGGGCAATTCCTATTAAAGTCCTATATAATCTTATTTTTTCATCTTCATTTATTTTAATTTTATTTTTAATTGCTTTCATGAATAAATCAAATTGTTGTGCATATGTAAGATAACACATTCTAGGAGGCATGATATCTTTAAAAAATTGTTTTTTAGGTTCAAATTTTAAAGAAAACAAGAAATAATCATTTCCTTTATTAATTTTTTGTGACAAAGCTTTAAATGTATTATTTTGATCATCATCCAAATGAATTAAAAATTGGAAAGTTTTTAAATCTTTATTTTTTTTTTCGAATATTTCTTTTACAATTTTAATTCTATATACTGATATAATAAATACTTTATCTTCTTCATAGGCCTCAACTGAATACATTATTTTCATTTCAACTTTTTTATCAAACAAATTAAGTAATACATTTCTTTTCTTTTCATGATTTTCAATAAAATATATATAATTCACAGAAAATAATTCAAAAGAAGTATCAATTGATTGAATTGAATCAATTATATGTTTTATATTATCAAGATTATTTAGATTTTCTTCTTCATCAAATTGTTTATATTTTTCAATAATTAAAGTAGAAAATTTAACAAACATTTTTTTAGCATTTCTTTCATTTTGAATTAATATATCAATTTGATCTTTTATCAATGACACATCATCCTCTTTCTTAAATTTAACATATTTATCAATTTCTATTAAAGGAATTTCTTCTTTGTTTTTGATTTTCTTTTTCATTATTATTTCATAATCCATAAAATCTTCCAATATCGGAGTTTTATTATTATTTATAAATTTGAGAAACTCAAGGCAATCATTTCCAAGAAAATAAAGCAAATTTAATATATCATTAAAATTTTGAGATTTTTTTATTAATTTATCCATACATTCTGTTTCCAAATATAAATCTTTGAACACAAATTTTGAATTTGCAAAATTATTATACAAAAAATCTTTAATTGTGTCATTCTCAAACATATCTTTTAATTTCTCCTTTTGGAAGTTAAAATTAAAAAAATAAACAAGAGTAAAATATAATTCCAACATTATTTGTCGATAATTGGTATTCTTAACTTCAATTTTATCAGGATTATCCATTAAAAAATTTATTTCTTTTTTAAATTCAGATAATTTTTCTTCTGATATTTCTCCTACTCCTTTCATTTTGTTATCATTAAATAATAATAAATGATTATATCCTCGTTGAGTGTTTAAACTTTCGGAATATACTAAAAAATAAAATAAGAAACTATATTGATATCTATCATTTTCTAATAATAGTTGACTTGATAAAATCAATTCTTCATTTTCTTTCGAATCTCTTTTTTTTTCAAATTTATTTCTTAAAAGATCTACATACATTCCAAATTGTTGTTCATAATTTAATTTAATAATTCCAATAGTTTCTAATTTAAAATTATATTCATAAAAATCTTTATTGGAATCCTTTATTCTAATGATATAATTATCTTTATTATTATTTTCATCTTCCATAAAAACATAGAATTCATTTGAATGATTTTTGTAAGATGAATTTAAAAATTTGAAACGATAAATTGTAGATACTAAAATACAATTTTTCATAAATACATTTTTTTTATCAACAATTTCTAATGAATTTGCAAATTCATAATAATTAGATAAAAATATTTTATATTTTTTGTTTTTTTCATGAGTTACTATAAAACAAACAAAATGATATTCTTTTTCTTCTTTTATTTTGTTGCTCTCTTTTTTTTTCAAACTTTCTTCTTTATCCATTTAAATAAAGAATAAATTTATTAATGATTAAACTCTATAAATAATCTTAAAATTGGAGATTATTTTTTGAATTAATAAAAAT
>Ga0247611_10005747_pt1 | contig 16208 bp, 12 predicted proteins | sample 177DNAGHGhighgp2_FD_192422 | JGI IMG/M metagenome (GOLD analysis project Ga0247611, IMG submission 192422) | Sheep rumen microbial communities from Palmerston North, Manawatu-Wanganui, New Zealand - 1770 DNA GHGhigh gp2 | ecosystem: Host-associated > Mammals > Digestive system > Stomach > Rumen... | reverse complement strand
GACGAACTACAGGAAGAATACGGGCTCCGCAAGAAACTGTGGGGGCTGGCAATGGTTGCGCTCATCATCCTTGCGCAGTACATGCTGCTGCGACTCACAAACATCTTCTTCAGACGATGGAGAAGACGCTTCGCACGCAAAATGATAAACATCCTGCATCCCGTCAATCTGAAGGACTACGAATTGCTGAACACACAATGGCAAAGGAAAGTCGTACTGGTGGTGTATAAGGGAGTGCGCTATTTCGTCATCCTGCTCCAGCTGTCCATATCCATTCCGCTGATGTTCTCCATCTTCCCGGAAACGAAAGTTCTCACACTCAACGTATTGGCTTACATTTGGGAGCCCATCAAAGGTATCATACTCTCTTTCCTGGGATATCTGCCCAACATCCTGCAAATCATCATTATATGGATGTGTTTCTACTATGTCATCAAACTGATAAGATATTTTGCAGGAGAAATAGAAAACGGCCGATTGAAGATAAACGGTTTCTATCCCGACTGGGCACAACCCACATTCTATATTCTGCGTGTGCTGCTCTATTCTCTCATGTTCGTGATGATATGGCCTCTGCTCCCAAACAGCAATTCGGAGATATTCCAAGGCGTTTCAGTCTTCATCGGTATTGTTGTGTCGCTGGGTTCCACCTCCATCATCGGTAATATCATGGCAGGAATGGTGATGACATACATGCGTCCCTTCCGCATCGGAGATTATATCCAGGTGGGCGACACCACCGGTGAAGTGATTGAGAAGACGATGCTCGTCACGCGAATCCGCACTCGCAAGAATGAGATTGTGACGATACAGAATTCAAGTCTGCTGGGTTCGCAGACCAGCAATTTCACTGTGGCAGCACGCAACTACGGCATCATCGTACACACGAAAGTCACTATCGGCTACGATGTTCCCTGGCAAAAGATAAAACATATAATGGAAAGCGCTGCACTCGAGACACCAGGCATTCAGCACACACCGGCGCCATTCATGATGATAACGGCTCTCAATGACTTCTATGTGGAATACGAGATAAACGCCATAACGAAAAACGACGTAAAACTTCCTGCAATCTACTCCGCCCTGCATCAAAATCTGCTGAAACGGTTTTTCGAAGAAGGTGTGGAAATCATGTCACCGCATATTTATGCCCGTCGGGACGGAATTGATGTTCAGATGCCGTCCGACTACCTTAACACAAAAGCGCGCAACGAAGACAAAAACAACAATGCGTAAAATTTTCATCATTGCAATTTTGCTACTTACAAACACGTCAATAGCATTTGCCGCCGACGAAAATTTCTATATCTTCCTCTGCTTCGGACAATCGAACATGGAAGGGGCTGCACGTCCTGAAGCGCAAGATCTTGTGAGTCCCGGCCCCCGTTTCCTCTTGATGCCCGCAGTAGATGACGAACAGCGAGGACGCAAAACAGGCGAATGGTGCGAGGCTACCCCACCACTCTGCCGCCCCCATTCCGGACTGAATCCCGTCGACTGGTTCGGACGCACGCTTGTGGACTCTCTGCCGGAAAACGTTCGTATCGGTGTCATCCATGTTGCCATCGGTGGTATCCATATCGAGGGTTATATGCAGGATAAACTGGGAAAGTATCGCAAAACAGCACACAAGTGGATAAAAACGGCACTTACCTACTATGACAACGACCCTTACGAGCGCCTAATTACACTCGCAAAGAAAGCTCAGAAAGACGGCGTCATCAAAGGTATTCTGATGCACCAAGGTGAGTCGAACGCAGGCGACAGGAAATGGGCAAAGAAAGTAAAGAAGGTGTACACACGGATACTCAAGGACCTGAACCTGAAAGCCGAGGACGTTCCCCTGCTTGCAGGCGAAGTGGTGCAGGCCGACGGAAAAGGAGTGTTCATCGGTGTAAACAAACAAATCGACCGTCTGCCCAAGACTATTCCCACAGCATACGTCATTCCTTCCGACGGATGCACAAACGGCCCCGACAACGTGCATTTCGATGCAGCCGGCTATCGTGAACTTGGCAAACGCTACGCTCAGACAATGCTCCGCCTGCTTAAGAAGTAGCGCATTCCCTCTGTTTTAAGAAAAGGATTATTTCAATCGTCTACTTCGGTGCGAATCACCTCGTAGGTATTCTTGTCGAAATGTACATCCACACCATTTGACAATTCTACCTCATAACTCAAACGTCCGCGTTCGATTTTATTGATTTTGACGTTGTGGTAATTCTTCTTGACATAAACGGCAATGGCATTCGGCACGACGGAAACCGGCACAGCATCCGTCTTGCAGTCTATTTCCATCCAACCACCTTTATTGTTGAACTTTATTTCGTCGCCGTTGCTAAGAGTCACCTCATATGATACTCCGTTGAGATTTGATTCTTTCTCCGCCTTCACTATCATCCTGCCTTTGAAATGATTCTTCACCAAAGAGCGTGCAGGTGCGGGCAAGTCCTTAACCTTAATAACTCTGTCACGGCCATAACATGATACGGACAACACCGTCACGAAGAGAAAGATGAGCCAGAATTTTGTCTTTTTCATAGTCATAAAATATTTAGATTAAAGTCTGTTTTACGCACTTTCCACTGCAAATATATAAATATTTTGTGCAAAATGCCGAAAAAAACTTCATAAATTCAGCACTTTTGCTGTTTTTTGACTTTTTGGGGGCCATTTCTTTGTTCTGGTTTTCGGTTTCGCTAAAGACCCGCAACATATCGGTGCCCTGCCTGTCCAGCTTTGACCTGAGGTGACGATTCCGCTACTCCAGGTTATTCGATTTCCCTCTCATTTCCACGCTTCATCTATCGGGCATCTATCGAGCATCTATCGAGCATCTATCGGACATCTATCGGGAATCTATCGGGAAAACCCGACCGATGATGCACCTTTCCAACTACTATCCTGCAACCTTTACACAAGATTTCTTGGGGACATCTTGGATGCTGCTTGTGCTCTGACTGGAAGAAGACTGCAGATGAAAACACCGCCTCAAAATGCGAGAATGGGCTTGCGAAAACTTAATTACAGGGCATTTTTTCTAATTTTCTTTTTCTTTAAGTATCGTTTTACGCGCAACGTTCACATATTCTCAATATTATTTTGTACCTTTGCCCGAGGAAGAACCCGTTTATACCATTGCTGAATGAAAAACCATACTACTATGAAAAAACAAATACTCTCTCTGCTCTCTCTCCTGGTGAGCACAATGTCGGTCTCCGCACAGACAGATGTGACGAGTCAATATCTGGCAAACCCCTCCTTTGAGCAACCGACGGCTTCCTCCCTCAGCAAGGATGCGACAAGAGGAGCCTACAATGTGGGAACATCGCTGACCGGATGGACCGTGAGCGGGTCGTATGGTGTGTCGGACATCATGACATCTGCCGCAACGGCCACAGACAACACTATGGGAGCTCCCGGCACTCCTTCCGACGGCATGCAGATGTACTATATCCGCAATGCATGGGTAAACGGAACGGCATCCGTAAAACAGACAATCACGCTGCCCGCCTCCAAATACCGTCTCACGGTGGACAGCAAGAGTGCTCACGCTGGCACCGGCAGCAGCGGCAAACTGGTGGCTGCAGGAGAAAACACCACTATCACGATGAATCAGGGCAGTATTCCCTCCACATGGAGCCCTGTAACCGTAGAATTTACCCTGACGAAAGAGACATCTGTGACAATCGGGTTTGAATTCACATGGACTAACAGCCCCGGAGCAAGCTTCCTCCTGGACAACGTGCGGCTCTACGACATTGCAGACGAACCCGTCAATCCCGACCCGACAGAGGGCGATGTGGATTCCCCGACAGAGGGAAAGATAGACAACACCTTCGTCGGCGAAGCAGAAATGATGACCGATTTGCTTAAGATGCTTGCAAAATTCGGCACCTATCTGCAGAATGATTTCTACGACTGCTCCGCACCAAACAGCAAAAACGAGCCCTGCGGCTATTTCAACGGTGAAAGCAGCGGACAGAACAATGAAGCCGGTGTGCGCACCAATGCCGACCTCTCAATGATATGTGCCTTTCTCGTGAAATATGCAAAACCGGAAGGTATTGCCCTGCCGGCCGGCGTCACCTGGGCACGCATTGAAGAGATGGCGATGAAGTCACTCGTCTTTGCCTATTCCACCCACAAGGCCAACAAGCTGAAAGGCTGCGCCCCGAACGGAAATACATATTGGGGCTCTGTATCTTCATCCGACAACGTGTGGGAAAGCAGTTTGTGGGCAATGAGCGTAGCATACTCCGCATTCTTCCAATGGGACAAGCTCACGGCTGCCCAAAAGGGTTACATCTATGCCATGCTGAAAGCAGAGTGCAACTACGAGCTCAACCGCACCATCCCCACAGGATACAGCGGTGACACGAAAGCTGAGGAAAACGGCTGGGAAGCCGACGTGCTGGCTGCCACGCTGGGACTTTTCCCCGACGACGCCCTTGCTCCGCAATGGTTTGAACGTATGCGCCTCTTTGCAGCAAACAGTTACTCTCACGGCAGCGATGCAACAAACTCAGGGGTGATAGATCCGACATACAACGACACCCAGTGGAATGACCTCTATAAGGGCAACAATCTCTACAGCGACTGGACGCTGCAGAACCACAACCTCTTCCACACCTCGTATCAGAACGTGGTGATGCAGGAACTCGGTGAGGCCGCACTGGCCCTGAAGATGTTCCAAGGCAACAATGAGAAATGGAGCTCCAATGCGCTTCAGCACGGCAATCAGGAAGTGATGGACAACGTGCTCAACTGGCTGGCGCTGGCAGACGGTGAACTGGCAATGCCCAACGGCAATGACTGGAGCCTATTTCTTTACGACCAGATAACATCCTACAGCACTCAAGCATGCTTCCAGAGAGATCCGAATGCCCTGCTTCTGGAAAACCTTGCATACAAACAGATTAAGGCCCGCCAGACAACAACTTCCGACGGTTCATGGCTACTGCGTCCCGACGTGAGTGCACGCCGCATGGGCGTCGAGGCACATCGTGTCATGATGACATATCTCATGCATAAGATGATGTCCACTGCGGATCTGCAACCGACCTCGTGGGACGATTTCCGCAACGCACACTCCAAAGCAATGATATTCCCCTGCCAGAATATCGTAAGAGGCTATACCCCCAGTCGTTTCACCTGTTTCTCGTGGAGCACGGGTCTCAAGAGCTACACAGGATACTTTGCCGCCGACAAGGCCGACAAAAACAAAATCGTGGTCCCCTATCGCGCCAACAATTCAGGCAACATCACAGGATGGTATGAAGTGAGCGGAAAAGGAACAAACGCCACTCCCGTAGTGTCGGGAATCTACCAGCTCGACGGCAATGCATGGGTTATGAACGGCGAGCTCTCTGTGAACGATGCCGCACTGAACAACCGCTTTGCACTCTACTCCACTCCAGGCAACGCTTTCATCTATCTTGATCACGTGAAAGCAAACACATCATGCACTATTACTGCTGAGAAAGGCGGACTGCTTGCAATCTCCACCGATGAACTCACGAAGCTGCAGCGCACGTTGTATTACGCTGACGGTGACGACATCACATGGAAGCAGAGGGACGGCAGCACACAGCTGACATTTACTTCCGATTGGGTAAACATTGACAACGAACTTGGTATTGTCGGTCCCGGCGGAAAGAAGATGGCATTCGCCGATCGTGGTGCCAACAACAGCATCTACACCTCGAAGCTGTACCCCATGTATTCGAACAGCAGTCGCACCGTAGCGTCCAGTGAGGTGGTGGATGCCCGTCATCTTGTATATTACTGCAACATCAATGCTGAGGACACAAAAGCCACTGCAGCTCAGGTGGAAAGCCTCAAGAGTCTCTTGCCGGATGGCTGGAACGGTGTCATTGCTCCAGATCCGTCCGGAGCATACTATTGTCTCATCTCCAACTTCCGCGGCGCAACATCTGCAACAGTTGACGGTATCACCATAAAGAATCTGGCAGCTCCCGTATTCAGCACAGAGACCACTATCGAAAACAACAAGGCGAAGACCAGTCTCACACTGCAGCAGAACAACAGTTTTGCCACACAGATGAAAATCTTCATACAGGGTTCGCACATAAAAGCGCAACTGGAAGATCCCAACACCGCATATATCACAGCGACACAGGATGTCACAATAACAGTTTACGGCATGCCCGGCGACTACACAAGACGCATGACCAATGCCACGCTGTCTGCCGGCGAGACAATAAAAGTGGTTCTCACCGACGACGGTTTCACAAAAGAGAGCGCAAGCCCCTACCATCCTGAATACAAAGCGGACACCGACATGACGGGATATATCGTCAATCCGAAGTTTCAGGGTAATTCAAAAAACGGATGGACGCTGACAAAGGCTGATTACAATGAGGCCACGAACTACAACGAGCAGGAGTTCTGGAACAACAGCAGTTTCTCACTGAAACAGACCGTCAAGGGGCTTCCTGCCGGCCGTTACCGCCTGTCATGTCAGGGATTCTACCGCGCCGGCGGATATAATACTGCAGCGGGTTCACGCACAGCAGGAACAGAAAAACTCAATGCCTCACTCTATGCCGCTCCCACAGGAGGCACAAAAACATCACAGCCGTTACAGAGTATCTTCACTGAATCCGGCAAGTTGGGATTTCTCGGCGCAAACACCACATACGGATACGTGCCAAACAATATGGAACAGGCCTCGCAGTATTTCAGTGCCGCATTATATGACGGGAATTCCGTGGATTTTGTTGTTGAAGGGAACCAGGATGTGGAAATCGGTGTAGAGAAAACGAGTAAGATAAATGAAGACTGGACAATTTTCACCAACTTCCGCCTTATCCTGCTTACCGACGACCCTACGGATGTGGCTCTCACTCTTCCCACAAATCCCAAGAGTGAAAGGAAAAGTAAAAAGTTTTTCCAGAACGGACGTCTTTTAATAACGGACAACGACGCGACATACGACACCACCGGAAGAAGAATAGAATAAAAGGGAGAATCACAAGGTGATTGATCGCAGCACAATAGCGAAAATTAACGATGCGGCACAGATATATGATGTCGTCTCGGAATTTGTAAACCTGAAAAAATCAGGCGCAGGATGGAAGGGACTCTGTCCTTTTCATGACGACCGTTCTCCCTCATTCACCGTATCACCGGCAAGAAACACCTGTCGCTGCTGGGCTTGCGGAGAAGGCGGCGGTCCTGTGACGTTCCTCATGAAGCATGAACAGATATCCTACCCAGACGCCTTGAAATGGCTTGCAAAGCGATATGGCATCCCTGTAGTGGAAAAGGAACTGACTCCGGAGGAAAAGGCGCAGGAAACGGAACGCGACTCTCTGTTTGCCATCAACGAATGGGCCATAAACTGGTTTGAGACACAAATGCACGAAACGGCCGACGGACGAGCCGTTGGATTGGCGTATTTCCGCGGACGAGGCTTTCGTGACGATGTCATGAGAGACTACCGGGTCGGTTTTGCGCCAAAAAGTCGCGATGCCATGACACAAGCCGCTTTAAGAGAGGGATATAAAGAAGATTTCCTCGTAAAGACAGGACTCACCGTGAGACGCGACGACGGCACGCTGTATGACAGATATTCCGGGCGAGTTATCTTCCCCATACGCAGTGTTTCCGGCAAGGTTGTAGGTTTTGGAGGCCGAGTTCTCGATGCTGCCACAAAAGGAGTTAATCAAAAGTATGTCAATTCCCCGGAGAGCAGCGTCTATAGTAAGAAAAAAGAACTTTACGGCCTTTTTGAAGCAAAGAAAGCCATTGCAAAAGCCGACCTCGTATATATGGTGGAAGGCTACACGGATGTAATGGCAATGCACCAGATGGGTGTGGAGAATGTGGTAGCATCCAGTGGTACGGCACTCACCCACGAACAGATACGACTCGTGAAACGCTTCACAACAAATATCGCAGTACTCTTCGATGGTGATGCAGCCGGAATAAAAGCCTCGCAACGAGGTATCGACATGCTTCTTGCAGACGGAATGAACGTAAAGTTACTTATGCTTCCGGATGGCCAGGATCCCGATGAATTCGCCAGAAAAAACACACAAGAAGATTATCAGCAGTACCTTGCCACCCATCAGGTGGACTTCATCGAATACAAGACAAAGCTCCTACTGGAAGAGGCACAGGGAGATCCCATCAAACTCTCCCGCCTGGCAGGAAACATCATACAGAGCATCTCCGTCATACCGGACGACATCACACGCTCACTGTATCTACGACAAGCTTCCCAGAAACTTGGCATTCAGGAGAAACTGATGAGCGACGGTGTGGTGCGGCAGATACGCAAGAATCAGGAAGAGGAGCACAAACGCCACGCGATTTCCGCAGCAGACTTGGAATACGCTGAGTCCAATGGGGAATCAGCAGACACGACGATTACTGCAAGCAAGAAGACTGAGTTCTTACCCCAGGAGAAAGATATCGCAGCACTGCTCGTAAAATACGGAGGACGGATATGCTGCGAGGCCGAAGATGAAAACAAACAACCAGTCAGCCTCACCGTTGCGGAATACATCAGCATCAATCTCGCTCAAGACAACATCGTGCTTGAAAATCCTTTGTACAGGCAGATATTGGAAGAAACTCTGACCGGCATTCTCGAGCAACCGGGATTCAATGCGGATTCGTATTTTATCAATCACGAGAATCAGCAAATCGCCTCACTCGCCTTCCATCTATCGCAGGACTCGGAGCAATTGTCCAAAATCTACGGAGAACAGGCGGGGATGCCATCGGATAAAGAACTTGAGGACAGCACTACACACGCTCTTGCTTCGCTAAAACTGGCTATCATCACACGACAACTCACAACTCTCACCCGTGAGATGAATATGCCTGGCATTTCACCCGAGAAAAGCCGTCAATTATTGCTACAGTTCAAGACCCTTCAAGAAATAAAGAAAATGCTCTCAAAAACCTGCGGACAGCGCGTTTTAGGGTGATATTTATCAAAAAAACTTAAATTATAGAAAAAAATGGGGAAATAATCCACATATCTCCCTTTTTTGTTGTATCTTTGCGCCCGAGTTATATTTTATACGAACGAAAACTCCAATGGAAAGAACACTCGTTTTGCTTAAACCAAGCACTATACAACGCCAACTCTGCGGCGAAATTATCAGTCGTTTTGAAAAGAAAGGTCTTCGCATCGCCGGCATGAAGATGATGCAGCTGGACGACAAAATCCTGGAAGCACATTATGCTCATCTTGTCGGCAAGCCATTCTTCCCTGCCCTGAAGGCAAGTATGATGAAGACTCCCGTTGTGGCAATGTGCCTGGAAGGCGTTGACGCAATTGCCGTTGTACGTTTCATCACCGGATACACCAATGGACGTAAGGCTGATCCCGGCACCATCCGTGGTGACTACTGTATGTCCAACCAGCAGAACATCGTGCATGCCTCTGACTCTCCTGAAGCAGCAGAAGCAGAATTGGCACGTTTCTTCAAACCGGAGGAGATTTACAATCTTGGCGACCTCAACCTGGATCGCCTCTACGCTGTAGACGAAAACTAAAATGGGGAATAAAAGGGCTAACAACAAAGGAATGAGAAAATTTTTGCTATCACTTATCTGTACTGCTGCGAGTCTAACATGTCTCGCACAAGACCAGTTGGCGGCTGTCGCTCCATCTGATTGGCACGTAAGACGCATTGATTCTGTGTCTATCGTGCGTATCATGGAGCGCGAGAACCTGCAAAATCCTGCATTTGCACTCTACCAGAGTTGGAACAACAAGTATGTCAGGAATTACGGTGTTGAGATACCAAACGAGTACATCATAGACCTTCGCGGTTTCAGGATGCCTTGCGACAGCAAACTCGTGACCTCCTCGTACGGCTACCGTAAAACCTTCCACAGAAACCACTACGGCACCGACATCAAGGTATATGTCGGTGACACCATCTACGCGGCTTTCTCAGGCAAGGTACGCATTGTGGCAGATCAGGGGTATCGCAAGGGCTATGGCAAATATGTCGTAATCCGCCATCCCAACGGTCTGGAGACAATCTACGGTCACATGTCAAAGCATCTCGTAAGTGAGGACCAGATTGTGAGTGCCGGACAGCCCATCGGTCTCGGTGGCAACACAGGACGCTCCTTCGGCAGTCATCTGCATTTTGAGACACGTTTCCTCGGTCAGTTCATCAATCCCGAATTGCTGTTCAACTTCCAGCAGCAGGATGTGCTTGGCGACTGCTACGTATTCCGCAAGAACGGACGTGGTCAGATACTGGCCAAAGCAGATGGTATTCTCGGCAGACCGCAGGAAACATCTCCTGAAGATCTCGCAGTTATTGCCGAACAGGCACAGAAACAGACTGAGAGCCGCGGTTTCCAAAATCAGAGACGGCAGGCTATCCGTCAAGGCGGAGTGTATAAGGTCAAGAATGGAGACAGTCTCTCCAAGATCGCAGCTAAAATTGGAACGACTGTAAACAAGCTTTGCAGCGCGAATAAGATTTCCGCCAGAACTACTCTTCGTCCAGGACAGATTCTTCGATACTGATGACCACGAAGGAACAGTTTGAGAATATTCTCGCTGAGTGCCGCAGTCTCTTCGAAAAGAAGTTGCATGACTATGGTCCTGCTTGGCGTATTTTGCGTCCGACATCACTCACCGACCAGATATTTATTAAGGCTGGACGCATCCGTTCCATCGAGACAAAGAAAGAGGCATGGGTCAACGAAGGCATTCGTCCTGAATTTATTGGAATTGTCAACTATGCCATCATAGGACTCATCCAGCTCGACTTGGGCCCAGAGACACCGTCAGCCTCCGAAAAGGCCACATCCATGACCAACGACGAAGCTCTTGCCGCTTATGACAAGTGGGCGAAAAAGACGTTGGAACTAATGCTGCGCAAGAATCACGATTATGATGAGGCATGGCGCTCCATGAGAGTGTCTTCCTATACGGACCTCATCCTCATGAAGATATTCAGAACAAAACAAATAGAGTCCCTAGCGGGGGACACTTTGGTGTCGGAAGGTATCGATGCCAACTACATGGACATGATGAACTATGCCGTATTCGGCCTGATAAAACTCACATACGGTGAGGACGCTGCTTGTTAACCTCTGCCGCCTTGTTCTGGCGTTCACCATCATTCTCTCGGGACTGGTCAAGATAATCGACCCGAAAGGTTTCTCCTACAAGATAGAGGAATACGCGGGAGCGTACGGAATCACAGACTTCAACATCACACAGGCACCGCTATTCATGGCTGCTGCTGTAGCAATGCTGGAGTTTTCCGTAGGCATATATCTCTTTTTCGGCATTCGCAGGCGCGCGACAGCAGGAGTCACCCTCCTAATGTTGCTCTTCTTTACTGCACTTACCTTCAACGTGTGGCGATGGGACAATGTGCACGACTGCGGCTGTTTCGGAGATATCATCCACCTCACTCCCTTGCAGACGTTGCTGAAGAATGTCTTTCTGCTGCTCTGCTGCCTGCCTATAATGCGCTGGCCCAGACTGCAGATGCGCTTCATCAGTGAGAAAAGTCAGTGGACAATCGGACTTTATTCCTGGATATACGGTGCCGCACTGTGCGCCTATAACATCTACATGCTACCCGTGATGGACTTTCGTCCATATCACATCGGAGCAGATCTTCTGGCCGCAATGCAACCTGCCGAAGGAGCCGACGTGCGCTATACCCACACATTCATAATGGAAAAGGACGGTGTACGCAAGGAATTCTCCCTTGAGGACTATCCCGACTCCACATGGACGTTTATCGACAGACGCACGCATATCGAAGGCAGCTCAAAAGCCTTGCCTCCAATCCACGATCTCACCATCGTCTCACGCGAGACCGGTGTGGACACCACTGAGGCACTGCTACAGAGCGGTGGATGGAAATTCCTCATTGTTGCACCGAATCTCACACAGGCCGACGACGGAGTGATGGATGCTCTTGCCGAACTCACCGACTACTGCAATCAGCACGCATATCCCCTCTTCTGCCTCACGGCATCCAGCGAGGGCGACATACGCAACTGGCAGGATATCACAGGATCCGAATATCCTTATCTGCTTTGCGACGAAACGCCGCTGAGGACGATGGTGAGAGCCAACCCGGGACTTGTGGTGCTGAAAGGCAGCACAGTAAAGGCAAAATTCTCCACACTCTCCCTGCCGAAAGAGGAAGAGCTTACGGACTATGCCGACCGGCTGGCCCTCTTCAATCCCGACGCAAAGGACCACATGCATATGCTCCTGTCGCTTCTGCTCTGGTTTATTGTCCCACTGTTCGTCTTCACACTATTGGATAATTTATATCAACTGTTTATACATTTTAAAAACAAAAGAAACATTATGAGAAAGCACATTGTAGCAGGTAACTGGAAAATGAACAAGAACCTGCAGGAGGGTGTTGCCCTCGCCAAGGAACTGAAGGAGATTCTCGCTGCCGAGAAGCCCAACTGTGAGGTAATCATCGGCACTCCCTTCATTCACCTCGCCACCGTATCAGAGCTCCTCAAGGACAGCGTTATCGCAGTCAGCGCAGAGAACTGTGCAAACAAGGAGAGCGGTGCCTATACCGGTGAAGTGAGCGCAGCAATGGTTAAGAGCACTGGTGCCGAGTACGTTATCCTCGGTCACAGCGAGCGCCGCGAGTATTATCATGAGACTCCCGAGATTCTCAAGGAGAAGGTTGATTTGGCACTGGCCAACGGTCTGAAGGTTATCTTCTGCATCGGTGAGAGCCTGGCAGAGCGCGAGGCCAACAAGCAGGAGGCTGTGTGCAAGGCTGAGCTTCAGGGCAGCGTATTCCACCTTTCTGCAGAGCAGTGGAAGAACATCGTGATTGCCTACGAGCCCATCTGGGCTATCGGTACCGGCAAGACCGCTACTGCCGAGCAGGCAGAGGAGATTCACGCTTTCATCCGCAAGTGCGTGGCCGAGGTTTACGGTGACGCTGCAGCACAGGAGACTTCCATTCTCTATGGCGGCAGCTGCAAGGCCAGCAACGCTCCCGAACTCTTCGGTAAGGAAGACATCGATGGTGGCCTCATCGGCGGCGCATCTCTCAAGGCTCCGGACTTCAAGGGTATCATTGATGCTTGGAAATAAGTCTATAATAACACTGCTTCTCTGGGTTGTAGCTCTCACAGCTACAGCTCAGAGAACAGACACCATATCCCATAACGACTGGCCCGTGTGGATTCTCCCCAACGACAGCTGTGTTGTCGTGCGCGACTCCGCCACCCGTCAGCCCGTCATCCATCAGGTGGACTCCTCGCTGATGGTCAAGGTGCGTGTCAACGGATTCCGTGTGCAGCTCTATTCCGGCGGCAATTCCCGCAGGGATAAAATGAAGGCCATCGAGATGGCACACACGGCCAAGATGTATTTCGAGGAGAACCCCATCTACACACAGTTTATCTCTCCCCACTGGATATGCCGTATGGGTGATTTCGTAGATCACGCCGAAGCGCTCCACATGCTCCATGAAGTGAGAGAGACCGGGAAATTCCCAGAGGCAGTCCTTGTCAAGTGTAAAGTAAATTCCTGGCAGATTGCCAGATAAAACGCATCACTTAATGAGTCAGTTGGATAAAACATACGACCCCACTCTCAACAACCAGCCCCTGACACCTCAGCAGCAGGCCATCAGCGAGCATGTGCGTGCCATCCTCGAACTCTTGGGCGAGGACCCCGAGAGAGAGGGACTGCTCAAGACTCCGCGTCGCGTGGCGCGAGCTATGACGGAACTCACCCGAGGCTACCGCGAAGATGCTATCTGCATACTCAATTCGGCAAAGTTTCAGGAGGACTACCGTCAGATGGTCATTGTCAAGGACATCAATTTCTATTCGCTGTGCGAACACCACATGCTGCCTTTTTACGGTCAGGTGCATGTGGCTTATATTCCCGACGGGGAAGTGACCGGACTCTCCAAGATTGCGCGCCTGGTGGATTGCTTCGCCCATCGCCTTCAGATACAGGAGCGCATGACAAAGCAGATACGCGAAGCCATACAGGAAGCTCTGCATCCTCTCGGCGTGATGGTAGTCATCGAGGCGCAGCACATGTGTATGCAGATGCGAGGTGTCGAGAAGCAGGGCAGCATCACCACAACATCCGATTTTTCAGGTGCATTCAATCAGGCTAAAACCCGCGAAGAGTTTCTAAGTCTCATCCATTCTTAGGAATTTAACATTTTTTCAGCAAAAATCCGAGAACTTGACAAGTTAATCCAATAATTTGACAAGTCATTCTCCAAAAAAATGTCGTACCTTTGCAGCCGATTTGAAACATCTAATTATTTCAATCTATGAAAAAGATTCTATTTCTCTTCGTATCGCTGTTTCTTACGGCAACCACAATGACAACATTCACCTCCTGCGGTGACGACGATCCTCCAGTGATTATAGGTCCCTCAGAGTCGTCTGACAGCGGTGATGAAAAAGTTCTCCATGAACTCACAGGTTGGCTCAATGTATCCACCAGATATTTCCAGGACTCCTACTACGGCGAGGGTGCTGTGATACGTGTCTATAAGAAGGGTGAGACCTACACCTGCAAGTTCCACGACAACACGTGGGGTGACGGACGCTTCGACATCACTATGGAGCGTGGCCAGGTCAGCGGCACAGGCACACTTGAGATGCCCAATCAGCACAGTGGCACTACAAAGAGCTACGAGGCCACCATCTCCGGTCCTATGACTGAAATCGTCATCTCCGTGCCATCCGTTATGGGCGGCACCGAAATCACGTGGAACTACGGTACACGAGTTGGCGGCACATTCACGGGCACCAACAATGTCAGCGTGGGCGGCATGTACGACTACTCTGCCGAGGATATTGAACAGACTGTAACGGTCAACAACGACGGCACCATCAATCTCACCGTTCCCGAGTACGTTCTCACCGGCACCGTGATGGGCGACCTCACACTGGGCAGCTATACCATCCGCAACATACCGTTCAACCAGCAGAAGGGCGGTTTCTACAAAGAATACGCAGACGGAACGCTCACCCTCCACTTCAAAGCTGTAAAAGACGGCGAAAAAACCCACGACAGCTACTACGTCTTCAACAACAACGCCACGACAACCTACATCCTCATCAAGCCTACGGAGAGCGGCATCACCGTCAACAACGAATTCTCGATGGGTTCCATGCCCTTCCCTATCTCCGCCACGATGGAAGGCACAAAAGACTGACAACCAAGCCTCATAAGAAAGCCACAGACATCTGATTTTCTAATGTCGAAGACGCTTACACTCATAACGCTCCCTCTACTGATGCTCCTCGTGACATCGTGCGAGGGAGTTTTTGATGGACTCTACGACACACCTGTCGCAGCTACCTCCTCCGCCAGCATTGTGGGCAACACTGTCGAGGGTACGCTCTATATTGATGCGAGCAAGTGGGACGAGTGGCACTATATCGACCTTCCCACGCTCAACAGTCACGTCATGAAGGACGCTTCCTACGACCTCAACCGCGACTGGCGCACTTACTCCATCCCGATGCCCGAAGAGGGCACTCCCGGCGAGGACGTCACCGGGCACCAGCGCCCGGGACAGTACATGTACTGGTTCAACGGCACGATAGGTCAGACGGTGAAGGAACATGAGTTCCGCTACTTCACTCCCGCCGCCGAGCAGCCTGCTCCCGCTTCGTGGACATTTGCCGTTCACCGCAGCGAGGTGCGCACCAACGGAGGCAGCGCCTGGAAATCTTCCCTCGACAACATCTCCCAGGCCAGTCTCGCCACCTGCTACGGTGCCGTCTTCGCGCCCGATGAGTGGAGTGAGACGGATGTCTGGGACGACTCCGGGCAGATGCTGCTCCAGCTCATCCCTTCCCAGGGCATACGCATCAACAAAGTGCTGGGCAGCTGGCTTGCCCTCGGTGTGATGCCCAACTACGTGATGGACTCCCACGTCTTCTTCCTGCGACTCTCCGACGGCAGCGTAGCGGCGCTTCAGCTCATCAACCATCTCAGCGACACCAACAAGAGGTGCTGCCTCACCATCAAATACCGCTATCCGCTGCAGTGACACGCCTCCTGAGCCATACACTGCGCATCTTTTCCGTTCTCCTGCTGCTCACTGCTGCGGAGCATGTGCATGCCAACGCCAATCTCACGGAGGCACAGCTCGACTCCATCGAGCGTGCCTGCGAGCGTGTCAGCGAAATGGAGACCGTCGTGGTCACCGGCA
>Ga0247611_10005746_pt1 | contig 16211 bp, 16 predicted proteins | sample 177DNAGHGhighgp2_FD_192422 | JGI IMG/M metagenome (GOLD analysis project Ga0247611, IMG submission 192422) | Sheep rumen microbial communities from Palmerston North, Manawatu-Wanganui, New Zealand - 1770 DNA GHGhigh gp2 | ecosystem: Host-associated > Mammals > Digestive system > Stomach > Rumen... | reverse complement strand
CCGATTGTTACTATATTATCATCGAAAACCAATAAAAACGTTAAAGATGAAGAGAGTATTTATTGACATGGACAATGTGCTGGTGGACTTCCAGTCGGGACTCGACCAGGTGAGTGAGGAGATTAAGGCAGAATATGCTGGTCGTTTGGATGAGATTCCTGGCTTGTTCGGCAAGATGAAGCCGATGGAGGGTGCCATCGAAGCTGTGCATGAATTGCAGAAACATTACGACTTGTTTATCCTCTCTACAGCACCTTGGAAGAATCCTTCGGCTTGGTCGGACAAAGTGGAATGGGTGACGAAGTACCTCGATGATGTGTTCCATAAGAAGATGGTCATCACCCACCGCAAGGATCTCTGTCAGGGTGACTATCTGATAGATGACCGTGGTAAGAACGGCACGAGCGAGTTCGGTGGCGAATGGATTCATTTCGGCTCGGAGATGTTCCCCAATTGGAATGATGTGTTAGATTATCTGTTGCCTGCAGAGAAGAAACCAGGCTTGGATGAGATACTAGAGGAAATCGGCCGTTCGTCATTACTGACTCATGAGGAAGAACTCGCACTACTTAAGGTCGTGCAAAAGAAGGGTACGGGATGCGACGAGATGAAACAACTGGAAAAGGCCAATATGCGTTTCATCGTGAGTGTTGCCAACCAGTATCAAAAGCAAGGGCTGTCACTCGAGGAACTGATTGAGGCAGGAACGGAAGGACTGAGGAAAGGCGCAATGAGATATAATTTCAAAGCCGATTTCAAGTTCATCGCCTATGCTGTCTGGTGGATTCGCCAAAGCATTATTCAGGCAATCGAAGAAAATAACAAAAATAAATAATTATGAACAGTATTACTATTAGTCTGACGACTAAACGGCGTGAAGATGCCGAGAAGATGGCTACACGTGCAGCAGAACTTTTAAAGGAAAAGGACAGCGATTTGGAGTTCGAATTGTTTGATGCTGACGATGGCAGTTGTTCTGGCATTGGGATTGCAAAGTTGTATGGGGAAGCCAGTGGCATCGCACAACGTGTTATTGAAGGTGTAGTAACATCCTTTCCTGACATCGAGATGCACGAACAGGTCTCTGCAAATGGGGAACTCATCAAAGAATATATCTCTGAAAATGGCAAACTGACAGAGGTAGAAATTATCGACGAAGAGGAGACTCGCATCATGGCCTTGCGGAACTGTTCCATAGAAGAGTTTAAAGAGTTGCTTTGTAAAGCTCGTCAGGGAAACTGGACCAGTCAAAACGAACTCATCGAAGCCTTGTTCTGGGGTAAGTATTTCGAACAGCGTTTCAGTCTGCTGCTGCCAGATGACGAACAATGGCTACGTCCGTTTGCTCTAAAGAATGATCCCAGAGCCATCACGCTACTGTTGGTGGGGATGGAGAACCGTTACCGCACATGGGATGAGGAGTTGACAGACGAAGATACTGGCGAGCTATTTACCTTTACTCACGCAGAAAAGATAGACGGCGAGACACTCTTCCCTCGTAACGATGTAGAGGCACTTCGGATGCTGACAAATCTTTGCGAAGATTGGCAAATGACAGATCGCCGGGAACTGTTCAAGGCCGTCAATATCATCCGTTGTTCAACGGAGCAGGACTACACGATGATTCTCCACCGTCTGGCTGATGAAGGAAATGAAAAGGAAGCGATGTCTGAACTTGCAGAGACCTATCGCTATGGCGACGAGCACAATGGCATCTACATCAATCGCCCGCTGGCTCAGGAATATTATGAGAAAATAGGTGAGCAATACAATCCGTCAGAAGATGATACTGAGGATTCACCTGTTGAGACAGATTACACTTTGAAAGGTAACGACGAGACACTGAAAGGTATTCGCGATACGATTAACGACCTGTGCCAGCGTTTTGGTACACCCGACAACGAGCTCGGAATGTTTGTTTCCCTGCAACCGCTGATGAAACTGTTAGTGGGTTCGGACGATGAAGCCTATCGTGGAAATGTTTTGAGGATGGAACAGAAGGACGCTAACACACTCATCCTACACACAGAGTCGAACAATCCCGGGCCGCTTTATTATGCCTTGCACCAGTGTTTCCCCGATTTGGAAATAGAAAAGAGTTGAAATGGAAGTATTAACAATCATAGGTGTCATTGTCTTAATCATCATCATCTTTACAGGTGGTGGCATCCTAGGTTGGCTATTTAAGGGACTCGGAGCCATCTTTGAATTCCTGCTTGAAGGCTGGGGTTCCTGCCTCCGGGTCATTGTTTGGATTATATTGATTATCATATTAATATTGGCATTGGCATCATAAAGGGTAGAAACGTAACACAATGGTGAGCTTTAACGATTATTGGAAAGAAAAAGCTGCTAAGCGCAGGAAGTCGTGGGTGAGCAAAGCCAAACGGTTTGCTGATCAACTCACGCAGTTGGAGGATATCCGTAAGGAGGTGTATCATCCGCTGGATTATGGTGTGAATTTCAGCTTTGAGGACTACAAGCCAATACATTTCACCAAGAGGAATCTCATTGCCAATTGGCAGGATATGAATTTCTACTTCTCTGAAGATGGACTGCGGGCTGCACTCGAAGCCAAAGGTGCTGATATGAATAGCTTTAGGATGGAAGTGAAGCACCAGCCAATCAAAGGCTTAGAAGCGCCACAGCCTGAGAACGAATGGGAGGCGTATCGGTTTATGAAACCAAATAAGGTTTATGACTATGATAAAATGTATCGTTCTTGGCTGCAAAGGATATATGAGATTTGCACTGATGTGGAGACGGTATACTTGTCTTATGGTCAAATTACAATGACCGTCAAACGCTACAGCACAGAGGGAATGCCTTTTGGCTATTATGAACTGAATCCCTGCGAGCAATTGACGAAATCGGTTATGCTCATGCAGGAAACGGACTTCTATACGCTGAACGTAGCGACTCTGCTGATGGAGTCGACTGCGGAATGGGAACTGCGTCAAGAAGAATTCAACTACTATGCCAAGCAACTGAGAATCCGTACGATGGAGGCTGCGATTTCTGACAGTATTGACTTTGAGCTGTGGGACGACAAAAAGATCCAGAAGAAGCTGAAGGAGTATGCCGTAAAGGAGTATTCATTAGAACAAGTATTAGGGCAGGTGCTTAGTCCTTGGAAAAAAGCAGTGGACGATTATCTGAAAGCCGTAACAGAGTGTAACATCAAAGACAACTCTCAGGTTCTTAATGCCCGCAATTGTTTCTATAATTTGGAATTTGCTCAGAGATTTGTTAATGAGGAACTACGGTCATATCTGGATAGTCATGGATTAAAGGAGACAAAAGCGTTCATCCCGGCACAGAGTTATAAGCAAGTAGTTGTAGAATATAAGGGGTATCGTGTTTTGATTAAGCGTGATATGTGGACAGAAAGATTTGTGTTGTATCCTTATGCTTTTGATGACAAGTTCTTGGAGTCTGACGAGAATCGATTGCATTTGGAGATGCCCAAGTTAACTTTAAGTGCTATCGCAGAATACCTCAAACAGATGCCTGCCATCAATGAAAGAATTGGTAAGGTCATTGAGAAGATTGAAAACACCTATAGTGAACTACAGAATAAAACCGAGTAAACAATATGGCAATAGCAATTAACAGCAAAGAACTGCTGACACTTTTGGAGGTGACACCCTCGTGGCAGAACATCATGTTGACAGGCCGACATGGTATCGGAAAGTCGCAGATTCTGACCAAGTATTTCGAGTCTGTAGGAATCACGGTGAAGACGTTGTTCCTGGGGCAGATGAGTGATCCTGGCGACCTGTTAGGTCTGCCCAATAAGGATGAGGCTACAGGTAAGACCACCTTTATGCCGCCTTATTGGTTCCCCATGGACGGCAAACCCATCGTGCTTTTCTTGGATGAGTTGAACCGTGCCCGTCCTGAAATCCTACAGACGGTGATGGACTTGGTGCTGAACCGTAAGTTGGCAGGTCGTCCTTTGCCAGAGGGCAGTCGTATTATCTCTGCCTGTAACGATGGTGACGAGTACCAATTGACAGATCTCGACCCAGCATTGGTTTCCCGCTTCAACATCTATACCTTCCGTCCTTCGGCGGAGGAGTGGTTGCTGTGGGCAGAACGTGAGGGACTGGATGAGCGTGTCATCAAATTCATCAGCGCCAATCCTGAGATGCTCGACCGCAGTGCAGATACCAAGGAGGAACAGGGGCTGGAGAAAGACCCAGACCGCCGTGCCTGGGAGAAGGTGGCGCGACTGCTGGAGAATGTGCCAAATCCGTTGCCTGTGCATCAGAAGGTTGTCGCAGGCATTGTTGGCATTCAGGCTGCTGCGCAATTGTTCCTCTCTTTCCGTAAGGAGGACCTTACACCCATCGATTTGCTGACAGGCTTCAAGAAGGCTAAGAAGCAACTCGATAAGTATGAACTGCATCAGCTTTCGCTGCTCAACGATGCACTGGCACGTTTCTTCGAGACAGATAAAGCCGATACGCTGGAGCGTAAAACGGTGTGCGAGAATCTGAAAGCCTATCATGACTATCTGCTGAAAACAAACCGTGAGGCTTACGCCCACTTCGTATCACTCATCGACGGTACCGGCTACAAGCAGATGCTGCTCCTGATTAATAAGGAAATGCCAGAGACCTATAAGCAAATCGTGGAATTCATCCAGACATTATGACAGCCCGAGAGCGTATACAACAGGAAGCGGAACAGTGGTTCTTGACAGAACCCGTGTTCTTTGCCGTCTATTGCAGTCATCGCCTGACGATGAATGCCAATATGCTGTGTCCGCTGCGAACGGGAAAAGGCCGCATTGAATACAATCCAACTGTCATTGATGCCCTGCAAGATAATCAGTTGAAGGACTTGCTGAAGGTGGAGATGATTCGCATCCTGCTCCAGCATCCCTATGCTCGTCAGCCGCTGGGATGCCTACCCATGATGCTTCAAACTGCCAGCGATATGGTTATCTCGCCAGCCTATAGGTTCTCGTGGGTTGATTTTGCAAAGCCTGAAGATTATAGTTTGCCAAAAGGACAGCATTATGAATGGTATGCCAACAGGTTGAACGAGAAAAGCAGACCCACCCCCTTGCCCCTTCCTTGTATGGAGGGGAGTGATTACCAACAAGACCTTCAGGACTCTGAAGGCCAAGAACAAGGACAAGATTTTCAAGGAACTGAAGATTCTGCTCCCTCTCTACAAGGGAGGGCGGGGGGAGAGTCCGATGAGGCTTCATCTTACACCTCCCTTTGGGCAGAAGACCAGTTTCAAGCCCGTCAGATTACAGACCTCGTTCAGAGTACGACACAATGGGGAAGTTTGCCTGGTGATATGGTGGAACTCATCAAGAAGGCTGCTGAGGGAAAGATTGACTATCGCGGAGCCCTGCGAACTTTCCGCTCAAGTATTCTTTCGCAGAAACGTCGCCTGACTCGTATGCGTCCCAGTCGTCGCTTTGGATTCGAACAGATGGGCAGTCACTATGATTTCACCACCCGTCTGCTGATAGCTATTGATACTAGCGGCTCCGTTGGTTCAGAAGAACTGGGTCGTTATTTCCGCATCATCACTACCTTCTTTAAATATGGTATTCAGGAAATAGATGTGCTGATGTTCGACGAAGAAGTACAGGGAGAACCTATTACTTTTACTGAGGCTAAGAAGAATAAACAAGAGTTCAAGGTTCATGGACGAGGAGGTACCAATTTCCAGGCTCCCGTCAATTATGTGAAGGAGCATCCGAACTATGACGGTCTCATCATCATTACCGATGGTTATGCTCCCACTCCAGAAGTGCCACCATTTTTGCGTGCCAAACTTCTTTGGGTCATCGACAACGAACCATCCTACAAGAAACATTACGAATCTCTGCGCAAGACAGGCCGTGTCTGTCTGATGGAACTATAACAATAAAGACTCTAGATATGGATAAAATGATCGCCCACAATGAAAAAGATGCTCAGAAGCGTCGTGCCACTTGGGAAGAAAAATATTTATTTTTCCAAGGACATCATTATAGTATTGAAGAAATCAGAAAAAGGATAAATCCTCCTATCGAAGTAACCGGGCACTTTTTTAATTCGCCTCAGAATCCATATAGACCGTTCAATCCATTGATTTGTTTTGAAAACGGCGTTTTCTCGTTCTCAGAGCAGGGACTTCGCGAAGCCTTAAGCAAACTTGGAGCAAATATGAAAGATTTGAAGATGACTGTCGGAAAGGAGAAAGGTCCTCTTTATTTAGACAGTTGTTTTCTTCCACCCCCTATTCGTTTCGAATATGGAGGCCGTGACGACATTTTCAGTCAAGAATGTGTGATTACTTATAAAGGTATTCAAATGACAATCTGTCGAATGCATATCAAAGGTGTACCATTCGGCATATATCGTGTTCTTCCTGTCAAAGAGATGCCATGCGAAAGTCATCTAATACTCAAGGAAGACGAATTCTATTTGTTAGACTTGCCAACACTCTTGCTTGACCTGAGTTTTGAATATGAGTTGCGACAGGAAGAACTGAAGTTCTATATGAAGCAAATGCGCATCAACACTATAGAGACTTTAGTCTTAGATGAAGACCACATCGCACTTGATGACATAGATCCTGCCAATATTCAGTCTTGGATGGATCGAATCAGAGACTATTTCATGCGGATGACAGAAAAGTACCAAGATCAGGTGTTTATATACAATCTTGGATTAAAGCCCAAGTCTCCTGGAAAGTTTGTGCGCTGTTATGGTGGTCCCACAAAAGATGGTTTCCGGATGGGGCATGCTCCTTTAGAAAAGTTTCTGAAATCATGCAGGGAAGAAGAGATAGAAATGGATTTGTCCGCGTCCTCTCCTGTTTATTTAAAAGCCCCAATTGGTTATATGACAACTGCTACATTTAAGGTTGGAGACGAGGAAATGGTGATTGAAGAACGAGTGTTCCCCAAAGCTCCCATAAAGGACACGATTGCCATTTTCCCCTATGCTAAAGATCGTAGTTTCCAGATTACCATTCAAGGCTACATAGGAATGCATGCCATCATTGGCTATCTGAAACAAATGCCCGAACTGAGCCAAAAGATGAAAAAACTCTCTGAATCTTTGAATTTTTGACGAGAAATGACTATATTAGTAATAAACATCTAAACAATAACATTATGGCTAACATTTGCACAACCAATTATGTGATCGAGGGCAAGAGGGAAGAACTCGATGCACTGTATCAGAAGATGAAGGAACTCCAAGGCCAAGACCTCGGACTACTAGTTAAGGCCTTGGGCAAGAATCCTGATGAGATGGAATGTCGAGGTGAATGGACAGAACTTGTTCGCGAGGATGAAACCCTTCGCATGATTTTCGAAACGGCTTGGACGCCTTGCTATGAAGTCACCAACCTGCTGAAATCTGTTTATCCTTCGCTTCGTATCTTCTACAAAGCGGAAGAACCGGGCAACGAAGTCTGTCTGAAAAACGATGCCGATGGCAAGTACTTCCCTGAGACAGAGGCCGACGGTCATCCTTTCAAGTTGATGACAGAGGAAAGCGAGCAAGAGCAAATCCGCCTCATCCGTGCCATTCAGGAAGGAAAGATTAAGTTCGACGTTGTAAAGTAACAAGATAAAGAATCAGTCGTGGAAAGTTCTTTTTAGAACCGGAGGCTGGCTGGCATCCTTCTTATCCTGTAGTAAAAAGGTCTTGGGATGTCGTTTTTATAAGGCATTGAAAAAAGTTACCATGTTTTTTGAATTTTTACGCGAATGTGTCTATATTATGCACATAATAATCTAAATTCAAAAGATATGGCAACAACGATGAAAAGTAAGACAAAGAAAGAAATGTCACTGCTACAGGCCATTGAGCATGTGGTAGAACTGGCAGAGGACTCGAAGTTGAGCAAGGAGTTCATGAAGAAGGCCAAGGCTGAGATTCAGTTGCTGGCTAAGAGTTATGGCATCACGGAGCGACAGGCCGTACTGTTCTGTATCTGTATGGAGAAAGGACCTCGACGGGTGGATTATGATGACTTGGCCTCATTTCTGAATTTGAATAAGATCAGCGTGCTGAGCTATGCCAGTGACATCGATGCATTGGTGCGCCGTCGTCTGCTGAAGTTCCGCGATGTGAAGGACGAGGACGACTTCGACATCCCCACTGTCGTCATCCGCTGTCTGAAGCATAACGAGGTTTATGAACTGCCAAAGCGCACAGGGCTGGACTGTGCCGAGCTCTTTGAATTGCTTAATCAATGGTTCGAGGACTTGGATGACGATGCCATCTCGCTTCGTGAACTGCAGGAGGAACTGCAGAAACTCTTCGATGACAACAAGCAGGTGGGCTTCGTCCACAAACTGCGCGAATACTACCTCTCCGAGAATGAAGAGGCCTTGGTTGCCTTCTTCTGTCACTGCCTGGTAAACAAGGATGACGACGATATTCGTTTTGGACAACTCGAAGACCTCTTTGACACCAAGGCAGAATTCAACAAAGCCAAGGCCCAGCTGCGCAGTGGAGAGAATAAACTCATGACGAAGAAAATCATTGAGCACCGATGTGAAGACGGTATTGTCGATACGACCCGCTATAAATTGACGGAGAGTGCTAAGCGGACGCTGTTGGCTGAAATGAAGATTGATGCTTCCACGGAAAAGCTGTCTGATGTCATTGACCCGAGGACGCTGACGCAGAAGCAGCTGTTTTTCCCCAAGGACATTCAGCGACAGGTGGACGAGCTTGGCAGTTTCCTACAGCCGGAGAACCTCCAGAAGATTCAGGAGCGTATGAAGGAGAAGGGCTTCCGCAACGGCTTTGCCTGCCTGTTCTATGGCGGACCCGGTACGGGAAAGACTGAGACGGTCTATCAGTTGGCGCTACAGACGGGACGCAGCATCATGGTGGTCGACGTGCCTCGCATCAAGAGTAAGTGGGTGGGCGAGAGCGAGAAAAACATCAAAGCCCTCTTTGACCGCTACCGCGAACAGGTGAAACGAGCCAAGGTGACGCCCATCCTGCTTTTCAACGAGGCCGACGCCATTATTGGCATCCGCAAGAACGGGGCATCGAGTGCTGTTGACAAAATGGAGAACTCCATCCAGAACATCATCCTCCAGGAGATGGAGACCCTCGATGGCATTATGATTGCCACCACCAACCTGCAGCAGAATCTCGATAAGGCCTTTGAGCGGCGCTTTCTCTACAAGATTAAGTTCGATAAGCCCACCGTCGAGGCCCGCGCCCACATCTGGCACTCGATGATTCCTGAACTCAGTGAAATGGATGTTCATACGTTAGCTTCCAAATATGATTTCAGTGGCGGTCAAATTGAAAACATAGCCCGTCACTATGCCATCGACATCATCCTGCATGGTCAAAGTGAGGATGTGCTCCCGATGCTTATTCGTCATTGTGACAATGAACGGCTTGATGGAAAAGACATTCGAAAGATTGGTTTTTAATAATGTGCTTTTAGAATCATTAACATAAACTTTTCCCGCTCGTTGCTGAAATGAGCGGGATTTTTAGTAATTTTGCAAACCAAATGAAATAAAGAAAAATGGCTGAGCATCAACTCCTCATATCGGGCGTGCACTATGGTGCAAATGGTGACTCTGTGGCTGGTCAGAAGGACACGGAGGAGATGCTTGTGCGAACGCGTGAACTACTCAGCCGGATAGACCGTACAAGACCCATCGTGGTGTTATCTCCCGATCCATCGAACCACATACATCGCAATGCCATTCAGGCACGTGCACTCGGTCAACGTATCGGACGCGTGTCGTATGACGATAATGAAAAGGCTTGGAAGCTGCTGCATCAGACTGGAAAGCCAATGCTGTTGGCCCGCGTCAAAGATGTTTTTATCGTGGATCATGGCTATGTGGATGTGATTGTGGACGGCGACGAACTGCAGGAGCCCTTACAGCCGTCAGCCTCTGAGATTGAGTGGCGACTCTGGCTGAGCGACCTTCCGCTGTTGCCTGATAGTGAACAGCTGCAGGCTCAACAGGAAGTGGCTTATGTGCTGGACAACGTGTATCTGCCCCATTTGTCAGATGTGGACATGATGGAGTTGAAAACATATCTTGACATATGGCTGGAGAACAGTTGGCACGATTTGAGCCGCGAGGCACGTCAGAAACGCTCGGACTACATTGAACTGCTGTTGGCTGCCCAGAGCAAGGAGGTACGGCAGTTGGCTGAGCCCTTGAAAGAACAGCGAAGAAGACTGCTGGAGCGGGAGCCGTTGGACAGACTTGCCACGATGTGGTGGGACGCTCGGCTGGGTAGTCCCGAGGTGCAGTATCTTTGGCAGCAATGGCGGCTGAAGAACGAGAACAAGCTGTGGCTGGGACTCAGACGCATTGACTCGCTGTTGAGGCAGATGCCTGGCGAACTCTACGGTGACATTGGGAAACCGGACGTGATTCTTTCCAGTCTTTATTATCTGAATACGCCCAGAAAAGCTTTCCAGTCTATCATGGCCCTGCTGATGCTGCGTGAGTTGACCTGCCGCGAACTGGGCATAACGATGCACCCGATGATAGAAGACGAATACGATGCAGATGGACGCATCACCAATCCTATGGAGATGCCTACGACAATAGGTCGCGTGGTGGCCTTCGCTGAGACGCAATGCGACAAGACCCAGAAGCAGACCATCCAATTGCTGGCGCAATGGCTGCGTGATGACTATGAGCAGAGTCACCCAAAGGAGATAGAGGCATTGGCTGAAACAGATCCGTTGGTGATGATAAATGGCGATGTGAATGGTGACGTCATCGAAAGAGGCGGCTCGAAAAACGAAAACAGCATTGGTAAAGGGGAATAACAAGATATGGCAATTATTATAAAAGGTGATGTACACGGCGATGTAATCAGTGATGGCGGTGTGAAGAACGAGACGCACTATCACTATGGTCATAAAACCAACAATACGCTGAATGCTGTTTCGAAAACCCAGCATGTGTCGAACATTGTACTTACGCCAGAGCGACAGTCTCTTCTTGACCAGTTGCAGAATTACGCAGAAAAGGGTGATTGGGTGAATGGCATCACGTCAGAACAGATAAAGGCGATGTTAAAGGCTGTACTGGGTATAGACGAGAACTTGTCGGTAAAGAATGCAGAATTGTCAGAAGTTCTGTGGCATCTATTGGAAAGCGGACGTGGTGATCGCGTGAAGATCGTTTGGCAGAATATGGTGGGCTATCTGGACGACAAGAAGCTTTTCAGGCTGAAAGGTTCGCCAGCTCTGAACAAAGATTTCTTTGGTAACGATAATGGTTATACCAATATCGACAAGGGACGGCCAAGTAAAGGCTTGATGACTGCCGATTTTGAGAGCATCATACCATTATTGGACGCTTACTGCCCAGAAAAGTAATCTGACATAATCTGAGCGATATTTAAGAGTGCTCGATTCTCATTTTTTTGAGAGTCGGGCACTTTTTGTTTTATGCTGATTTTGAGGGAGTTGCGTTGCACGAGTGAAAATAATCTAAGATTTTTCGCTCAGATTTGCACAGATTATCAGCTTATGTACCTTTGCCAACGCAAACAAGTTGTGATGGCAAACAAACAAAACAATAAAGATTATGAGATACAAATTAGTTATTCAAGCGTTGAGGGAATCCTCGGACAACAACGTCCTGGCCTTTGTGAAGGACGTAGAAAAGATGAAGCGGCTGACGGCTGAAGAACGGCAGTACTATCTGGCGAACCGGGAAGAGGCGGAGGCCATAAACATCCTCGTGAAAGACTTTATACCTTATATAATTAGGGTGGCCTACGTGCATAGTCAGAAGACCAGTACGCTGTCCGTTCTGGATCTGATAAACGAGGGAATCGTCGGGGCTTATGCTGCCTTTGAGAAATGCAATTCTCGCGGTAAGGATATGGTTAGAAAAGCCAGGGTGTTCATCAATAGGTATATCAGTCAGCTTGTTGAGAAGAAAGACATCTCTGAAACCGCTGAGTTCATCATTGAAGAAACGGTGTCGGACGATGATGAATGGTTTGATGATCATGCTATTATCAAAGGAATAGACCGCATACGTGAAAGTAAACTCCTGAGCCGATTGCTATCAGATAAAATAGGTTCGCGTAAGGCAAGTATCATCATTGCCTATTATACCCATGAGGATGCAGACTTGAAAACGCTATCGAAACAGTATGGTATCAGTCGTGAGAGAATCCGCCAGATAGTCCACAACTTTTCGCAGTTGTATAGGAATGTAGACAATCTGTGGGAACTGCTCTCATCGGATTTCAATCTGCCCGTATCAGAAAGACAATTCTATCAATAATCTCCTGACAACAGGAATAATATTCATTCATTAAATTTATCATCATTATGCAAACTAAGATTTGTAAGGTGATTGCACAAACCGAACCTGTGTATGTGCAGTCGAAGAAGAGTGAGAACGGCCAGTTGGCCAAGTGCTACATCAGACTCCGTGAGTTGGGCGGCGACTACGAGGACGAATACCAGGTGGCCCTATTGGGCAACATTGCGTTATGCAAGTTTGTTACGGGCAAGACGGTGGTAGCAACCCTCAGATTTTCGACCCACGAGGCTAACGGAGCCTACTATCAGGACATTGTGGCAACTGACATCGTTCCCATTAACTAACATTATTAATTTCTGAGTTTTGACGGTACCGAGTGAGGGAAGAGTACCAGGTTTAAATTGTCGACAACTAACTACTTCGCTCCTCCCAAGACTCAGGCTTAAAATCAGAAATTATTATGACAAATATCATTTGTATTTCATCAGAGAAACAGGTATCGCTGGATGGTCTGATGACCATCGGCATGTTGGAGAATGGACTCAAGATGGCGGACTTCATGTGCTGCGAGGATGTTGAGATGGAGGCGTTCTCAGGAACTTTCAAGGTGGAGGGCAAGCATGACGGCAACGTGTATATGACGGAGAAGCCCAAGCGCAGGCGCAACAAGGCAATCTTCCGCGATGATAACGCTTCACTGTCGCAGGGGCAGGACAAGCGCTGGTACTTCTACTTCTCGCTCGACGAAGATCAGCTGGAGCAGTTGCCCGAGAAGCTGGTGAAGCAGGCGAGTGCGATAGCACAGAAGGTGATTCGTGAACTAATTAAAGGAAGGGGGTACAGATTATGATATCGTACTGCAAAAATGGCAAGTCAGCGAAGGTGCTGGCTTGCCCTCAAGATAAGCTGAACGAGATTTTGGATTCAACAGATGTGGCAAAGGTGTGCCAGAAGTTGACCACCGTTGACCACGATAGCGACGAAGCGAAGACGCTAAAACAGAGGTTGCCGCTACTGATGTTTATGGCCAACTACACCGACGGGCGCCGACACGCCAAGAGTGCTGTGCCCACGAACATGGCCTATCTTGATCTGGACGAGCTGAACGGTGAAGACCCGCGCGAGGTGTGGAAGCGATTGGTACAGACGTTGTTGCTGTTAGAGTTAGAACATCTGATAGTATTGGTACACGTGAGCTGTTCGGGTAAGGGCTTGCGCATTGTGTATATCATTCCGGATCAGTTCGGTCATCTGTCGCCAACTGAGCGCATAGACCAGTCGAAACAATGGCTGGCTGCCAAGCTTGGTGTAACAGACGATTCGAAGACAAAGGATTTGGCTCGCGGGTCGTTTGCTGTGCCGAGAAGCTATGTGCTTTATGGGCCCGACAAGCGACTATTTGAGGAGAGTGTCAGCGAAAGTGTGAAGGATGAGATGTTTGATGTAAGAAGTAAGATGGAAGATGTAAAGCCTCAGACCTCAAACATTAGCCCCCAGTCTTCGGGAAAGCAGTTCCCGACGCATTATCACGGTATTCCGTTTGAGACAATATTGAAAAAGTACTGGGAGGTAAACAACCGTGGCTTTGAACCTACCGAGGGCGACCGCGACACGCTGACCTATCAGTTGGCGTGCGACCTGAGGCACATCTGCGGCCGTAACTTTGAGTGGCTCGACCAGGTGATCCCCTGCTACGACGGATTTCCGTTGGAAGAGAAACGTCAGAAGATCAAGAGTGCATTGAGTTCGGAGTTTAATGGCTTCCCAATTCGATTGAGGAATGTGCTGAATGCGCTGCAGATGTCGGATGGAAGAGGTAAGATGGATGATGTGGAAAATGTTGACGATGAGCAACTTTCAACTTTCAATTCTCAACTTTCAACTCGCAAAATGCCGCAAGGAGTGAAGGAGAGTATTGATGCGGTGGGTCCGCAGTTGACGATGCCGGTGGTGACGGCCATCTGCCCTTGTATCGGCACGCTGGCAACGGGTGTGACGCTCGACGTTCACGGGCAGAAGAAGGGGCTGAATCTGATTGCTTATATCGCAGGTGACTTTGCTTCGGGTAAGGGTGGTATCGACCCTGTGGTGGAAGCCTGGATGAGCGAGGTGGTGGCACTGGATAAGATGTACCAGATGCAGGAGGACGAGTGGCGCGCCAAGAAGCGGGCGGCAAAGAATAAGAAAGAGCAACCCGAGGAACCGAAGTTGCCCGTGCGCTGTCTGACGCTGAACAATACAGTGGCCAATTTGGCCGAACGACTGGCGAATACCGAGGGCAAGCACGCCTTTTCGTTTACCCCCGAGGCTGACACGGTGGCGCAGAAGTGGAAATCGACGATGAGCGACTTTTCGGTGATGCTGCGCCAGAGCTACGATGGTACCAAGTACGAGCGTGAGGCAAGGAGTGCCGATGCGGTGAACGTGCATATCGAGAAATTGTTGTGGAACGTCTGCATGTGCGGAACACCGGATGCCTTGTACCGCGTAGTATCCAACTACACGGACGGTTTTCAGAGTCGTATCGCCGTTGCCCGCACACCCGACAACACTTTCGCACCACTTGAAGAAAAACCTTACGTGCTGACCGACCGCCAGCGCGACCGCATACAGCAGATAGCGCATCTGCTACCGCTTATGTATGGCGAGGTGGTGCTGCCGAAGTTGGAAGCAAAGGGTCGTGAATGGGTGGAGCGCATCCGACTGGAGACGATGAAGAACGACGACCGCACCCGTGCCCGTCAGCGCTTCCGCGTGTGCGTGACGGCGCAACGAATGACGTGCTGTCTGATGCTGTGCAAGGTGTGCGAGACGTTGATTCAGAAGCATGGATTGAATGGTGCCGAGGCAAAGTTGAAACAGCATCCGAACCTGTGGAAGGAAATGTTGCTGAAAGCGCAGACACCTACGATGCTGGAGGCCTACGACGTGATAGCCGACTCTCTGCTGGAGAATGCACTCTACTTCTTCCGCGACCGCATAGAGAACGCTTTCTTGAGTCGTGATTATGCTGGTGGTCTAAATGGTGAGCGACAGAAGCGCGGCAAGAACGACTCCATCTTTGAGCGACTGGACATCCAGTTCTCGTTCGAACAGGCTATGCAGCACTCGGTAGCGGTGAAGGGTGCCAACGTGAACCACAACACCGTTCGTCAGATGCTGAAGAACTGGCGCAAGCAAGGGCTGGTGGTGCTGGAAGAGGACGGTAACTACCGTAAGTTGTAACGCGGCCATTTGGTCATTTGTCATTTGGTCATTTTGATTCTGAGATTATGATTGAGATACAAAATTCACAAGAATGCTTTGTGCAGCTCTGGCGAAAGCTGGAGCGCACAAGGCGCCTCCTCGGAGGTCAGTATAAGCGGTTCTGCATCCGCAACGTGCTGAAGTTTTGGTTCCCAGCAGAAGCTAATGATAACTTGCCTTCGGCGAGTCATCTCACGCTCGGCCATCAGCAAGCAAGCTTGCATGGCCCTCACTCATTCGATGACTTCATTTGGGAGGTGTGCCACCTGTGTGAGCAGGAAGGTTGGAATGAGTTGCCTCTGCCCAGCCTCTATCCGCGCAAGCATCGTGAACTATTGCGAGCTATCGTAGCCGTACGTACAGGCATCAGCTTTTGGAAAATCAATCTGAAAGCCCTTGACGCAGCCTACAGCATCGCATTCCCTAACAGTACACCGATTAACGTAAATAAAAAGAAGAGAGTATGAATAATGTAGAAATTAATAAGCAAGCACGACTCAGCGAGCACTTTACGCTCGCTGAGTTAACCAAAACGAGTGTGAAGACGGCAGATAAAAATATCCCTTCGCACGTACATATTGAGAATTTGAAGCGACTTTGCGGGTGGTTGGAGATGCTTCGCAGTGAGTATAATAGGCGGTATGGAGGACTCTCCCCCGACCCCTCCCTGTCGAGGGAGGGGAGTAGAGACCAAGAGGAGCCAATT
>Ga0247611_10005745_pt1 | contig 16214 bp, 14 predicted proteins | sample 177DNAGHGhighgp2_FD_192422 | JGI IMG/M metagenome (GOLD analysis project Ga0247611, IMG submission 192422) | Sheep rumen microbial communities from Palmerston North, Manawatu-Wanganui, New Zealand - 1770 DNA GHGhigh gp2 | ecosystem: Host-associated > Mammals > Digestive system > Stomach > Rumen... | reverse complement strand
ATTTTGAAGTTATGTTTTCCTAGTTTTATGTATGGCATTGTGAATTTGTATCTTGCAATGGGCGACTCAATTGAAATGATTGTGAGATCAAGAAATATTGTGAATAACTTATAATTCTATTGGTGAATTCTTGGTAAATTCTCAGCCAACGGTTATGATGGTTGTCTATATTTTGTGATTGTGGTTTTTTGCTATGAATTCTCATCTATCAATTCAATTCTCTTGAGAAATGTTTGAGAAAAAAATCCAAACATTATTGTGGTGTGTATTGTGTATGTGAAGTATTTTGAGTGCTGTATATTATCCATTAGCTTATTTTAAATGAGATATTTATGAAGTGTTATTTAATAATTCGTATGTTGTTTCTTATGCACCAATGATTCCTATTGCCACTCTGGTTTCAGCATTGGTTACAATTTTAGCTTCATCTCATTTAAATCTTAAAATTGCTCTTAAAATTTCTGATTCTACAGGTTCATAGTATTGAAAAAAACAAGAAAATATTTACCTTTCTTGTCTAAAGGAAAGTGGTGTAATGGTAGCACACTAGTCTCCGAAGCTGGTGGCGGAGGTTCGATTCCTCTCTTTCCTGGTTTTGAAAAAACGTTTGAGGAACTTTTATTCCTCATTTTTTAAAAAGTTTCTTTTCCAATCTTCTAATATTCTGTTTAGATATACGATATTATGGAGTCAAACTAAACTTCATCATAATGTTTCTTGTTCTCTTATGAGGTGACATAGATATGCTTTTGAAAAATTTCTACAGGTATAACAATCACAATTATCAGTTAGTGGAGTGTAATCAGTTTTAAATTTTGAGTTTGTTATTTTAATATTTCATTGATCTGAGAAAGCGATACCGTGTCTTCAAAGTCTAGTTGCTGTAACGCAATCAAACATGTCTATTCATTGCTCTATTCAATGAAGAAGATCTTCTGGAGTTCAAACCCCCATTAAATATCTTGGTTTATCATTTGGAAGAAGTGGTGTTGTGTAGGAAACAACTTCTTGTATTAGTTCTTTACTTTCACCAACACTTACTCATCATATAGCGATTCAATCCCATGCAAATTGACTTAGATAATCTGCTGACTCTTTTCTTAAGTCAAGATAGCTTCATCATTGAACTATTGGAAAGAGGACACCTCTTGCTTCATCATATTTTGGTTTGAAGTGATCAAACGCTCTTTTTGCTCGACGATGTGTCATTGCTATGTGTTTTTCGATTGTTTTTTTGTCTGCTCATGCAGGAGAACATACATCAAGTACCATCATGATATCTGATCAAAATTCACATTGAGTGTCAACTACATTTTCTGGTGTGAATATGTGCTTTGAACCATCATATGGTGATGTGAATTTAACACCATCTTCTGTAAGCTTCATTCCTACTTTATGACTATGTTTTTCATTATTGAATTTTTGGTTAGCAAGTCATAGTGAGAATACTTGAAATCATCATGAATCAGTAAGTATTAAACCATTTTTCCAATTTTCAAAATTATGTAATCCTCATGCATCATGTATGATTTTACTTCAAGGTCTTAGGTATAAGTGAAAAGTATTTGCAAGAATAAGTTTTATAGGTTCGATATCTTTTCAAATGTATTTTGGATCTTGTAATATGTCTAAAATTAATCATTTAATGGTAGCTTTTGTACCAACAGGCATAAAGATTGGAGTCTTTAGAGTAATTCCATTGAGTGTTATTTCTCAAACTCTTGCATTTCATTTTTGTTTGAGAATTTTGAATTGTAGCTTTCACATATTTTATGTCTTTATAAGTTAATTATTGGTATACTATCATGATTTGCTTTTTGAATTCAACGAAAAATTATTGTAGATATTATCTTTTAAGTTTTTTTTATATGTCAAGGTTAACTTATTTGATAATGCTAGTATTTTATTATATAATCATTACAGTATTTTTAATAGATTCTTTATTATTAGACGATTGATAATGAATATTCTCTATCTTACTTTGATAACAGTAGTAGTTGCTTGGTTATGATGGTTTTTGTTCAAAAAATTTAAGGTGTTAGATAAACCTTGAAGTGATTTAAAGAATACAAGAAAGCCTGTTCCAACATTACAAGGAATATTTGTTATTCTGATATTTGCTTTATGAGTTTTAATTGTTTATCCAGAATACTATTCAAATCCATTATTTCTATGATTGTTGATACCGTGAGTATTGATATGAGTAGTTGAGACCGTAGAGGAGCTTAGTTATCTTTGAAAATTTCCTAAAATTCCTCCTTTTGTAAGATTGATAGTTCATTTAATTGCAGCTTTTTTAGCTGTTCGAATAGGCTGAATTGGTAATCAAGAATTCGTAATTTGAGATATGGTATATCATATACCTAATTGGGTATTTACGATTGCATTTATGATATGGACAATGTTCTGTATTAATGCTATTAATCGGTTTGATGGTATATATGCTCAATGAAGTTGAGTTTCTGCTATATGATTTTTAACAATTTATTTACTCTTAAGATTCGTAGTTTTTGAAAGTTATGATACTTTCACAAATTATGATGTTTTGCTTATGGTACAGAACTTATCTTTATTCTTGTTTATTGTAAGTTTAGTATATACGTTTATAGAGTATAAGCCATTATGATTGGTTAGAGATGTTTGAATTATGTTTTTTGGTTTTGCTATTGCCTATCTTTCTGTTGCGTGATGAGCAAAGATCTGAACATTAATTGTGGCACTTTCATTAGTAATATTTGATGCAGTATGGGTTTGATTATATAGAATATTTATTCTGAAAAAGAATCCTTTGAATTGAGATTATACGCATTTTCACCATAGATTAATGTGATTATGATTCTCAAGATGAGAAACAAGGGCGTTTATTTGGATATGGTCATTGATTATGATGGTGTTTATGTTGCTTCAGTGAGCTAACAGGTTTCATAAGTTAATTATTTTTGTCATGATGGCATGCCTATTCTTTGGAATAAATGCATATTTATTCTTGTATAAAAAGCTTCCTTGTTGATTACAAATTAAAAAAGAAAGATAGTTTATTTATTAAAAATTTGTTATGATTATTACATTTTGATGAAAAGCTTGAAGTTGAAAATGAACAGTATCAAAGCTTTTTGCAGAAAAAATGAATTATGAAATTATTTCTATTTGAACATTAAAAAGAAAGTTAGCTGAAGAAATGGGGCTTAGTATTTTAGAGTTTAATCTTCTATGAGAGAAGCCTGAAAATCAAAAAGAATTTGATTTAAAATTTGAAGAATATCAAAAGAGTTTGGATCTGAATTCAAATATTTTGCTTGAGTCTAGACTTTGATTTTTATGTCAACCTCATGCGTTTAAAGTTTTTTTAGATGTTTCTGATGAAGAAGCTTCTAGAAGAATCCTTTGAGATAATAGAACAACAGACAATTATGACTCAGTTGAAAGTGCGTTACAAGCAACAAAGGAGAGAAATGAGTCGGATAGACAAAGATATATAAAGCTTTACTGAATTGATCTTTGGGATAAAAGTAACTATGATTTAATGATAAGTACTGATAATAAAACTCCTGAAGAAGTTTGTGAAGAGATTATTACAGCATTTGAACAATATAAAAAAGCACATAAAAGTGCTTAATTTTTTGCTAATTTTCTGCTTTTTCAGTATATTTATGTAAGTATTTATTTTTTACGGAAAAAACAAAAAATGAAATTAATAGCGAGAATTTTTTTATGGATTATGAAGATTCGTTATAAAGTTGAAATAAAAAATTTCCCAACTATAGATCCTAATTCTAATTATTTAGTATTGCCAAACCATATTGCTTACGTTGATCCTGTTTTGTTGTGGTGTATATTTCGTCCATATACTAATATAAGACCGGTTGCTACATCTGATTTTTCTAAAAATCCGTTTCTATGATGGATATTTAAGTTAATGAATACTATTACTATTCAAGAAATAAATAAATGAGGTGATAGTAATCAGGATGATACTATAAAAGATGCATTAAAAGATTTAATACAAGCACTAGAGGATTGAGATTCTGTCCTTCTTTATCCATCTTGAAGATTAAAGGGACAATGAAGTGAGTATATATGAGGTAAAAAATCTGCTTATTTAGCTTTGAAGACTTTGCCAAAAAATACAAAAGTTTTAACTATTAGAACTACTTGATTATGGTGAAGTAGATGGTCAAATGCATGGAGCTGAAATGTTCCTGCTTTTGCTTGAAACATTTTGAGAGCTATCTGGTATTTTATTGCTAATTTATTTTTCTTTGTCCCAAGAAGAAAAGTTGTTATTGAAATAGAAGATAAAACTACATTACTAAAAAAACAATGTAAAAAATCTTTAGAAGAATTTAATCAAACTTTAGAAGATTTTTATAATAAAAATTGAGAAGAATCTGTGTCTTATGTGAAAAACTATTTTTATTACAATAATGTGAAAGGTAAAACTTTGCCTAAACATATTCGTAATTCTATTGAAAGTTTCCAGAATCATAAGGAGTACGATATAAGTAAATTTCCTGTGGATGTTGTTGCCAAAGTTATTGATCTAGTAAGAAGTGTTAAAGAGCTTGATGAAAAAGAAAAAATAACAGTTTCTTCTAATCTTATTTTGGAACTCTATTTTGACTCTTTGGATATGGCTGAAATTAAAAATTTAATTATAAATACATATCCTAATGCATCAAATACACCATTAAATGAATTAAAAATAGTTGCAGATCTTGTTGCAATGGCGTTATGAATGACAACAACGGAAGAGGTTGAATTGAAACCTTGTGAATGGAATATTCCTATTAAAGAGAGTAAATCTCATCACTGGGATACTGATTTGTCTATGAATATTTTGGAAAAATTTAAAGAGTATTGGAAGAAAGATAAGAATGCTACTCAGATTTATGATTCTATGTTTTGACTTCAAAAGAGAAAAGATGTTGTATTAAAGGCATTTTTGATTAGTGAGTATATGAAAAAGATTCCTTGAAAGTATATTTGAGTGATGCTTCCTGCGTTATGAAGTACTACAATGATTGTTTTAGCTGCTTATTTAGCTAAAAAGGTGCCTGTTATGATGAACTGGACACATCCAGAATCTGCTTTTGATCATTGTGTTAAATTCTCAAAGACCAAGAAGATTTTAACTTCGAGAACTTTTTATAAGACGATTAATATTGATTGGTTAAAGAAATATGATTTTGTTTTTTTGGAGGATTTATTAAAGAATATTCCTTTGAGTTATAAGCTAAAAGCTGTTGTAAAAAGCTTATATTTCCCTATTCCAAAAGACTTAGATGAAACAGCTGTTGTTTTGTATACTTCATGAAGTGAATCTTTGCCTAAAGCGGTACCATTGACTCATAAGAATATTATGGCAGAATGGAAATGAACTGCTTGAATTTTAAGTGTTCATAATGATGAAACATTATTTTGTTATTTACCACCTTTTCATAGTTTTGGTTTTACGGTAAATACAATGTTTCCAATTATTGCTGGATTGAGAGCTGTTAATACACCAGATCCGAATGACTCAATAACGGTAGCAAAGTTAATTGCTCATACAAAACCAACAATTTTATGTACAACACCAACATTTTTAAAGAATTTATTGAATATTGCTAAACCTGAACAATTGGTTTCATTACGTTATGTTATTACTTGAGGTGAAAAGTGCTCTGAATTAGTGTTTGAGAAAACAAGAAAAATAGTCCCAAATTGTATTATTCTTGAATGATATGGTATTACTGAAACAGCTCCTATTATTTCAATAAATCCTGTTGAAAAACAAAAACCACAATCTGTATGAATATCTATATCATGATGAGAAATAAAAGTTTGTGATTTGTCTACTGATGAGGAATTGTGAGTTTGAGAAGAAGGTATGATTTATTATTCATGAGATAATGTATTTAATTGATATGAAGATAAATCATTGGAGTCTCCATTCTTAAAACAATGAAAAAAAATATGGTACAGAACATGAGATTTATGATATTTAGATAAAGATGGATATTTGTTTATTACTTGAAGAAAAAAGAGATTCTTAAAACTTTGATGAGAGATGATTTCTTTACCATTTTTAGAAGAATTGATACAAGAAAAATATTGAAGTTCTGAAGAAATTAATCTTGCGCTAGAGTGAAAAGAAAAAGATGCTGGTATTGAAATTGTTTTATTTGTTGTTTGATTGAAATTGAAGGTTAAGGAGGTTAATGATTATTTAAAATCAAAGGGTGTTAGTAATTTAATTCAAATAACAAGAATTGAAGAAATTGACAGTATTCCGTTGCTTGGAACTTGAAAAGTTGATTATAAGATTTTAAAAGAAAAAATTTGATAGAATTGTACTTCTAAATTTGCTTTTTTTAAGGAAAGCTCTATACTTAATTGTAGTTTATTCCTATATCAATCATGGATATCGTTTCAAATATAATCATTTGAATTATCACATTGCTTGCATTATGGTATTTCTGTTTGAATCTATATAGGATTTTCTTTTTGTCTGAAAAAAAGAAGCATAGAGAGAAACAATCTTTGGATTTTAGGTTTCTTCAAGTTCAAATTCCTAAGAATGCTGTTGCTAGAAGTTCTGATATTGATGCTAAAGATCATATTCAATCGATGAAACAAAATATTGAGCTTATGAATCAGGTTTATAAGAATTTTTATGCAGTTTTTGATGATTCTTGGAAAAATAAACATTATTGAAACAATTACATAAGCATGGAAATTGTTGTTGAAAAGGAAGTTATAAAATTTTTTCTTTGAGTACCTAAAGAGCATCTCATGACTGTTGAAAAAATGATTTCTTCATTTTATGTTTGAGCTATTGTTGAGCAAGTTAAACAACCAAAACTTTTAGAAACTGGGAAATTTTATGCATGAGGGGAATTTGTATTAACAAAGAATAGTGTTTATCCTATTAAGACATATGAGTCTTTTGAAGCAGATCCTATGGATAGTATTTTGTCTGCATTTTCAAATTTATCAAAGGAAGAAAAAGTTGGAATTCAAATATTAGTTGAACCATTACATGAAAGTTGGTTAAAGAAGATGAGAAAAAAGGCTGATGATATTAAGGAGGGAAAGGAAGTTAAGTGATTTTGGGATTTTATTAAAAAAGTTTGGAATTCAGATAAACCTGATGCTAAAGAAAAAGAAAATCAGAAAAAGAAACATAATTTTTCTCAACAACAATTATGAGATTTTGATAAAAAAATGGATGATGAATTGTTCCAGGTTAAGATGAGAACTATTGCAACATCTCCAATTAGACAAAGACCAAAGAAAATTATAGATGATATTTCAAGGCTCTTTAATCAGTATAATTATATTTGATTAAATACAATTAAATTTAATAAAGCAAAGAATATTAAAAAGTTTGCAAAGCATTATGTAATGAGGTTATTCTATAGTGATAATACTCTTTTAGATGATTTGAAAAATTTTAAAAAGACAACTATTTTGAATATTAAGGAGTTATCTTCAATTATTCATTTTCCTCATTGAAGATTTAATCAAAATCCTAGAATTGCATGGCAGAAATTTAAGATAATTCCTGCACCAGATGATTTACCAACAGAATGAATTGTTGTTTGATATAATAATTATTGAGGAGTAAAAAGAGAAATTAGAATTACTGATAAGGATAGATTTAGGCATATCTACATTCTTTGACAAACAGGTACCGGTAAATCAACGATTATGCTTACACAAGCTATTGATGATATGGAAAATGGAAGATGATTTACTTTTATAGATCCTCATGGAGATGCAATTGAACTTCTTTTGAAGCATTTTCCTAAAGAAAGAATTGACGACTTAATTCATTTTGATCTTTGAAATACCGCTTATCCAATTTGATTAAATCCGTTAGAGGTTGATCCTGAGGATGCTGACGAAAAGGATGTTGTTACAAACGATCTTGTAGAAATGTTTATTCAAATGTATTGACCTGAAATTTTTGGTCCAAGAATTCAGGACTATTTTAGAAATGCATGTCTTCTTTTAATGGACCAACCTGAGTGAGGTACTATTGTTGATATAATGAGGCTCTTTACAGATGATGCTTTTGCTGAAGCAAAAATGAGAAATCTTAAAGATCCAGTTGTTGCCTCATGGTGGAATAAAACATATAAAAAAATGTGAGATAGAGAAAAGGCTGAAATTATTCCGTTTATTCAAGCTAAATTTGGACCATTTACTACTTGAGTATATGTAAGAAATATCATTGGGCAACCTAAATCTGCATTTAAAATGTATGATGCTATGCAGCAAAAGAAGATTATTTTACTTAATCTAGCAAAGGGTATTTCATGAGAAGAAACTTCAAAATTGATAGGTAAAATTATTGCGATGCAGGTTAAACTTTCAGCTTTGAAAAGAGCTAAAATTGATGAAAAAGACAGAGTTCCTCATTATCTATATGTGGATGAGTTCCAAAACTATGTTTCTGCTTCTTTTGAATCAATCCTTTCAGAAGCCAGAAAATATAGATTAGGTCTTGTTGTTGCTCATCAGTATACAGATCAGTTAAAACAAGAATGATTATGAGGAAATTTAGATCTTTCAAAGACTATATTTGGTAATATAGGAAATATGTTTGTTTATAAGGTTGGTGCTCCTGATGCTGAGTTTTTAGCAAAAGAATTTGAGCCAGAGTTTAATCAAACAGATCTTACATCAACGGAAGCTTTCATGGGTGCTTGTAAAATTTCTATTAATAATCAACAGACTAGGCCATTTAGTTTTAAGGCAAAAGTTCCTTATGATCTTCCAATTAAAAATAGTCCAGAAAAAGTTCAAATAATAAAACAAATTTCTTCATTAAAGTGGGGAACAAAGAGAGAACTTGTTGATAAAGAAGTTTATTATAGAGTTTGAGTATAGGATTTGTTCGTGTATTGGAAATAAATCCTTATTTTCGTCTTGAATATTTATTCCTAATCTTTATATTCTGTTGAAGTCAATTTTTATCTTGTTTGAAAAGTTATGGCACATAAAAAAGCTGCAGGTTCAGTTAAGAATTTAAAAGATTCACAACCAAAATATCGTGGTGTCAAAGTATTTTGAGGACAACCTGTTGTTGCAGGTAATATTATTATTAGACAAAATGGAAGTAAGTATGAATGTGGAAAAAATACTTATGAAGCTGCTGATTTTAGTATCCTAGCTGCAATAGATTGAGTAGTTGCTTTCAAAAAGAAGAATTTTAAGAAGTTTAATGGAAGAACTTATCTTAAGACTGTAGTTGAAGTAGTTCCTGCAGAAGAAGTTAAGGCTCCAAAAGCTAAAGCTGCTCCAGCTAAGAAGGCTCCTGCTAAAAAAGAAGTTAAAGAAGCTGCTCCAAAGAAGGAGGTAAAAAAGGCTCCTGCTAAAAAAGCTACTACAGCTAGAAAAGCTCCTGCTAAAAAAGAAGCTAAGGCTGAGTAATTTGGATATTTTAATTTGTTACGTTTATTAAGGAAATGACAATCGGTCCAAAGAAAAAGATTAGTAAGACTCAAACTAATAAGAGACATTCAACATGGAAGACAATTAATCAAAGAAGATTGTCTGAGACATATAAAACTGCAAAATGTCCAAATTGTTGAGCTAATAGATTAAATCATAGAGTTTGTCCATCTTGTGGATACTATAATTGAAAACAAGTTTTAACAATAAAAGCTAAAGGTTCTTCAACTGTAGTTGAGGCTTAGTGTTATGCTTTTACATTTAAGAGAGATTTGTTTCATGGATATAAAAAAAAGAATCAATGCTAGAAAAATCGTTCTTTCGTATTTTTATCAGCATTGTTTTTTTTCTCTTTTAGATAAAAGAGGATATGTTTGAGATGAGGGATGAAATTCAAAGTTTTTTGAGGCTGATCCTGAAGTTAAAAAGGATAATTCTAAGTTCCTAGATGATGCATTTTTGAAAGCTGTTGAAAATAAGAAACAAGAAATTCTTCATTGGGATGATGAAATAAAAGAAAAAATTGCAAAATATGCAAAGCAATATGATATAGATGAGGATTTCTCTTATATTATGAGCTATTTCTTTGACCAGCGGTCTTTAGATGATGTTGATGTTGATTATGTCCTTCAAGTTTGATGAGCATTAAAAAAATATGAAGGATGATTTGAAAAGAAAATTGATTCTTATGCAAAAACATTCTCATATGAAAAAATGGATCCTATGGATCAAGTGTTGTTATTGTTATGATATATAGAATTTAAAGTTCTTAGTACTCCTAAAGAAGTGATTATCAACGAGATGGTAGAACTTGCTAAAAGATATGCAGATGATTGATCTCCAAAGTTAGTTAATTGAATTCTGCATGAACTATTAAATGATGAAGAATCTAAAAAATAAAGAAGAAGTTTATTACTTCTTCTTTTTTATTTTTCAGCAGATCTTTTTACCCTGTTCATTATTGCAAATCCTAGTCAGTTTTCAGGAAGTCTTTGTATGTATACTTTTTTAATCCCTAATGTTTCGCATTTGTGATATAAATCGAAGAGGCTATGAGCACAACTTGCGAGGTTACTTTCTGTTCATCGTTTTAGTATTAATGTATCTTCTTTTTTTATTGAGTTAATGTTTTCTCTAGAAATCCATTCTTCTGTTGCAATAATAGCGGTAGGTTCATTTGTTGGTTGAGGAATATCATTATTTTTATCAACGATAATTATCTCTCCTGGTATTGAATAATGTTTAAACCTTGTTCAAGGAGACATATTCTTATCTTTTGAGGTGTATTCAACTTCTACGTCTTGTCCTTCAAAGAATGTTTCCAGGTCCTCTTTAGTTATAAATCCTGGTCTTAAAATTCATATTTTTCATTTACCATTTTCTTCATCTACTTTGACAACCGTTGATTCAATTCAGTAATCTGAATCTCATCAATCAATTATTAGATTAATTTTATCTCATACATTATCTGCAACCATTGGCGCAGATGTTGGACTTGGCTTTCATGAGATATTTGCACTTGGAGCAGCTATTGGTGCTTCTACTGCAATGAGGAATTCATTTGCAATTCTGTTTGAAGGCATTCTTATTCAAACATATGGATTTTGTGTTACAATTTCTGGTATACATGGCTCTTTTTTTAATAGGAGAGTTATTGGTCAAGGGAATAATTTATCAATAATTTGTTGCTGATATTTATTTTCAACTATTCATAGACCATTTATTTGTTCTTTTTTACCGATATGAACTATTAGTGGATTAGAGCTTGGTCTTCCTTTTGCTTCAAAAATCTTTTTAACTGCAGGTGTGTTTAATGCATCAGCTCAGAGTCAATAAATTGTTTCAGTAGGGAATGCAACAATATCTCATCTTTGGATAATTTCTTTTGCTTTTCTTGCTGTTTCATCGTTCCATTTTAAAATTTCTGCTTTCATAACTATGATATAATATATAGAAAAAATACATAGTGAGTATACTATGTATTTTAGTTCCTATTTCAATAATCATTATTATACGATAGGTACAACCCTTATTTGTGGTTGACGTATTCAATTGTATAATCTCACTCAAATGATGATAATCTGATCTCATTTTTTTATGAGTTTTTCTTCTTTGAGTGCTTCAATTGCAATTTCTTGATCTTCAGACATATGTTTAGAAAATTTTCTTATTTTTTTTGAGAATACTCAGAAGTTTATTCCCATTGAGTAGTGTGTTTCAAAATCTTCAGTAAATGATATTACTGGAATGTTTGGTTTTAAAGCTGAAAGGTATCTTGCTAAATTACCTGAATATGAGAATGCAACTACTGCTTTTGCATGTATTTCATCGGCTAACATTAATGCATAGCGTGATAATGCCTTTTTTAATACTTCTGCTTCATTTGTTGTCTGTATGTCGAAATCTTTATGTTTGTTTGTAGTTGTCCTTTCTGCTTCTCAAATAATTTTTTCCATGTATTGAACTGCTTTTATAGGGTATTTTCAAACTGCTGTTTCATCTGAAAGCATTACTGCATCGGCTCTCATTAGTACTGAATTATAAACATCGCTTACTTCTGCTCTTGTAGGGAAAGGGTTATGTACCATACTTTTCATGAGCTCTGTTGCGATGATTACAGGTCTTCAATATTGAAAGCACATATCAAGTATTTTTTTTTGATATACAGGTAATTCGTATATTGGCATTTCTATTCATAAGTCACCTCTAGCAACCATAATTCAATCAGAATTTTTTACAATCTCTTCTAAGTTGTCTAGTGCTTCTTTGTTTTCTATTTTGGATATGATTTTTACGTGATTTCAGCCATTTTTATCTAGAAATGTTCTTATTTCTTTAACGTTTTCTCCTGTCCTAATAAAAGAGGCTGCTACGTAAGATATTCACATTTTTATTCAAAATAAAATATCTGTTCTATCTTTTTCGATCATGGCAGGTAGAGATACTTTTACTCAAGGAAGATTTATGTGTCTTTTTGATCATATTTCAGCATCATTTAGAGCTTTTACTGTGAGTCAGTCTTTGTTTACTTCTTTTACTTCCACTAGTAAAAGTCAGGAATCGATAATGATTTCTTGACCTGTTTTTACGTCTTTTACAATTCATGCATAATCACAGAAAATATCAGATTCTTTAGTTAATTTAGATTCATCAATGAGGATATTAAATACTTGATTCCTTTTTACTTGGAGAGGAGTCTCTCTTATTCATGTTCTAATATCTGGGCCTTTTGTATCAAGTAGAGTACTAAGATGTGTGTATCCTTGTTTATTTGTTTTATTTATTTCTTCTAGTAGCTTTTTACTACTTTCAGGTGTAGCATGTGTAAAGTTTATTCTAATAACATCTACTCATGCATTATATAATTGGATTATTCTTTCAACAGGACAATCGTCTTTCACAGTAGCAATTATTTTTGTTAATTGTGTTTGCATGTTTTTGTTTTAATTATTAAAGATTTATTATGAATTCTTTTTAAATGATTCTAGTTCTTTGTAATCACTTCGTTCTCTTTTTCAGTAATTTGTAAGTTGTACTTGTTCATGACCTTTCCCTGCTAGAAGAATAATGTCTCATGGCTTAGCGATTTCAGTTGCAAATTTTATTGCATAATGTCTTTCAGGAATAATATATGATAATTTTCCTGGAGCGAGGAATCTTTCTTGGATTGGTTTACTTAATTCGTTTAGGATACTAAGTCTATTTTCTGTGTCTGGATCATCATCAGTACAGATAGCAATATCTGAGAATTTCCATGCTAAGTCTCACATTATTGGTCTTTTTTCTGTGTCTCTGTTTCCAGGTACTCAGAATACAGTTATAAGTCTGTTTTCTCCTTTTTGCTTTTCAAGGAATGTTAGTGTCTTTTCAAGAGCATCAGGAGTATGTGCAAAATCGACAAAGTATGTAGCTCATTTAATTTCTTGCTTTTGAAGTCTTCAATTAACTCATTGAAAAGATTCTGTTGATTTAAGAATTTTTTCTATATCTAAACCTATTTCTATTCCAACTGCTATTGCGGCAAGAATATTATTTACATTATAAGCTCATAGAAGTGATGTCTTTGAAGAATATAATTTTCAGAGGTATGAAAATGTAAATTCTGTATGGTCTAAATATTCGGTTATTTGTGTGGCTTTAAGTATTGAAGAAGCAGATGTTGAATAATTGATTTTTTTATCAAGTGGCATCTCTTCAAACCATTTTCTTCATTGTATGTCATCTGAAGGGAATATTCATATTTTTGTTTGTTTCTTATTTGTTAATACATTTTTGAATAGTAGTTTTTTTGCGTTTGCATATCTTTCCATGTCTCCATGATAATCAAGATGGTCGTGTGTAATATTTGTTAATACAGCTACATCGAAATCAATTCATGCAAATCTGTTTTGATCTAATCCTTGAGAAGATGCTTCTAGTACTGCAATTTTACATCAGCTGTTTTTTGCTGTAGAAAGAAGTTGTTGTAAATCGAAAACATTTAGTGAAGTCATTTTCATTGAATTCTCTTTTTTATGTGTTCATATTCTTATATCTGCAGTGCTAATTGATATTGTTGGAGCAATATTGTCATTCATTATTTTTTGGATGAGGTTTACTGTTGTTGTTTTTCCATTTGTACCAGTCACACCGATAATAAAGTATCCATCTCAGGCATTGTTGTATAATGAATTTGCTATATCTCATTGGCTTTTTTTATAGAGATGGTATATTGACGAGTCTTTGAAAATGGGGTATATCTTATCATAACATAGGATTTTTTTAATTAGTTTTTTCATAAGTAATGTACACTGAAATAAAATACTAATAGTCAGTCATCCTTAATTATAAATAAGTTTTTTAATTTTACAATAATTTATCAATTTTTTGAGGTAATAAAATAAAAAATGGAGGATTTTTGACTTATAATTTTTTTTGGATACAATTAAGTGTGAAATTTTTATTTCAACCAAACAAAAATTATGACAAAAAAAGAGTTTATGTTAAAAGTTATTGATTCTCTTCCTGATTGGAAAATGGGGTGGTGATTGAAAGCTTTAATCCAAAACGATCAATTAAGTCCTGATGCTTTTGAAAAGCTTTATGAAGTGTTTAAGAATAGTGTTCATCAAACTTATAATGATGTTCAAAAGCAGCTTATGAAACAAAGAATGGATCAAGTTAATGAAATGAAACAACAAGAATCTCTACAAGAGGAGAATTCTGATGATTTAGATGCAATGTTTTCAACATTGTAGTTTTATTTCCTATCAATTAAAAACATGAAAAAAGGAACAAAGAAAGTGGTAGGGAATAATGTCCCTGTTGAAGAAAATGTATCTTTGGATCAAGCTATTATTGATTTGATACAAGAAACATGAGCATGAGCTGGATTAGAAGGTCTTTTGAGTTTTGAAAATAAACTTGCAGATAAGGAGAAGAAATTATCTCCTTCTGAAATAACTTTGATTGTGAATAAAATTAAACAAGATATACAAAATCCAGAATTCCTTTCATTTGAAAGTTGAAAAAAAGATGATAAAGATTTCTGATTTGAAGGTGTGGGAACAGATGTTATCCCGACACTTAGTCCTAATGGAGATTGTATTATCCCTGTAAATTTTTGGTTTGATTGACAGAGAAGGACAATTCTTTTGATTTTGGAAGTTTCTCCTGATGGGGAAGAAACGATTTATCGTCTTCCAGAGTGAGATAACCGTTATACTATGAAAATTAATGATGTAGAGTTTACTTATCAATTAGTGAAGCAATGAAAATGTTTTAAAATGAAGTTTAAAAATAGTTAGTTTTATATTTTTGTATATTTTAAAATGCCAGAAGCTGAAAATCAATATGAATCCGTTGATGCCAATAATGAAACAAGTGATAAGGTAGAAGAAAGAACGGAGAAGGAGTTTACTTTTTTAAAGAACAATAGTGAGTATTTAACTCAACTTCCTAGTAGTTTGGAAATATGAGTTTCTAGTTTGAAAATTTCTGATGAAGATCAGAAAAAGTTAGATGATGCAATTGCTTTGCTTCAAGATGTTAGAGGTGAAAATTTATTATGAAAATCAAATCAAAAAGAAATTGTTAATTGATGGACTCAGGCGAAAGAAGATATGGCACAACAAGCTCATAATCTTGATTTTTGAAGACATGATGTAAATATTGTGGCTCCACAAAATTATACAAAAACTTCAAGGAATATAGTAAATAGCGAGAGTGTTGATAATAATTAGTAACTTTTTGCAAAGATTACTCTTCTTGTACTAGGCTTTCAACTAATAGGGTCGATTCATCCTTTGATTTCTCAATCAAAAGGAAGACATCTTATAGTTGCTTTTAATTCTTCTTGTACTTTCATTGCTGTTTCTTTTGTTCAGTCCCAATGTGCTAAAACAAATCATTTTTCAACTTTTTCTTTTAGTTCTTCATAAGTATCTGCAGTGTAAGTATGCTCTTTAGTAAACTTCATATGCTTAATGTATAAATTCTCTTGGATTTCCTTGAGAATTTTTTTGATTTCTTCAGTTAAGTTTTCTAGTTTTACAAATTTCTTTTCCATAGTATCTCTTCTGAAAAGTTCGACTTGTCATTGATCTAAGTCTCTTTTACCTATAGCTATTCTCACAGGAACCCCTTTTAATTCCCATTCATTGAATTTCCATCCTGGAGTTTTTTGACTGTCGTCATCGATTTTAACTTTATATGGAATATTATATTCTCCAAGGAATTCTGAATTAATAGTGAATTTTGATTTTTTTAATTCATCTAATGTCGGAGTTAGTGTA
>Ga0247611_10005744_pt1 | contig 16215 bp, 30 predicted proteins | sample 177DNAGHGhighgp2_FD_192422 | JGI IMG/M metagenome (GOLD analysis project Ga0247611, IMG submission 192422) | Sheep rumen microbial communities from Palmerston North, Manawatu-Wanganui, New Zealand - 1770 DNA GHGhigh gp2 | ecosystem: Host-associated > Mammals > Digestive system > Stomach > Rumen... | reverse complement strand
AGAAAGAGGGAATTAAAAATGGATACTTTGAAAAACTTTGTTATTGATGCTATGATTGTTGAACTTAATGAAATGGAAGACAGAGAAATCTATGGAGCAGACCTCGGTTATGAGATTTTTGATGAGGCGAATTGTAATGGTAGTTATACTTGTGATGCACAAGAAGCAAAAGAATTTATCAAGGATTATTATGAAGACATTGGGGATGTAGTTGAATCCATCGAATTCAATTTGGGGAAAGGTAGTGTATGCAATTGCTTTAATGAGCCTGAAAAATTCCAAGTACAGATTATGCTTGAAATGAGTTCTTCACTTATTGCACAAGTATCTGTTGTAGATGAAAATTGGAACAATGAATTTACACTCACTAAAGAGACAATTGAAAAAATCACAAAAGAACTTGAAGAAATGAAAGACTAAAACATATAAAGATTGTAGGCAGGAGCTTGTTTCTCCTGTCTGCTTTCATAATTTTAATTTACAGAAAATTCTATTAGTGTGAAAACTCCATAGATTCAGCAAAATTATTACCATAAATTTTTATAAACCTATTGACATAACAACAATACTATGCTATACTATATACAGGTTAAGAGATAGAAAGGATTGATTAACAATGACTAATTATGAAAGACTTTTAGAACTTGAAAAACAGGACAATACAGAGATTTTAGCAAAGAACAATACAACAAATGATGAGTATATTATCAATAGTACAGTAAAAGGAGAAGTAGCCTTATTTCACATAAAGTTTGCGGATGGTTCCAAGGACGTTGTAATTTCAGCTGATAAGTTTAATCATGACTATACTATTATCTAATTTTTATAAAAACATATTGACATAATAACAATGTTATGCTACAATAAGTATAGTTAAAAGAGAGGAGAGATAAATATGCGCTATGCTATTTATAGAACAATGACAAAAGGACGTAAAAATCATGTTACTTTAAGTCATGACAATGTAAAAGATATGTATTATGTAACCTATAAACTTTATGGTAAAAGTGAAGTATTTGAATACACACATTATAACCATGCCACGTTTAAATTTGACTCAATAAATAATGTTTTTAAAGAGCTTTTTCCTAAAACACTCTTGACAAATGTTAAATAATCTGTTATATTATAGGTATAGTAAATAACTCGATTAAAGAGAAGGAGAGATTAACAATGAAAAAGTATCGTATTGTAGAATTGGACGTTTGGGGAAATGACACTGACGGATATGAAATTAATGATGTTTTCAAAACAGATATTATTATTGAATTAGAAAATCCTTATGATGACAATGAAGTAATAGAAAAAACAAAAGAATACTACAATTTGCCTAATGAAGAATTATTTACCAATATCAATCAATTTGTAAGTGGTGATATTTTTGAACTTGAAAATAATAATGGAAAATATATTCTTCAATATGAACTTGTAGAAGAATAAAAAATGGGGCAGGTTATTCCTGCTCCTTATTAGTTTGAAAAGTTTTCAGAAAATTGTGGTTTTCAGAAACTTCTTTTAATATCTGTAAAAATAAAATAAAAAATGTTGTAGATAACCATTGACAAGCTATATTTATTGTGTTATACTAAACATAGAAAGTGAGTTGATAACAATGTTTGAAAAGATATGTAAATGTTGTGGTAAACCATTTATTACAGATAATAACAGAAAAAGACTCTGTAATACTTGCAAGGAACATAATAAAGAAAAACATGCTAAAGAGTATTGTGTTAAATACAGGAAAGAGAAAAGACAAGCTATTTCCATAGCAAAAGAGGATAATGATATTCTTGAAAAGATTTCTGCTAGTACTAAAATGAGCAAAACCAAAATAATCCATGTATTACTTGAAAATTTTATTGAAACTTATTGACATTATTTATAATATATGTTAGTATATAAGTACAGTAAAGAAAGGAAAGTGATAGCAATGAAAAGGGTAAAAATGACTTATAGCGACTTGTATAATGTATTTTGGAAAAATGGACACTCTTTATATGCTGAAAGTAGAGTAACAGATAAAAAAGGAAATAAAGGAACACTATTAAAAATTGACGGTTTTACACCTGCAATGAAAACATTTTGTGGTTGGTGGAAGAATACAACAATAGTAAAAATAAAATCACAATATGCACCTGAACAAGTAAAAGAAGGTTTAATTATATGGGATAAGTGCATAGCATAATAATAAAAGGCAGGGTAAAACCTGCTTTTTATTGATATTAAATTGTCTGTTTTCAAGAATTATCTGTCAATTTTCATAAAAATATTTTTATGAAATTACTAATTTGTTATTGACATTATTTTATATGTATGTTAAAATAAGTATGTAAGTTAAAGTTGATAGCCGATATAGGCAGGAAGGAATAAGGTGTTAGATTATGTTTACTGTATGTGTAGAAAATTGGATTAACGAAAAAGAATTAGTAGTAAAGTGTGAAAGTAAGGAACAAGCAGAAAATGCACTTAAAATCATTGTTAATAATTTCTTAGAGGATTTTCTTATTGATAATACTATGGAAGAATTTAATAAAGGTTTTGGAGAATATGATAGTATTATTAAAGAAGGAAAATTTATTATCCCCTATGAAGCTACTATATATATTAACAATATGTTACCGCAGGAAGTAGAAAAATTAGATAAAACACCTAATCATTTAGGTGGCTGTGAGGTTATGACTTATAAAAAGTTTGTAGAAGAAAATATGTAATAATAGGGAGCAAGGCAGGGAAGTCTTGCTCTTTATTGGTTTATGTTATTTTCAGAAAATTTTGTTTGTGTAAAATTTTTTCTAATTTCAAAATAACCACAACTAAATTTTTACTTGACAAGCTAACAATACAATGTTATAATATAGTTACAGGTTAAGATAAAACTTGTAAAAACCTTTCTAAACTCTAAATTAACTTACAGCATTGCAGGCAAGAATTTTATTCTTGTCTGTTTTGCTATTTTTATAAAACCTATTGACAATAAAACAATACTATAGTACAATAATAAACATAGAAGGGAGAGAACAATAATGATTAAAAAGATTTTAGCTATTATAGCATTATTGATATTTGCTTATACTAACAGTAGTTTTGATAACACTACTATTATAAAAATCTATGAAATTGATAATATTCAATATGTTGATTATATACAGGACGGGCAGGAATATATTGGCGTATATGTAGAAGATTTATAAAAAAGTTCTTGACAAGTATTATAAAGTATGATAATATATAACCATAAGATAAATACTCACGAATTAAAGGGAGAGATTAAAAATGAAAGAACACACTATTAATCTTACAGAAATTGCACATTTAGCACAAAACAAGTTACCTAAACACAAAGAATTAGCTAAAGGCGTTTCGTTTGGTATGAAAACATTAAAAGGACAAACATATAATGGCACTTATTTAGCTTGTGCCGATTACTTAAATACACATATAGCTAATAGTGCTATAAATATGACTATTGAATATAATAAGGATAAATATGATTTGTATGTGGGATATATTGCATTATTAAGTTATATGAATACTGTATTATATGATTTGTATATGCAGGAAAAAGAATAAGAGAAAATAAGGGCAGGATTTATTCCTGCCTTTTATTGTTTTTAAGAATTCAGAAAATTTAGATAGTTAGAATTGTTTATAAAAAGTAGTAAATTCTGTTAATGAGAATTGTCTGAATTTGGCATGCAAAAATAAAATAAAAAAGTTGTAAAAACCTATTGACATTATACCTACTATAGGTTATAATAAGTACATAAGTTAAATACTTCGATTAAAGAAAGGAATTGATAATTATGCGTATGGTAGTAGAACTTGAAGGTTATAATGGTTTTGAGGAACTTTATAAAAATTCTTGGAGTGGTGCTATTGATAGACTTGATACTATTAAACAGTATCATATGGAAGAGGAATTGATGGAAGAATTGGAAATTATTTTCAGTGATTGTGAGCCGCCAACAGATACACAAGTTAATGATTATTTATGGTTTGACTTTGATGCAGAGCGTTTTGTAGCAGAAAATACAGCCTACAATACAATAGAAGACCTTGATGAACTTGAAAATTATGCCAAAAATTTGTATTTTAGCAATGCACAATCAACAATAACAGAAGTAAGACAACAGAACAAAGAAGAAAAATTATGGGAATACTTGCAGGATAACTTTGATATGCGGAATTTGTTAGAAGTCATGGAAGAATTAGAAGAATTTGATTTTGACGAATTAGAAGATTAATAAATAGAGGGCAGGAAATAAATCCTGCTCTTTATTATTTCTTATTATTGTAAGAATATTTAATTAGTGTGATAACTTCTATTTAACTTGCAAAAATAAATTAAAAAAGTTATAAATAACTATTGACGTAACTATTAAACTATGATATATTATATACATAAAGATAAATAACTTCTAGTTAAATGAAGGGAATTGGTTATTATGACGATTGCAAAAAGCAAACATTATGAATTGGTAAACAATGGCGGCAAGTATGAAATCTATAAAGATGGGAAGCTGATTTTCTTTTCAATAGATGACACGGATGCCTGCAAAAAGTTTAAGGATTGCTTGATTAAGGATGATGATTTCGATACACCAGTTGAAATAAACTTGCGTTATTGGACAGAATAAAAAAATAGGCAAGGTGTAAAAGCCTTGCCTTATTTGTATTTATAGGATAATTGCATGATAATAAGAAGATTATGAATTTAGTGAAAATTCTTATTATCTGATTTCTTTTCAGCTATAAAAATAAATTTAAAATAACTATTGACATTACTTTGTTAAAAGTATATAATGATTATATAGTTAAGGAAAGGAGATAATAAAAATGTCAGTAAAGTATTTTGATAAAAAGCAGAAATAACCTATAAAGATTATATTTTAGTAGTTTTTGCTAATGGTGTAATATTTGAAGCTATACATGTAAATAAAGGTTATAGAGTAACACTCACCGAAAAGGAAAGAGAATTCTTTGATGTACTCTTTAAATTATTTGTATACGACCATAAAAAATATAAAAAAAATCTATTGACAAATAATAAAAAATAACCTATAATATAATCATAAGATAACTTCTAGTTAAATGAAGGGAGAAATTAAAATGTATGAAGGTAAATATTTTAGAGTAAAAAATCCTATTGAAACAAGCAGAGGACGGATTCGTGAAGGTATTATCTTATATTGTGTAGATGAAGATATACATTATGTATACTTTAAAAATACAATTACAGCAACTTTATGTGTCAAATTAAAAACTGAACAAGTAACTAAGTATTTAGCAGAATGTAATCATGTGGATAAATTAAATCTATTTCTTATCCATAATAAAAGCATTTTAAATGCTGTACTTCCTTCCTACGATTATTTACCAACAGCAGGAAAATATGTTATTGATGATTTAAAATTAGGAAAAATTGAGAATGCTTTTTATGCTTTAGAAACTGATATAGATAAAATTAGATATTCTTGTTTAGGTGAACAATTAAGATTACATTGTATTGTCATGTAAAATATAAGATGGTAGGGAAAAGTTGGTTACTTTTCCCTACTATCATAACAAAAGAAAACAATTTTACAATAGCAGAAAATAGGAAATTTGATGCTATGTATAAAAGCTATATTAATCATGATTATGAAATAGTTGCATAGGTTAATAGGCAGGAGAAATCTTGCCTATTTTAGTATAAGAGAAGTATTCAGTTAATAAGAAAATTGTGAATTATCAGAATCTTTTCACTGTCTGACTTCTTAAAAGATAGTTGTAAATTTTTCTTTATTTTTTATAAAAACCTATTGACATGATTTCTATTAAATGTTATAATGATTATAGTAAGAGGTTAAGAGTTAAAGAAAGGTTGATAATTATGAAAAACTATGATGCTATTGTTGGTAACTATGGGATTGTAATGGAATATAACAGTAAAGGAAATGTATTTACAGGACATATTGACTATATAGGCAAAAATATTAAAAATAAGCGCAGCGGTATTAGTTTTATCGTTAACAATGAATATAAGAATATAAGATATAGTCATCCCGAATTAGTTACCAAACAGGTAAATAAATACTTGTTTAATGTTCTTCTTGATATTTGTTTGTAATATATAGGCAGGGAAGAAATTCCCTGCCTTTTTAATCTTTGAAATTTACAGAAAATTCTCATTGTCGGCAAATTTAATCACAGCGGAAAAATAAATATAAAAAAGTGCTTGACATTATTTGTGTTATCCGTTATACTTATATTGTAAGGTTGATTAAGAGCTATGAAAGGATTGATATTATGTATAGGTATATACCAAAAGATATTTTAATGAGTGCTAGGGCAGGAATTGATGATATACCCATAAAACCTGCAATAGGTGGAATTAAAGTATATCGAAAGTTTATAAAGCATGAAGATATATTAGAGCATATTCAAAAACTATTGTGGCAAGCATTAGAAGCATTATATGATATAAAGGACGAAACGCCAAAAGGAAAAACTATGGAGGAATATTTAGACTCTATTCTTACTAGCCAAAGTGGATTTTTAGGAAAATCAATGACTAATAGAGATGTCAAAGCCTATGTTTTAAGTAAGGTGTCTGAGGCATTGGCGATCATAGAATATTGTCACAGATAAAGATAAGCAGGTTTATCCAGCTTTTTGTTTATAGAAAGAAGTCAGACAATCAAAATTTTCTGACTTCTTTTCATGTACTTTCATAAAAGACAAGTGTAAATTTATTCTTGACTTTTTGACTTATTTATGATATGATAAAAGAAAAATCAAAAAGAGAAGTGGTAAAGATGGCATCACACTATGTAGATTTAGATGGTGAAAAGGTTTCTGTTAGTGAGTATTGCAGAAGAAAAGGTATAAGTTATTATGCTGTGGCTCATAGGCATAAAAAATTGCACGAGTCTTATGAAGAATCTATAGCTTATTATGAAAATACTGAAAATAAAGGATTTAGAGAAAAATATACAATTGAATATGATGGTAAATTAATCTCAGTAAAAGAATACTGTGAAATTTTAGGTATTAGTTATAGTGCGCTGATGTCTAGAAAATCAACATTAGGGCTTAGTTTAGAAGAAGTTATTTCTCAATATGAAAACGGAGAAGTTAAAGAGTGGCAACATTTTTTAGACATAGATGGCAAAAAGATTTCTGTGTCAGAATATTGTAAAAGAAATGGATTAAGTATTAGTGCTGTATATACTAGAAAAAATAGGAAAAATGAGACATTTGAAGAAGCTATAGCTTTTTTTGAAAGTGGTAATACAGGTAAACCAAAAGTAAATATAGATGGCGAATTAGTATCTATTACAGAAGCATGTAAAAGAAAAAATCTAAGTTACAGTGCAGTTACTAGTTATAAATATAATAATGATAGTATTACATGGGAAGAAGCTATAGACTATATAGAAAATAGGGTAATTGAGTATAAAATTAAGGATATACGATTATATAATATATGGCGTGGTATGATGGATAGGTGTTACAACCCTAAAAATTCAGCCTATGAAAATTATGGTGGTAGAGGAATAACAGTATGTGATGAGTGGCATGATTGTATAAATTTTCAAAATGATTTATATGATAGTTATATAAAACATTGTGAAGAATTCGGAATAAAAGATACAACTTTTGATAGGTGGCCGAATACTAATGGAAATTATGAACCTAACAATACAAGATGGGCAACAAGAAAAGAACAAAATAGAAATAAAAGAAATACAATATATTTATCAACAGGTGAATCATTAAGAGATTATTGTGATAGAACAGGAATAAGTTTTGATACTATTAGATGGAGGATGCACTATAAGGGCTTAACTGCTGATGAAGCTATAGCAATACCTATTAGACACTATAAAAGCAGGAAATAATCCTGCTTTTTTATTTTACATGGATAATTCTGTTTAATTAAATATTCAGAATTATTAAAATTAAACCTTTCAAAAAAATAGTTATTTTTTTTTATTTTACCTATTGCATTATTTCATGTTTTAGTGTATAATAAATATAGAAGTTGAGAATTACTTAAATATTGAGGAGGTTTTAATCATGAAAGTCAGCTCTCTTTCCAAAGCCCAATGGAGAAAATTAATCATGAACCTGCAAGAAATTGCCCACCAGTTGAATGAAGCTAAACAGGAAAATGAAAAGCAGGAAAACACGGAGGATAAAGAAAATGAAAAATAGTGATTTATACTTAATAGCATTATATAATATACTAGGTAATATGTGGGAAAACTACACTTTACCTAAACACTTAGAAAAGTTATGGAATAAAGTTGATACACTCACCAATGAAAAATATACTACTAATCAAATGGTAAACTTTATCAATGATAACACTAATGACTACTTAAAAGCCGTAAACCTTTTAGAAACTGTATATAATATGTAAAAGCATAAAAGGGAAGGTGTAAAAAGCCTTCCCTGTATATTGGAGGTTATAGTAATGACTAATTATAAATGGAATAGATTTAAGAGTGACCGAGCACAATATAAAATGTATTGGAATATGTTAAAAGCAGGAATATCTTTAATTGCATTATTTCTTGCAGGATTGACTATTTTAGGTGCAGGAATAGCTATTTTATAAGGTGGTGTAAGTATGGCAAGAAAAAAGGGACAATATACAATAGGATTGAGTGAATTTGTCAATGCTTATGCACCAATAGGAATAAATTTAGTTTCAAACAATAGTTATAACAATTTCAAAATTGGACGCGATAAATACGTTTATCAATTTGAGAACAAAGTTCAATTAGCAGATGATTTTCAACCTACTTTTAGAACAATAATTAACAGGAGGACAAACAGAGTGAAAATCGAATGGGTTGGACTCAACAATAATGAATGGTATAAGATTAGAAAACAATATTCTACAGTAAAAGATGATTTGACACAATTATTTAGAGAATGGTATGAAGCGTTCAAAATTGAATTTAATGAAATAAGAATAGTATAAGAAGGGAGAATATAAATATGTATAGCTTACAAGACTTTGTAGAAGTGACAGCCCCAGCAGATAAAAATATACAAGATAACTATAACAATATTCATATAAACAGCAGAGGACTAATATCTATTGATAACAATTATAATATACTAGATAACAATGGAGAAGTATTATTTACAATCCCATTTAGGATTACAATATCTAAACAAATGAAATTAAATGTTATACAATTAAAAGGTGGTACTGATTACAAGGCTTATTACAGATACAAACAATATGGATTGAAGGATAAAATTACACAAGTATATCAAGGTTGGTTATATGAATATCAAAATGATTTAATGCAATTCTTTAAGAAAAGAAAATAAAAGTAGGGCAAGATGATTGCCCTATTTTTAATTGCATAAAATTAATTTTCCATGAATAAATTAATTGATAATATAAATTTTCTGAAAATGGGATAAGAAAACTGAAAATTCTGTTTGTGTGAAAAATTAATTAGAAGGCAAAAAATAAAATAAAAAAGTTTTTAAAACCTATTGACATATATTCTATTATGCGTTATACTATGTATATAAAGTTAATTAAGGTACTTTTGAAAGGCGGTTTTAATTATGGCAAAAGAAAAATGGACATGCAAAAAGGTAAGACAGTACAATGCAATTAGTATTAGCTATTGTGGAGCATGGTATTTACTTAGAGGTCTTGAACCAATTGCATACACAGCAGGTGTATATGGTTGGAATGAGGATATTTATTATGTAGGTAATAATACACTCATTGCAACAGGTTACAGACCGCATGGCACAAAACATGTACCTTATGATATTTTAGAATCTTATGAGGAACAGGCAAGAACAATTTATAACAGTAAATTATCCTATGAAGTTAAAATTGTTAACATTGGAGCACTTAGGGCAGAATTTTTGGAAAAGGTAGCATAAATAACAACAATAAGCAGGGAATAAAACCCTGCTTTTTTAATTTATTAATTACAATACAGGGATAAAAACAATAAATAAAACCCTGTCAGACTTCCTATTTATGCCCTATCGTGAAAGATAACAACAATTAGGTATAATTATATACCTTGCTTAAAAATAGGGCTATTTTAGCCTTATTTTTAGTAAATTGTATGACTAGCAGAATAGTCTGAAAATTAAGAGTATTATATTAAGCAGAATAGTCTGTCAATTCTTTGAAATTGTCGCAATATTTAATTAAACACGCAATTTATTCAGAGGATTTTGACTGTCCACTGGGAATGGACATGTCCTGTGGAAAAATACATAAAAAATAATTAAAAAAGTGCTTGACTTATTTCATGTATTGGTGTATTATATAAGCATAGAGTTAATTAAGAGTTAATTGAAAGGATTGATTAAAATGGTAAGACTGTGGAGATTTAAAGAATATCAAGTTTGGAAAAATGGAGAATTTACTGGCGCGGTTAGGTTGTATGACCTTACAAAAGAAGCAATAACTAAGGCATTGGGAATAGAGGTTACTTGCTTAAAGGATGACCACTCACACCATGATATTTTACAGGTTAATGACAATATTCGATTAGAGTGGTTTGCAACAGTATATTAAAACAATTAGGGGAGTCAAAACAATGGCTCTCCTTTTTATTTTATAACAATATGTTGCATACAATTAAACAATACAATATTAGTATAAGGTACAATATATTGCATACAACTAAAATTTCCACATGAACGTATGTTCACATGTTCATATGTATGAATTGTCTGAAAATTCCAGCCATGTACTAAATAAACTGTTAATTTGAATTTTCTGTCAATTCCATAAATTGTCAGACTATTATGTTGGGCAGAATTTTCAGAAAACTCTTTGAAATTGTCAGAAAATTGTGTTTTTCAGACTATTTAGTGGGATATTTTGGGTGTCCGTCTAGGGTGGACTGTCCACTCTGAAAATACACGAAATTTAATTGAAATTTTTTCAAAAAACCTATTGACACCTGTAAATTTATGTGGTAGAATGTATATAGAGTTAAGGTTTGAGTTGAAAGGATTGATACCTATGAAAAAGTACACCAACGTAAAAGAACTGAATAAGGCAGTAGCCACCATGAAGCCTGACACCATGTGTGTAGACGTACATAATGGCTTTACCTATCCCCTGAGTGAGTGCCAGTACTACAATCCGAAAACAGGGAAGTTCTGGAGTGACTTGTTTACAGAATGGGAAAAATGTGCTATCATTGAAAAGGACACAATCAAATTTTATGGGTTTAATGACCCAATTCCAGACATTGAACTTTCAAGACAAATGGGCAAGCTTTTTCTCCCTCACTAAACAATTGAATACAATCAAACAGGTTCCAGACAATGGAGCCTGTTTTTATTTTACAATAACAAATTGCATACAATTAAATTCCCTGAACAATACAATTAACAAATTAAATTGTACACAATTAGACCCCCAGACAATAACAATTATACAATTAAATTGAGTACAATCAATTCCCTAAAATACAAATTGTCAAACAAATAGAATAGTCTGACAATTTACAAACAATTTAATTTCCTGATATAAATAATTATACAATACAATTTCTTAAAAGAAACAATTAAACAATTTAATTTTACAAAACAATACAATATACAATATGGTTGTATGCTATTAAATTTTATATAATTTAATTGTATGTAACTAAAAAAGTTTTCTGAAAATTCTGATAAGGAATATAGAAAATTGTCTGATAGTGAAAAGATTCTGAAAATTTTAAATAGATTTTATCTTTTAATTGTCAGAATCTTTTTTATTTTCTGTTTGTGTGAAAATTTAATCACTGCTTAGAAGGTATCCACTCCAGAAAAACATACTCTGAAAATGTCTACGAATGTATACATAATCTAATTGATAATATTCTCAATTAGCTATTGCATTATTTTCTGTTATGTGTATAATAGTAAGTGTAGCAAGTTAATAATGTATTGAAAGGCGGTTATTACTATGTTAAAAACCTATGAAATTAAAGAAAATTTTAAGCAATTGATTATTGACGCTGTTAATGTAAAGACTCCTGAAAGCATGAAAAAAGCAAAAGAATTTTATCGCATTACTTATTTTACTATGGTAGAAATTGACGGCTTAGAGGAAATAACCAAAAAATTATTTGATGAAATTGATGCATACCTTAACACTGTTTTTACACATTTATGTTATAAAGTAGTATATGAGAATAAAGGCAGGAAATTTGTAGAGGCTTTTTATAATGTATTTTTGTGTGATGATTTTGATGCAGCAGAAGAAGGAAGAGAAGCAAAGCAGGCAGTAAATAACAAAATAAATGAGATTAAAGAATTACTTTATCAAAATAAATTTGATAGGTTTATAGCTGTAAAATAAATAGTAAGGGCAGGGGATAATTCCCTGCCTTGTATATGGAGGTTTTAACTATGGAAAAGGTTACTATGCATAAATACTATTTTTTAGATAAATTGTTTTCAATCAATTTGTATGCAAGAATAGGCAAAACAAAAATAAGTGTACACTTTTTTAACGATGGCGAAACAAGATGCTTTATGAACAATGATAGAACAAAATTAACAAAGTTACATGAACAATTGCTTGCAATGTATTACAATAAACAAATAACTAATATAAAAATAATGTGATACAACTAATATAGGAGCCTTAAATAATAGGCTCCTATTTAATTGCATAAAATTTAGTTAATTTTCTGAAAATTCTGGGTCAGAATATAGATAATTTTCTGTTAATATGAATTTTCTGAATTGTTTCTAAAACGAGAATATTATATTAAGCTGAATTATTTGAAAATTCTGTTTGTATGAAATTTAATCACCTTCCTGAAGTTGTCTGAATATTTACTCTACTTTGATCAGTTGTACCCTATTTAATTGTATGCAATGAAAACTGGGGGGTTCTTTATTATAATGAAATAATCCACCGTAGATGGACACCGTAGCAAAAAATTTTTCTTGCTTAATTTCAATTTTTATTGTAAAAAATGCTTGCAATATGTTCTGCTATATGTTATTATAATATTGTACCGAGGAGGTACAGCAAGTTAATAGAGTAGCCCACAAGGGCAGGAGGTTTATTATGAAAGTCATGCAATTTTTTGAGGTTGGTTTACTTATGGATATTTGCCGTAAATACAAACTGTTTACAGCAGGTACAGATGAAGAATATGGAGGATTGTATAGATGGAATAATAAACCATATTCCGATAATGTACTTTTTGAAATAGCCGAATATATAAAAAGCTATTCAGATAATACATATGCTATAGAGGATATAGCAGGCACAATTTTGAGGGAGGGAATTATTCGCTATATTGAAAATTAAAACTAAATAGCATGCAGGGGAGAAATCCCCTGCCTGCCAATAAAATTAAATTGCATACAAGTAAATGTAGGTAAATAAGAAAGGAAATGATTATTATGTTAAAAGCCGTAGAGAATTTAATAATTGCTAATAATGAAGGTAAAAAACACGCAAAGCAGGGAAATCACTATTTTGAAAGAATAGGCAATATAGCAAAGTTTTATTATCATGATAACTGTGTTTGTAAAGTAGTGTATAAAGGTAATAATCCTAACAGTTTTGATGTATTTTATGATGATTGTGGCTATAAAGGATTCAGTTCTACAAGTAGAACACTGTCAAGTTATTGTGAGTATTTCGGCGGTGATTGGAAAAAGCAAGTTAATAAATAATTTCATAGAATTAAGGGAAGGAAAAAAATCCTTCCTTTTTTATTTTCTCAAATATTACAATACAACAGGGATAATATAATAAACAGAATACCTGCTCAGACCGCCATATTTAGCCAACAAGCCCCATCAAATACAATTTAGGTATAAATGTATACCCTACAACAAAAATGGGCTGAAAAGGCTTGTTTTTGACAATACAAACAAAACAAATAACAATGCTGGGTTTGATTTTATACAATTAAACAAATAACAAAACAAACAATATTACAAAACAATCTTGAAACAATTAATTTTAACAAATACAACAATATACAATACAATAGTAAAGTAGATCTATTGTATTAAATTTAATCTGATCCTATTTAATTGTATAAAATCTATCGTATAAAATTAAATTGTATTCAATCAATTATACTAAATTTAATTATTGCAATTAAACCTGATCCTATTTAGTTGTATGTAATTAATTGTATCAAATTAAATCGCGTGAAATTGTCAGAAAATTATCTATTTTCTGCTAGTGAGAAATTTCTATTTTTACGCGCAATTAAAATTTTTAATTTTCACGTTTTTTAGAAAATTTAATTATGTCTGATCAAATTAAATCGTATAAAATTTAATTTTACTAAACTAATTGTATAAAATTTAATTGTATATGATTAGTTGAACAAAATTTAATTGATACCTATTTAATTGTATAAAATCAAACCTAGCTGAAATTTTCTCCTTTTCATGAAAATATTGATAATTACTAGTTGAGTATTATTTTCAATCATTTATTGTTTAGGTCTGGTTTTATTATTGTCGCGTATTCTTGAATACTTTAGCTAGTTAAAGGAATAAAAGTCAAAAAGTCAAATGACTGTTTTTCCTTTAGTCTGTTAAAACGTAAAAAGTCAAAAATATTTTTGATATTTTACCCTTTAATAAACTAAAGGATTTTTAGTCTATAAATAAAATTTATCATTCCATAGATATTTTATATAATATGAATTTATTATGGCAGCGGATCTGCCGATAAATTTTATTTATACCTGCCGATAGTTGATAGCTGTCAATCATGTTTCCGATATTGGCGAAAAGTACCTTTTCCTGAATATGCTAAAATCCATTTGTGCACGTACACATTGCCTCTGTAAGCGTGTTTAGGTACTAGCGCATATAAGTACCTTCAAATTGAATTAGGCAAGGCTTATAGGCGAATTCTCATTTAGAACGCAGGCGCAGCACGGGATTTCAGCCTTGATTATCATTATCGAATAACCATGTTTTTGTTCTCTAGTAGTGAACGTTTGTTTTGGCTATTTTCTGGGTAATGTTTTATTATAATAAAAATTGTCCACTGTATACGGATACTAGCAGCTTTTGTATACGAATGTACTTTTTATGTATTTTTATAAAAAATATTGACTTTATTCTGTTATTCGCTTGACTTTTAGAAAAAAATATGTTAAAATTAGCTTAAGCGATAAGCGAAAAGAGATAAGGTAAATAGAAAGGGGTTTTCAAAATGATTTTGAAAAATGTTTACATGTTAAATGGATGTGTGAAGGTTTGTGCGGCATTAGAATGCCGTCCAGAAGTAAATTTTACCATGTTATTTAAACCAAACGGCGAAATCGTTCGATATAGGGGAAAAGTAAAGCATAACCGCTTTATTTCCTCAATAGAAGAATTTATGTTTAATTCCTTTTATGGTTTTTGCATAAACCACAAAAAGGAATTGGATGCGCTGAAAATTGAAGTGGAGGATTAAAAATGAGTATCGTAAAATACACTACACCATCCGAAATCGGATGGAAATCTCTGCAAGGGATTGAGTTTGTGCCTATTAAAGACACGGGCGCAGGCTTACAGGTGAGGCGTAAACGCCTCAAGGATGCCGAAGTTCTCCCATACGTGCATCGGCTTTTCGCCCGTGCATGGCACGACTTGCAAGAATTGCAGGAAGAGCAAGGCTTACCTGCCTTGCCACCTGCAAAAGACTTTGACACGCTAGTGTCTTTTTTCAAAACAGGTACTAGCGACGTTGTTCAGACTCCGTGCGATATGGAGGATAGAATGAGCAGGATTATTTCACTAGTGCAGGAAGGATTTGCAATTCTTGCCTATATTATGGGGGAGGACGTTGTAAGCATGGAAATTACAGGAAAAAATCCTAAACGGATAGCATAAAGAAAAAAGCAGGAAGGATATTATTCCTTCCTGTTTTTTATTGTTTTAGTGTTTATCTACAGTAAACATTTGTACACGACAGACAAACACAGTTTACACTTTTTGTGTCTTCTTGACATGAACACAGATCCGCATCCAGTACACAATTTAATTTTATACGATTGATCTAAAATTCGATTAGTTTGATACAATCCTTTTTGAATTCGATTAGTTGTATGCAATTTAATTGTATAAGGCCCGGTTGTATTCAAAACGATTGTATAAAACTAAAGCCAGCCCAACCCTCAAAAATTTTTTGAAAATTTTAAATTTGGCATTCCTATATGTCAATTTCTAGCTTTTTTGAAAATCTTAGATTTG
>Ga0247611_10005742_pt1 | contig 16218 bp, 7 predicted proteins | sample 177DNAGHGhighgp2_FD_192422 | JGI IMG/M metagenome (GOLD analysis project Ga0247611, IMG submission 192422) | Sheep rumen microbial communities from Palmerston North, Manawatu-Wanganui, New Zealand - 1770 DNA GHGhigh gp2 | ecosystem: Host-associated > Mammals > Digestive system > Stomach > Rumen ... | reverse complement strand
TTCAGTCCTTCTTCCTTATCTTTTTTATAATAGTCTGAGAGCATACCAATGAAGGTGGTAATCTCCTTGACGGCATGTTGTGTGTCTGGAGAGATATCCTTCTTCTGCAGGCGCAGCAACATCACGCCATAGAGCGAGTTGAAACAGGTTTCAATCTCATTCTCCTCCTTGTTGGCTCCATGGTTGCGCAGTTCCACAATATACGGCAGCACCTTATAGTACGCTGTATTATAGAAGGGAAACTTCGGCGACTGCAACAGCTGGTTGTGGAGTTCGACGAGCATCTGCAACGTCACCTGATTGATCTGCAGATGGCCTTTCTCACGACACCCCTCCTGGTTCATCATGCGGATAAGGTTGCCAAACCAGTCGATCTCTTCCTCTTTCTGCTCCTCGTCATAGTCGAAGCGTTCCACATACTCTCTCTTGATGCGGGTCAGCGAACAGTCGAAGGCCCGTATCGTATCCTCTATCTGCCACATATACAACAGATATTCGGCAATATTCTTCTTTCGTAATTCTTGAGCTACAAACATAATCTAAAAGAATCTCACGAGGTTCGTTGTAGTACCTAACAGCATGATGACGCTGCCTAAGATCACGGCCACACCGATAATCTCATTGATGATCTTAATGCCGTTAGTATCGAACTTCGTACGTATCTTATCCACCAGCCATGTCAGTCCCCACCACCATAACAGGGCACCGCCGACAATACTGGCAAAGCCCACCAGCATCTCAAAAGGATGATTGGGCAGCACGAAGGCAAACTGAGCATACATGGCCAGGAACAGGAAGATAATCAATGGATTAGAGAAGGTCACGAGGAAAGCCGTCCACGTATTGTACCAGAGGGTTCCCTTCTGTTGTCCAGACTGGTGCATCTTCCTGGTCGGATCCGAGCGATAGGTATAGATACCGAAGCAGAGCAGCATGACACTTCCTACAATCTGGAGGTAGAAGCGGTTTTGGTCGTTGGTGATAAAATCCATCACAAACGACATACCAAAACCGGCGAAGGCTGCATAGATAATATCGCTCACCGCAGCACCTATGCCCGTAGCAAGACCGAACCAGCGTCCCTTGTTCAGCGTTCGCTGTACACAAAGGATACCGACAGGACCCATAGGGGCTGAGGCAATCACGCCGATCATCATCCCCTTGAAGATAAAGTCCAATATGTTGATTGGCACATGAAATGGCATAGCGGGTGCAAAATTACAAAATTATTCCAATACCACCAAATCTATTGGGTGCTATTTTTATCTATACTGAAACAAAGCATCGTCATATCATCGTTAGGCTCAGCGCCATCACGGAATCTTTCGACATCCGCCTTGAGGGCCTCAAGCAACTCTTGTGCATTATGGAAACGGGCGGCACGGAGGAGATTCAACAGGCGTTCGTCACCATATTGTTCCTGGCTGGTGTTCTCGGCCTCGTTGAGCCCGTCGGTATAGACAAAGAACGGCCTGCCCTTAATATTTTCCATCGACTCGCCCACGAACTCCAGGTCTGGCCAGAGGCCTATCGGCGCATTCGGTTCCATCTCAAGAAACACACCATGTTGTTGATCGTCATAGATAATCGGGGGATTATGGCCGGCATTACAGAAGTCGAGTCTGCCTGACTGCAGGTCGACCAGTCCGAGGAACATGGTTACGAACATGCCCTGTTCGTTGCCCTCGGCCAAAGCATTATTCATACGCGTGGCAATCTCTGCCGGCATCATGCTCTGGGCTGCCAGTGTACGGAAAAGACGGGTGGCCTGGGCCATGAACAACGAGGCGGGCACTCCCTTACCCGAGACATCACCCACACAGAAATAGAGCGAATCACCTATAAGCAGATAGCCGTAGAGGTCACCACCCACCTCCTTGGCAGGTGTCATCGAGGCATAGAGGTCGAGTCCTTCACGGTCGGGCGACACATTGGGCACCATCGACATCTGGATATCCCTTGCAATACGAAGTTCACTCTCAATGCGCTCCCGGTGGGCCGTAGCCTCCTCCAACTGGTCATAAGCCTTTTTCAGTTCGTTATGCGCAGCCGCCAGTCGATGGGCAGCCTTTCGTTTGTAAAGGGTATAGACGACGAAGAAGGTCAGGAGCATGAACATCAATAAACCCGTAGCCCACAGACGCTGTCTCGACATCTCTGCCTGTTGTTTGGCAATCTCCATCTCCTTGCCTTGCGTATCATAGATGGTAGCCAACTCAGCCGTCTCACTGTTCTTCTGAGCAACGATAGCATCGTCCAGCACCATGAATATCTTCTCAGCTGTGGCACGGGCAGAATCCCTGAACCCAGCCTTAGCATTGGCATGATATTTCGGCAATAGATATAGCTGTATATTGTCAAGCGACATCTCTGCTCCCATATCACTCAGGGTCTTGTCCAAATTGGCATAATTCCTGGCAGCCTCTTTATGGCGATGGGCTGCCACCAGATAATCGTTGGCATTAATCTTTCCGCGTCCCGTCTTGGAATAATTGGTGTTCAGGAAAGCTTTGTAGGCTTGGGCTGCCTCGCCATCCTTTCCGAGTCCCTGCAAAGCGACCGCCCGCATAATCTCGATACGTCCCTGATATTCGTCGAAATATTCTCTGCGGGCATCCGGCCACTGACGATATTTGTCCAACAGCATCTGGGTACGGTCAATCCAGTAAATGGATTCTGCGTAACGACGGGTATTGATGTAGGCCAAACTGGTATATACCGTCCCCTGCACCGCTTCCTGGAAGCCTCGGCTGGTAGAGTCGTTTTGCCAGCGGTTGGCATAGTGGCCACGCGCCTTGAGGAAACTCTCATTAGCTTCCCTGTCTTGTCCGAGATTCAACTGGCAACAGCCAATATTATTCAGCAAGATGGCATAGTCGATGTCGGAGCCTATCCCTGACTCGTCCATTTTCTTTACAGCAGGGACTGCTATGCGCAGTGCACCCTCGTAGTCGCCCTTGATGAGCAATAGTTCCGACAGGCGACGGGCCGACTTATTATAACTAAGCTGATCTTCATCACTCTTCACCTCACAATCGAGCGCCTTCTTATAACAGATCTCGGCCATCCGGTATTGCCCTTGATGATAGTAGGCCACGCCGCGCCAGCGATTGGCATCAAGCATCGACAGGTCACCTTCCATCTCGAAGCTGTCGGTCAGAGCCAACATGCGGGCATATTGTTTCTGGGTACCTAAATCAAACAACAAACTGTCGGTGCTGTTGACAAGAGACAAATTTTTCGGCTTGGGCTGAACGCTACATGACAGAACAAGAAGGACCAGCATTACACTCGCCACAAAAAACATACGATCCAACATTCTGTGCATATTCAGCTTTTTTTCGTTTGAATGCTGCAAAGTTACAAAATAAATCTGAAACACAAGGAAAAACGATCATTTTTCCGCAAAGAAATGGTTAATTTCCGTAAAAATAGGGAAAGAAATGAAGATTATTAGTAACTTTGTCGCTTGAAAACAAGAATCAATCTTAATTAATAAAATTATCAATAATATGAATGAGCTAAATGCAGCAATCAAGCCTTACGTCATCGGCTTGGATTTAGGAGGAACAAATTCTGTGTTCGGTATAGTAGATGCTCGTGGCGACATCAAAGCCACGACCGCCATCAAGACTGGTGGCTACGAGAAAGTGGAGGATTATGTCGACGCCTGTGTAGAGGCACTACAGGTCATCATCGATCAAGTGGGCGGCATCGAGAAGATCAAGGCCATGGGTATCGGAGCCCCCAATGGTAACTATTATAACGGCACCATCGAGTTTGCCCCCAATCTGCCTTGGGCTCATGATGGTGTGGTGCCCCTCGCCAAGTTGTTCAGCGAGCGTTTGAACAATATCCCCGTAGCCCTGACCAATGATGCCAATGCCGCTGCCATCGGTGAGATGGTCTATGGTGTGGCTCGCGGTATGAAGAACTTCATCGTCATCACCTTAGGTACGGGCGTTGGCTCGGGTATCGTGGTGAATGGTCAGCTGCTTTACGGACACGACGGTTTCGCAGGTGAGTTAGGTCATGTCACTATGGTACGTGGCGAGGAAGGTCGCAGCTGCGGTTGTGGACGTACCGGTTGCTTAGAGGCTTACTGCTCTGCCACAGGTGTGGCCCGCACAGCCCGTGAACTGTTGGCAAAGACAAACCGTCCGTCGTTGCTGCGTGAGTTGGATCCCGAGAAGATCACTTCTCTCGATGTGTCCATCGCTGCCGGCAAGGGCGACGAACTGGCCAAGGAGATCTACGAATTCACAGGAAAGATGCTGGGTGAGGCCTGTGCCGACTTTGCTGCCTTCTCTTCTCCCGAAGCATTCATCTTCTTCGGAGGTATGGTGAAGGCTGGTGAGCTGATCATGAAGCCCATCCGCGAGGCATACAACAAGCACGTTTTGAAAATCTTCAAGAACAAGGCCCAGTTCCTCGTGAGTGGTCTTGACGGTGCAAGTGCTGCCGTTTTGGGTGCTTCTGCCATCGGTTGGGAAATTCAGTAAAAGGATCTCACCATGACGGACATCTTAGAAACAATCGTTGCACATAAAAGAAAAGAGGTGGAGCTCTTCAAAAAAGAGCTCCCGTTAGAGACGCTTGAAAACAGAGTAGGTATCATCATGGGCGCCCGCCCTGTATCGATGTCTGAAAACCTGCGCAATTCAGATACTGGCATCATAGCCGAGTTCAAGCGGAAATCGCCCTCGAAGGGTTGGTTTAACAAGCAGGCAAATGTCCGGACTATCACTAAGAGTTATCAGGAGAATGGAGCCACGGCCCTGAGCATCCTGACAGACATCAACTTCTTCGGTGGCAACAATCTTGACATGCGGGATGCACACTTGGCGAAAGTCAAGTTACCGATGCTCTACAAGAACTTCATCATCGATGAATACCAGCTCTACCAGGCTCGTCTGAACAAGGCTAACGCTGTATTACTGATTGCCGCCTGTCTCTCAAAGGACGAGTGCCGGCAGCTGATGACAAAGGCTCACGACCTGGGGATGGAGGTTTTGCTGGAGATGCACACTGAGGAAGAGACTGAGTATGCGGAGTTGGAACCCGACATGTGTGGTATCAACAACCGCAACCTTGGCACTTTCGTAACTGATGTAAACAACTCCGTCAATCTGGTTTCACGTTTACCAGAGGATGCCGTGAAGGTCAGTGAGAGCGGTATCTCCGAACCTGATACCGTCAGGATGTTGAGAAGCATCGGCTACAAGGGATTCCTCATGGGAGAGCATTTTATGAGAACTGCCGACCCCGGTGCCGAACTGGCGCAGTTTATCGCGCGGTTATAATCATCCGGTCATTCTGCAAAAAGATAACGTTTACGTTGTTTTTTTCACGTTTTAGTTCGTAGTTTTGCTTTTTTTGTGTATCTTTGCACAAGCAAACTACGAACTAAACATTTTATATATTATATGAAGAAGTTGTTTCAATTGATGACGCTCTGTCTGCTTCTCCCCCTCACTGCAGCTGCCCAAAGCTGGAATGAGGCAGAATACAAGCAGATTGAACAGAGCATCCGCGTACCTCAGTTTGCGGATAAAGTGTATGTAATCACCAAGTACGGGGCAAAAGTGACCAATACTGCAGCCCAGAACCAGAAAGCGATCCAAAAAGCAATCGACCTCTGCTCGAAGAAGGGTGGCGGTCGTGTGGTCATCCCTGCCGGACAGAAGTTCCTCACGGGTGCCATCACCCTGAAGGATGGTGTGAACCTCCATGTCGAGGAAGGAGCAGTGTTGGAGTTCGCCTTCCAGCCTGAGCTCTACCCCATCGTAGAGACCTCGTGGGAAGGACTGGAGTGTTTCAACCTCTCACCCTGTGTCTATGCTTTCAAGGCCAAGGATATTGCCATCACAGGCAAGGGTACCATCGACGGTGGTGGTTCTAATGAGACGTGGTGGCCCTGGAATGGTAATCCCCGTTTCGGATGGAAACAAGGCATGATCAGTCAGCGTGGCGGTTCTCGTGCCCGTCTGTTGAAGAACGGCGAGGACGGCATCCCCATGTATAATGAAAAAGGAGAGCGTTCGCCCGAGCGCATATTTGGTCCTGAAGACGGTCTTCGCCCCCAACTCGTCAGCTTCAACAAGTGCGAAGGTATCCTGCTGGAGGATGTGACGCTGTTGCGTTCACCGTTCTGGGTGATCCATCCCCTCCACTCTACCGATATCACCGTCCGTCGTGTGAAGATGATCAACGACGGTCCTAACGGCGACGGCTGTGACCCTGAGTGCTGCGACCGTGTGCTCATCGAGGACTGCTTCTTCAATACTGGCGACGACTGTATCGCCATCAAGAGCGGACGTAACCGCGACGGCCGTGAGCGCAACATGCCTTCAAAGAACATCATCATCCGCAACTGTGAGATGAAGAATGGTCACGGTGGTGTGGTGGTTGGTTCTGAGATCTCCGGCGGTTGCCAGAATGTCTATGCCCACGATTGTGTGATGGATTCTCCAGAGCTGGAGCGTGTGTTGCGTATCAAGACAAACAGCTGCCGCGGAGGCATCATCGAGAACATCAATATGCGTAATATCAAGGTTGGTGTCTGCAAGGAGAGTGTGCTGAAAATCAATCTCGACTACGAGCACAACGAGATCTGCTGCCGAGGCAACTACCCCACTGTGCGCAATGTCTATATGGAGAACGTCACCAGTGAGAAGTCGCAGTATGGCGTACAGATCATCGGTCTCGAGGAAGACACCTATGTCTATGACATTCTCGTAAAGAACTGTCACTTCAATGGTGTGAAGGACGGTAACTTCATGAGTGGCAAAACCCGCAACATACAGTTCGACAACCTTTTCATCAACGGCAGTCTGTCGCTGTTGAAAGCCCCCTACGAGCACTACTCCGAGTGGCTCACCTACTCCGAGATGAAGCGCGTGCCGAAGAGCTATCTGCTCGACTTCTCCAATAAGCCCAAGTGGAGCTACGTGATGGGTATCGAACTGGAGTCGATGCTCGACACCTATCTGAAATATGGTGGTGAGGATATCCGCAAATACTGTCAGGAGTATACCGATACGATGATCAACCAGAAAGGCGAGATCCGTACCTACGACATCAAGGATTACAACCTCGACCAGATCCGTACCGGTCATTTCGTAGCCCGCATGTACCAGCTCTATCCGGAGAAGAAGAACCTGCTGGCTATCCAAACTCTGATGAAGCAGTTAAAGGACCAGCCACGTACCGTTCAGGACAAGGTATTCTGGCACAAGGCCATCTACAGCTATCAGGTATGGCTCGATGGAATCTTCATGGGACTGCCCTTCTACACGATGACCGCCCGCGACCTGCTCAAGGCCAAGGATGCCAAGAAGATTTATGATGATGCCGTCGACCAGATCAGCGTCACCTATCAGCGCACCTTCGACCCCAAGACGGGTCTGAACCGTCACGCCTGGGACGAGACAAAAGAGATGTTCTGGGCAGATAAGGAGACCGGACAGACACAGCATTGCTGGGGCCGTGCCCAGGGTTGGTACTCGATGGCCCTCATCGAACTACTCGATGTCCTGCCTGAGGACTATGCCCGTCGTCAGGAAGTCATCGACCTGTTGCAGAAAGACCTCGATGCCATCATCAAATGGCAGGATCAGGAGAGCGGTGTGTGGTATCAGGTGATGGACGAGCCTGGCCGCGAAGGGAACTACCTCGAGGCCACCTGCTCATCGATGTTCGCCTACGTTATGCTGAAAGCCTACAATAAGGGCTACCTCGGCACCAAATACCGCGATGCAGGTGTGAAGGCCTATCAGGGTATCATCAAGAATTTCATCCGCGTGAATGCCGATCAGACCATCTCCCTGACTAAATGTTGTGAGGTGGCAGGTCTCGGGCCGGGTGTCAGTGCAAAGGTTCTGAAGGCGGCTCCCAACGTCAAGGAAAACAAACGGCGCGACGGTTCGTTTGAGTATTATATCAGCGAACCAATCCGCGATAACGACGCCAAGGGTGTAGGCCCCTTCATCTGGGCCTCGCTTGAGATGGAGAAATTAGGATATACAGTTAGCAACGTGACGGCCTCTATAGACCGTCACGCTGTTGTTAATCGCAACAACCCCGTCATCACAGAGGCCGACTTTCTGGCCTCTCTGACCGTTGGCAATGGCCATTTCGCCACGACCGTTGATGTAACCGGTCTACAGTCCTACCCTTTTGAATATGGGGCAGGTGTGCCCCTGAACGCCATGTCCGACTGGGGATGGCACCAATTCGAAAACACCAACGACCTGAAGCCGTCGGAGAGTGAGAAACCGTTCGACTTCGGCCACGGTCATCAGGAGGTCTATGCTGTAGAGTTCAAGAAAGCCGAAGACGGTCGCCATAAGGAGGCCACCGACTATTTCCGTGTGAATCCCCATCGTCTGAACCTCGGCACCATCGGCCTCGAAATCAAGAATGCTGAAGGGAAGCCCATCCCCCTGAAGTCACTCACCGACATCCGTCAGGAACAGAAGCTCTGGGACGGTGAGATAGAGTCCACCTTCAAGGCAGACGGTGAACCTGTGGAAGTCACCACAGGCGTCCACCCCGCGAAGGATGCCCTCTACGCACGCATCAAATCCAACCTATTGAAAGACCAGCGGGTCATGGTGGCCATCCGCTTCTCCTACCCCACTGGCAAGCATTCTGACGATGCCAATGATTGGACCAAGCCCGAGCGCCACCAATCGAAGATTATTGCTCAGGATCACCACTCTGCACTTATTGAGCGTACCCTCAACGCCACAAAATACTACGTGCTTCTACAATGGGAAGGTCAGGCTACGCTTCAAGAGTGCGACAAGCATTATTTCGAATTGTCAACCACCGACGATGTACTCACCTTCTCCGCAGAATATGCCGCCAATCCTACTGACACTGGCGTGGCATATGAATACGACCAGTATCACAAGGCTACCCTGCGCCACTGGAGCCATTGGTGGAAGCAGGGGGCAATCGTCGACTTCTCGGCCTGTACCGACCCTCGTGCCAAAGAACTGGAGCGCCGTGTGGTGCTCTCGCAATATCTCACCCAAATCAACTGTGCCAACAACATGCCCCCTCAAGAGACAGGTCTTACCTATAACTCCTGGTTCGGCCGTCCGCACTTGGAGATGACGTGGTGGCATGCCGTAGACTTCTCCCTTTGGAACCGTCCGGAGGTCATCGAGCAGATGCTCAAGTGGTATAACCAGACGGCCTACCCCGTAGCCCGTCAGATTGCAGAGCGACAAGGATTCAAGGGTGTACGCTGGATGAAGATGACCGACCCCTGGGCTGGTGAGGCTCCCTCAAACACAGGATCGTTCCTCATCTGGCAACAGCCTCACTACATCTATCTCGCTGAGGAGATGTATCGCGCAAATCCTACTGCCGAAACCCTCAAGGAATATGGCGAACAGGTAGAGGCCACCGCTGAGTTCATGGCGGATTTCGTCACTTTCGATAAACACTCAGGCCGTTATCAACTGCGAGGCGCCACCGCCATGCAGGAGTCCATCACCAAGGACATCTCCTACAACCAGCCTTTCGAGCTGGCCTACTGGCAGTATGGTCTCAGTGTGGCTCAGCAGTGGCGAGTGCGTCAGGGTAAGGCACGCATCGCCTTGTGGGACGATATCATCCAAAAACTGTCTCCCCTACCCGAGGTCAACGGCATCTATACAGCTGGTATACCGACAGGAGAAGGTGCATCAGAGGCTTTCGATCCTTTTGACGCTTCAGGAAAGAAAATCGAGACTTTCACCGACAAATGTCGCAACGACCACCCCGCCGTCTTAGGAGCCTGTGGCCTGTTACCCAGTCAGAACACAGTCTACACCTTATTATATAATAAAGAGAAGATGAAAGCCACCCTCGACTGGGTGATGAATAATTGGAACTGGCAGACCACATGGGGGTGGGACTACGGCATGATCGCCATGACCGCTGCTCGTCTCGGTAATCCAGAGACCGCCCTCAAAGCACTGCTTATTGACACGCAAAAGAATACTTGGCTACCCAACGGCCATAACTTCCAGACCCCCGACCGCCTGCGCATCTATCTCCCGGGCAACGGAGCCCTGCTCACAGCCATCGCCATGATGTGTGCAGGCTGGGACGGTTGTTCCGAACCACTGAATCCAGGTTTCCCAAAAGACGGAAAATGGAATGTCCGTTGGGAGGGATTGCAAAAAATGCAGTAAAAAGGGAACTTCTATACGTAAACGTTTGCAATAAAAATTATAAGAAATAGTGTTATTTTTCACAAATATTTTGTAACTTTGCATCCGAAACAAGCATCTACTGAAAAGAAAAAATATAATATCATTTAATTAATTTAATTGTATAACTAAAACTAACGTGTATGAATCATCAAATCAAAAGAGCCTTTACGGCTATGCTTTTGTCTGTGTTCTGCTTCGTGGCTTATGCTCAGAAGACAGTCACAGGAACTGTGGTGGACGCTACAGGTGAGCCCATGATTGGTGTAAGTATTCTCGTTGACGGTACCACCATCGGTGGCGTGACCGACTTCGACGGTAACTTCTCCATCAAGGATGTTCCTGAGAATGGTGTCCTGAAGATCTCTTACATCGGCTACAAGGACCAGAAGATCTCGGTGGCTGGTAAGAGCAGTATCAACGTCACTCTTGAAGAGGACGCTGCCAGTCTGGATGAAATCGTGGTCGTAGGTTACGGCACGATGAAGAAGAAGGACTTGACTGGTGCTGTAGCCAGTGTGAAGACCGACGATCTTGCCAAGGTGGCAGGTGCCAACGCCCTGTCAGCCATGCAGGCTAAGATTCCTGGCGTTGACCTTCAGCAGTCTAATGGCGGTCAGGCAGGTGAGGGTGTCAGCATGACCCTCCGTGGTAATCGTTCACTGTTGGCTGGTAACGGCCCGCTGGTCATCGTCGACGGTGTAGAGTATGGTTCAACCCTCGACATTCCTGCCAGCGACATCGAGTCGATGGATATCCTGAAGGATGCTGCCTCTACCGCTATCTACGGTACGAAGGGTGCTAACGGTGTGATCCTCATCACCACCAAGCGCGGTAAGGCTGGTAAGACCACTGTCAGCTTCAACGGCTATCTGTCATTCAACAGCGCTACGGGTATCGTAAAGCCCATGTATGGCAACAAGGAAGTACAGCGCCTGCTTGACAAGAAGAACTATGAGGATGCCGCTGCCAACAGCTGGAACTTCGCTAACGCAGCTACTCCTGCCGACGTGCTGACCTTCAAACTGGAGGATGGCACCGAGACGCTCGACATCTACAATAACAAGTCGTATACCGACTGGCTCGACATGATCCTCAGCAACAGTGTATCCCAGAACTACGAGGTATCTGTTCAGGGTGGTAACGAGAAGACTAACTTCAACATCTCTATGGCAGCCATGGACGACAAGGGTCTGCTGAAGGGCGATGAGTACAACCGTTACACGGGCCGTATCAACATCGACCACCAGATCAACAGAATCGTGAAAGTCGGTGCCAGCATCTCTTACGCTTATAAGAGCAACGACAAGCGTAACGGCGGTGTGTTCAACCAGGCACAGAAGATGACCTCTATCACTCACGCTTATCTGAGCGACGGCAGTATCAATGCAACTCCTAACCCCTGGTATGCAGCCCACTGCTCTCCACTGCTTGACGAGGACGGTGCTTATCAGCGCAACATCGAGAGCACCCGTTTCTTCGGAAGCGGCTATCTGCAGCTCAACCCGCTGAAGGGCCTTACCCTCCGCTCTCAGTTTACAGCCGACCGCAGCGACTCTCGTACCGGTACCTATCAGGACTACCACAGCCAGGGCCGTTACCAGTCGCCCACCACTACATATATTGGCAATGACAAGAGCGTCAGCACCAAGTATGTTTGGCAGAACACTGCTAACTACAATAAGGAGATTGGCAAGCACGACTTGACCTTCCTGCTCGGTCACGAAATGTCACAGAGCGTCAAGGAGACCAGCAGCATCTCTGGTGATGCCGGTGCAGAGAGCTACAAGACCAGCTCATTCTACGATGTCAGTAAGATTGGCACACCGCTCGTCACCTCATCTTATGTCAAGAGCTCAATGCTCTCATTCTTCGCCCGTGTGAACTACTCATACGATGGCAAGTACCTGCTGCAGGGTTCTATCCGTGCTGATGGTTCTTCTGTGCTCGCCGAGGGTCACAAGTGGGGTTACTTCCCCTCTGTCAGCGCTGGTTGGCGTATCTCTGAAGAAAACTTCATGGCTGGCACCAAGTCATGGCTTGACAACCTGAAGTTCCGCGTATCTTGGGGTCTTTCTGGTAACGCTGCTATCGATGCTTATCAGACACTGGCCACCATCTCTTCTATCGTACCTAACTCCACCGAGAAGGCTCCAATGACAATGGCCAACCCCGAACTGACTTGGGAGAAGACTTCTGCCCTGAACTTCGGTCTCGACTTCTCATTCATCAACGGCCGCATCTATGGTAGTGTTGAGTACTATAACAGCAAGACCTACGATCTGCTGTACTACAAGACCGCTCCTCCCTCATCAGTATTCACCAGCACCATCTCTAACGTTGGTAAGACGAAGGGTCACGGTTGGGAAATTCAGCTTGGCGCAGTTCCCGTACGCACCAACGACTTCACTTGGGATCTGAACGCTTCCGCAACCTTCGCCCGCGACAAGGTTGACGAGCTGGCCGACGGTATCGAGCAGTTTGTCAGTGGTGTTTCCATCCTGAAGGTCGGCGAGCCCGTATCAGCCTTCTATGCATACGATATGGACGGCTGCTGGGGCATCGGTGAGTTCGACCAGTACATGGCCGCACACCCCGACTTTGAGAAGCCTCAGGCTGACTATGGCGATCCTGGTACACCGAAGGTGATCGACACCAACGGCGACAATCAGATCGACGACAGCGACAAGATTATCTACAACCGCAGCCCAAAGGCTATCCTTGGTCTTGGCACAACCCTGACCTACAAGGACATCTCACTGAGCGTACAGACGATGGCTCGTCTGGGTGGTTATCTGGACTACAGCGGATATGGTCTCTACCTCTACGACAACGCCAACTGGGGTGACCTGAGCTATTGGACTCCCGACAATCAGGGTGCCGACATTCCTTCACCGGGTGCTACCGGCGCAACACCTACCTTCTACAAGAGCTCCATCCAAATCCAGAAGGCCGACTACTTCAAGATCAAGGACATCACCCTGGCATACAGTCTGCCGAAGAACCTCCTGAAGAAGGTGCTTATCAGCAATGCTCGCGTATACTGCTCTCTGAAGAACTTCTTCACCTTCAGTCACTTCGACAACTACGATCCTGAGCGTGGCGGTTCTGTCAACTTCCCGCTGATGAAGCAGGCTGTGATTGGTCTTAACGTTACTTTCTAATCCAATAATGAGAATCGATATGAAAAAGATATTAAGTATGTTATTTGCTGCCACAGCCATTGGCTTCGGCGCAACCTCCTGCTCAGACTTCCTGGAGGAGGACAACAAGACTGGTGAGACTGCCGACCTGGCATACAACACCATATCGGGTATCGACGGACTGATCACCTCAGCCTACGACTATACGCACGGCTGGTGGGGCAAGGAGCCGTCGCTCGGACTGGCCGAAATGGGTAGCGACCTCTTCTATTTCGGTTATGACAACAAGCAGAAGTCAATGCTGAAGTACGACATTTCTGCAGAGGCTCTGGGCAACGACGTGGCCGACAACCCCTGCTTCGACCAGTACTGGGAGATGTTCTATGCAGGTATCGATGTCTGCAACAACGCCTTGAAATATGTGCCTACTTGTACTGTCATCGACGATAACAAGAAAGCCGCTTACAAAGCTGATGCTCTGTTCCTGCGTGCCCTCTATTACTCACAGATGGTAGCCATGTGGGGCCCGATTCCTTACAACACAGAGCCTGTTGCTGCTATCAACAACAACCCTGTACGTGTGCCTGAGGCTGAGGTGTATGCCAATATCCTCAACGACCTCAAGGAGGCTATGAACAACTACAAGCAGGCCAACGTGATGACCGCTAAGGCAGCTACTGCAGCAGGCCGTGCCTACTACTATTCTGCCGAGGCTCTTTATGCCCGCGTAGCACTCTATGCCGCTTCCTGGCTCGGTGCCAACAGCGTCAACGGCTATGGCAACCTCTACAACGAGGCCTTGACTGCCGCTACCGATGTCATCAACAACTCTGGCGCCAAGTTCTACAGCCGTTACAGCGATACTTGGAACATGAACAACGAGGAGGCCACCGTCAACACCGAGAACCTCTTCGCCGTTCACTACACCAACGATCTCTCTGCCGGTCGCGACAACTGCGTGCCTTACCGTTTCTCCGACGGTGGTACAGGCCAGTACAACTCGCTCATCACCCGTACAGGTTATAGCCGTCAGGGTGGTAGCGCCATGCTGCTGATGTTCCCCTCACTGTGGAACAACGGTGCCGACGACCTCGGCGGCAACGGTCAGAAGGATACACAGGTATTCTTCCGTATGGCAGCCGGTAAGACCACTATCAAGAGTAAGATGACAGGCGAGAACATTGAGTGCGGTAAGTACTACTCTCCTTACGGACGTGGATTTACCCGCTACCTGCCCTCACTCTACTTCTGGCGTTTGCTCGACGCTGTGAAGGAGACCGACCAGCGCTACAATGGTACGCTGCTCACCAGCTACCGCATCCCCTACGAGTTGTCACAGAACGCCAAGAACTATCCCGATATGGGCAACCAGGAGTTCAAGGACTATGACGAGGCTTACGCTGAAGACGGCAACTACTTCAACGGTGGTGGTATCGCTATCCTCTACAGCATCCTCGATGGTAATTCTGCTGAGGGCCAGGCTCTCCAGGCCGAGGCCAAGAACAAGTATCGCCTGCAGTTTGCTTTCGGTGGCGACATCCCCGTCTACACCTCTGGCGATCCCGCAAAGGCTCTGCCCACCGAGGGTGGTAAGGCCAAGTCGGATGTCTATGGTGACAACCGTTACAAGAGTGAGAAGATTGAAGGCCGTCGTTCATATCCTTGCATCAAGAAGTTCCTTGACGACCAGTACAACCCCAGCTATCCCACTCACGACCTGAGCTATCGCGATATCATGGTGCTCCGTTTGGCTGAGATGTACCTGATCAAGGCAGAGGCTGAGCTCGCCACCGGTGGCAATGCCCTCTCAACCATCAACGAACTGCGCAAGGCCCGTGCCATCAGCGGTAAGGACAACAGCATCAGCGGTACGGTCGACATCGAGACCATCCTCCGTGAGCGTGCCCTCGAGCTCTGTGGTGAGTACCAGCGCTGGTTCGACCTGAAGCGTACCCACACGCTGCTGAGCCACGTGAAGGCTTACAACGCTCAGGCTTCTGGCAACATCGAAGTGAAGCACTACTATCGTCCGATTCCTCTCAACGAGTTGGAGGCTGTCACGAACCGTGCCGACATCAGCGTCTCTCAGGATGCTAACGGCGTACTGCAGTACACCTCTACTGCTGATGGTATGTGGCAGAATCCCGGATATTAATTCTGGTATCCATTAATATGAATCATTATGAGGGCGTGTCAAGTCTTTGACATGCCCTCATTAAGCTTAAAAGAAATGAGAAAACTGTTATTTGCCATTTCAGCCATCGTGTTGCTGACGGCTGCCGTACCCGACAAGACAACCACCATCTTCGTAATTGGCGACTCTACCGCTGCCAAGAAAGATACTACGGGTGGAAAACAGGAGCGTGGCTGGGCTATGAAACTGCAAGACTGTTTCGATGCCGATTACATCGTAGTAGACAACCATGCCGTCAACGGCCGTTCGTCCAAAAGCTTTATTGACGAAGGACGCTGGGAAAAGGTCCTGGAGAAGATTAAACCCGGCGATTACGTCATTATCCAGTTCGGCCATAACGACGAGAAGCCACAGCCTGACCGTCATACCGACCCGGGGTCTACCTTCGACTATAATCTGGCCAAGTACATTCGTGAGACGCGCGAACACGGCGGCATTCCCGTACTGATGAACTGCGTGGTACGACGCAACTTCATGGTCAAAGCCCCAGAGATAGCCGATGACGAACTGCTTCGCACTTCCACCTTCAAGGATGGCGTGAAGATGATTGAGGGCGACTCGCTCATCGACACCCACGGACTTTACAAAGAGGCTCCCCGTGATGTTGCCCAACGTATGAACTGTCACTTCATCGATGCCAACAAAATCACCCATGACTTAGAACAGGGACTCG
>Ga0247611_10005741_pt1 | contig 16219 bp, 10 predicted proteins | sample 177DNAGHGhighgp2_FD_192422 | JGI IMG/M metagenome (GOLD analysis project Ga0247611, IMG submission 192422) | Sheep rumen microbial communities from Palmerston North, Manawatu-Wanganui, New Zealand - 1770 DNA GHGhigh gp2 | ecosystem: Host-associated > Mammals > Digestive system > Stomach > Rumen... | reverse complement strand
TTTTTATAATAATATTGCTTGTGATGATGATATTAAATATCTTACTGTAGTTGGAAAAGCTAATATAAATCACTGGAACGGCATAAATGCTCCACAATTAATGATTCAAGATTATAATATTGAAAGTATATATGATTTTTAATTGACTTAAAGAGAAATATAGTATATAATTATTGTATAATTAAAAATAAGGAGAATTAAATATGAATTATCCAGGTTCATTACATAATCATAGTGATATGTCCAATATTAGACTTTTAGATTGTATAAATAAAATAGAAGATTTAGTTAATTATGCAAATGAACTTGGACATAATGTAATAGCTATTACAGATCACGAATTTACTGGAAATTGGGTTAAGTTTCAAGAAGCTGTAGAAAAAATAAAAGAAAAAAAATCTAATTTTAAAGGAATATTAGGAAATGAAATTTATTTAGTTCGTAATGGATTAAATAAAGATAATTTTAAAACTGGAATAGATAAATATTATCACTTTATTCTTTTAGCAAAAGATAGAGAAGGAGCAAAACAAATACAAGAAATTTCTACTAAAGCTTGGTATAGAAGTTATATGACTAGAAAGATGAGAAGGGTACCTACTTATTATCAAGATTTACAAGAAATTATTGGTAATAATAAAGGACATATAATTGGAAGCACTGCTTGTTTAGGTTCAGCAATAGCGACACAACTTATAAAATATAGAGATAATCAAAATGAAGAATTATATGAAAAAATAAAAAAATGGATTCTTCGTATGATAAATATTTTTGGAGAAAAAGATTTTTATTTTGAAATGCAACCTTCCCATACAAAAGATCAAATCTATGTTAATAAAGAACTTTTAAAATTATCAAAAGAATTTAATATTCCTTATATAATTACTACAGATAGTCATTATCTAAAAAAAGAAGATAGAGAAATTCATAAAGCTTATTTAAATTCTAAAGATGGTGAACGTGAAGTAGATGAATTTTATTCTAGTACTTATCTCATGAATACAGAAGAACTTGAATCATATTTTTCATATTTTACAAGAGAAGAATTAGATATAGCTTATAGAAATATTAATGAAATTATAAATAAATGTGAAGATTATGATTTACGAAAACCACTTAAAATTCCTGAATTAAAATGGCGAAAACATTATAGATTTCCTTTACAAGTAACAGCTGAATATATAAATAAAATGCCGGCTCTAACCAATTTTATTGAATCAAAAGATAAAGCTGATAATGAATTAGTATGGGCACTTATTGAAGGTATTGAAAAACATAAAGACTTACAATGTGATGAAGCATATAAAGAATTAAATAGTAATCTTGAAATTACTTGGAAAAGTTCTGAAGTAAATAAAGCTCATTGGTCTGCTTATTTTCTTAATCTTCAAAAAATTATTGATATTTGTTGGGAAGCGGGTAGTATTGTAGGTTGTGGTCGTGGCTCAGGAGTGGGCTTTCTTCTTCTTTATGCCTTAGATATTATTCAAATTAATAAATTACGAGAAACCACTCCAATGTTCCAATGGCGTTTTCTCAATCCTGATAGAGTATCTGTACTGGATATCGATCAAGATATAGAAGGAAATAAAAGACAACAAGTATTAGAAGCATTTAGAAAAGAATATGGAGAAAATAGAGTTGCTAATGTAGCAACTTTTGGAACGGAACAAAGTAAATCAGCAATCCAAACTGCGGCAAGGGGATTAAGAATTGATGTAGATATTGCCTTATATATATCTTCTCTTATTCCTTCTGACAGAGGAATACCTAGAACTCTTCATCAATGTTATTATGGAGATGAAGAAAAAGATTTTAAGCCTATTAAACAATTTATTGAAGAAATGGATAAATATCCTAAACTTTGGGAAGTAGCTCAAAAAATTGAAGGTTTAATAAATAGAAGCGGAATACATGCAGGTGGGGTAATTTTTACAGATGAACCATTTACTGAATCTATGAGTCTTATGCGCGCACCTGATAATACAATTTGTACTCAATACGAACTTCATGATTCTGAAAAAGTTAGTGCAATTAAAATGGATTTATTATCTGTAGAAGCAATGGATAAAATTCATAATTGTCTCGATTTACTTTGTGATTATGGTTTTGTTGAAAGAAAAAATACTTTAAGAGAAACTTATGAATCTGCAATTGGAGTATATAATCTTGAACGTAATGATCCAAAAATGTGGAAAATGGTATGGGAACATAAAATTAATTCATTATTCCAAATGGAACAACAAAGTGGTATTCAAGGTATTAAACTTATTAAACCCAAATCTGTAGATGAACTTGCAACTTTAAATTCTGTAATTCGCCTTATGGCTCAAGAGAAAGGCGGAGAAACTCCACTTGAATTATGGGCTAAATATCGTAAAAATATTAATTTATGGTATGATGAAATGAGAGAATATGGACTCGCTGAAGAAGAAATTCAATGGCTAGCAAATTATCAGGCAATAACGGATGGAATATGTGAATCACAAGAGGGTATGATGCAATTAGTCCAAGAACCAAAATTAGGTGGTAATAGTTTAACTTTTGCAGATACAGCTAGAAAAGCTATTGCCAAAAAAGTTGGTAAACTTTTTGAAGAGTGTGAAAAACAATATTATGAAAATGCAAAACTGAAAAATTGTTCTGAAAAATTAGTTCATTATGTTTGGGATGTATTACTTAAAGTACAGCGTGGATATAGTTTTAATAAAAGTCATACTTTAGCCTATAGTTTGGTTGCACTTCAAGAAATGAATTTAGCATATAAATATCCTATTATTTTTTGGAATACAGCTTGTCTTATTACAGATGCTGGTGGAAATGAATCTGAAGATATCGAACAGCAATTAAATAAAGATGAAATTATTTATGATGATGAAGAAGATTTCGATGAAGAAATAGAAGATGAAGAAGATGAAGATATTGAAGAGGAAATAAAAACAGAAAAAAAGAAAATTACAAAAAAAATAAATTATGGAAAAATTGCTACTGCAATTGGGAAAATGCAATCTTCTGGTATTAATATTTCTCTTCCTGATATTAACAAATCTTCTTATACCTTTACTCCAGATGTAGAAAATAATACTATTCGTTATGGACTGCGTGGTATTACTCGTATTGGTGAAGATTATATTAAACAAGTAATTGCGAATAGAACTTATTCTTCATTACAAGATTTTCTTATACAAGTGAAAACTAGTAAAACTCAAGCAATATCATTAATTAAAGCAGGGTGTTTCGACGAACTAGAAAAAAAACCACGTAAACAAATTATGTGCCAATACGTGAATAGTATTTCTGATAAGAAAAAACAACTTACTCTTCGAAATATGCAGATGTTAATAACTAAACATTTACTTCCTAGCGAATTAGAATATCAAATTAGAGTGTACAACTTTAATAAATATTTAAAGAAATTTAAGATAGGGGATTTATATTATCAACTTGATGAAAAAGCATTTCGTTTTTATGAACAAAATTATAATGTTGATTTACTTGAAGATTATATAAGTAAACAAGTCATTCAACAAAAAGCTTGGGATAAAATTTATAAAAAAGAAATGGAAATTGTAAAAATATATATTGCGGCACACCCTGAACTTTTGGATAATTTAAATAATATGTTATTCCAAGAAATGTGGGATAAATATGCTTTAGGAAATACAAGTAAGTGGGAAATGGATAGTTTATCTTTTTACTATGGGCCACATGAACTTCAAGATATTAATGAAGTATATGGTGTTTGTAATTATTTTAATTTACCAGAAACCCCACCAGTAGATAAAATCTTTTACAAAAAAGAAAAACCTATTATAATGTATAAATTAAGTACAATTGCCGGAACAGTAATTGATAAAAATAAAAGTAAACATACGGTAACATTACTTACCACAAATGGTGTAGTAAATGTAAAATTTTATAAAACACAATTTGTAAAATATGATAAACAAATTTCTGAACGAGATAAAGATGGTAAGAAAAAAGTGATAGAGAAATCTTGGTTTACCCGTGGTAATAAACTTATGATTCATGGAATTAGACGAGACGATTTCTTTATTCCGAAAAAATATTCTAATAGTTTATTTGATTCTTCTCTCATACTTATTGAGGGAATAACAGATAATGGGATACTTACCACTAGTTCTCTTAGAAAGGATGAGGATTAAGCATGAAAATAGGTCTATTTGACTTGAATAAAGCTGCTTTCAATAAGGCCAGATATGAATTTCCAGAAATAGACCTTATGAAAGTTTATTCCTATTATAAAAAAGATAAAAAGAATATTGTTGAATTATCCTTAGATTTTCATAAATATAAGGATTATGATATTTATTATTGTTTTAATAATTCTCGACATCAATTTTCTAAAGATTTAATAGAATTACAATATAAAGATAATGTTCATCTTATTGGCACTTGTTTCTTTGGAGATACATGGATCCCAATGGAAGACGAGATAGAAAAATGTGAACCAGACGTAAATATATATGCCGCTTTTCTTAGGGACAGAATACTAAATGAAAAGTCATTAGCGGGTATTGAACAATTAGTAAGCGGTAATTATTATTTACGTTACTTTTATTCAGATTGGCATTGGAAAATTATTCCTAGTAAAATAAAAGATAAACGCGTAATTTTTTATGACTTTAACTTCACTAATAATGAAGGTTGGCAAGACATCTTTCTCAAAGTGCGGCAAGACAGCGGTCGTAATTGCGCCTTTCGGCACAGAATAGAGTTGAATACTATAGAGGATTTACGGTTTGCTGCATTAAATAAAATGCACTTATCTAGTACAAAATATCCTCCAAAATTTGTACTAAATATGCCAGAAATGTGGGAAGATTTTCCATCTTTCTTTAAAGAATATTTTGAATATTTAGATATTTTTCCAGTACGTTCACTTTATGTATATGGCAATCATTATAATAATGATGAATCTGAATTAGAAAGAATGGCCAGAACAGTAGATTTATGCATGTATGCTTTAGCTAGAAAAGTTCAAATTTATCCATTATATGATTATAGTATATTTAGAAAAGAATATGATATGTTTTTACGAAGATTGGACTTTTATTTTCTTAGTGGATGTAAAGGACCAGTTGTAGATGAACTTAATCATAACAAAGGAACAGTAGCAGGATTATTAAGCCATATGAAAGAAGAAATGCCAATTTTTTGTAATAAAGTATGTAATATTAATAGAGACGATGTTAAAAACAATAGAGTGGAGTGGATTTATGGAGAACGTTAATTATATAAAAGAACGAATTGATAAACTCTATGATGAACTGAGTAAAAGTGCTGCAACTTTTACTTATAAACCTCATGAAATAGAAAAAATAAAAAGAAATATTTATAATTTACAAGATTGTTGTAAGCATGAATTTGTAAATGGAATTTGTAAATATTGTAGGAAGGAAAAACAAAATGTTAACTAAAAGAAAAGATACTTATCAAGTAGATACAGAGCTTGAAGCTAAACAACTTATTGAAGATGCAAAGCAAAGTAATGAATTTGAACTTACGAAATATTCTTCTCAGAAAAAAGTAGAGAAGAAAAGTGGCGACGAATATTTTATTGTGGTACTTGAAAAGGAATATGGAATTTGAGTAGAATAGATAATGTACAAATATATGGTTTAGAAGAAAGCGTTGCGGCAAGTGGATACCCAAGGTCTATTGAAATTATAGATAAGGAAGCTAATGAAAATGATTATAAACGAGCTAATAAATTAGCTAATACTCCAATAGGTTATGGTCATGATCAATTTCTTACTTCTATTATTGTTCAATTTGATCTTACTTTTCCTTTGAAAGCATGGACTGAATTACAAAGATATCACTTTATTGATTTTTGTTCTTCTATGTCTACGATGCATAAAGTTACAAAAATGGATATTGATGATGTATGTAATAAATACGTAGATAATAGAATCAAAGACATTTTAAAAATTTATATAGATAATTATAATTCCAATCCTACAAATGAAAATTTTTATAAAGTCATATATAATATTCCATCTGGATTAGAATTAACTGCTAGACTATCTACAAATTATAGACAATTGAAGACTATATATGCTCAAAGGAAAAATCATAGACTACCAGATTGGCATATATTTTGTGATTGGATAGAAAAATTGCCGCACAGCGAATGGATTACAGGAGACGTAAATAATGCAGGATGAAATTAAACAAGTATTAAAAACAATTCAAGATTTGCCAGATGAATCTATTGAATTAATTCTTCCACAAGTTGAAGATCAATTTAAACAATTAGTAGAAGAAGAAGATTTGCTTAATAAAATGAAAACAGAATTTCTTGAACAAGGATATACTGTAGCCGATATTAAAGCAGTTAAAGATTCTTATGATACTATTGCTGAAGATTATTTTAAAATTGTAAAACCTACTTCACCGAAAGGTAGATATATTTCAGCTCTTATTGGTGTATATAAAGATTTTCTTGACAAAATTTTGCAAGAAGGCTTTAGTCGCACAGTAAATATCAAGGTTGTGAAAGATAATAAAGAAGCACAACTTCCAACTTATGCCCATTTTGGAGATGCTGGAGCAGATTTGTATGCTAATGAAGATGTTGAAATACAGCCTAATGAAGTAAAAATTATTCCTACTGGATTGCGTGTAGAAATCCCTGATGGATATGAAATGCAAGTACGGCCTCGTAGCGGTATGAGTACAAAAACTCCTATCCTTGGAATTTTAGGAACGGTTGATAGTGGATATCGCGGCCCTCTTGGTGTTATGCTCTATAATCACGGCATAGAATCCTATCAAGTTCATAAGGGTGATAGAATTGCACAAGCAGTAATTGCACCAACTTATCATGGTAATTTTCTTGTTGTAGAATCATTAAGTGAGACCGAACGTGGAGAAGGCGGTTTCGGCAGCAGTGGTATGAATAATGGGGAAAAAGCTTGATGATACAAAAAAAGAAGTTGCTAGTTTAAAATGGCAACTTCTTTCCGATACCTACAAAAATCTTGATACTATTATGAATTTTCAATGTCCAGAAGGACATGTATTACAACTTACTATGCGGCAATGGCGTAAAAATCCTGTCTGTAATATATGTGAACATAGTAGTGTAATAAAAGAAAAAAAGAAAAATACGCAAAGAATAATTGCATTAGATAATGCTACTCATATTACAGGATGGGCAGTTTTTGATAATACTCAGCTTGTTAGTTATGGAAAATATACTACACAGGACAAAGATACTAGTGATAGAATATTAGAAATGGGGGATTGGCTAAGTAATTTATTAGTAAAATGGGAACCAAATACTATTATTCTTGAAGATATACAACAACAAAACAACGTTTCCACTTTTAAAGTATTAGCTAAGCTTCAAGGAGTTCTTGAATATATTAGTAAGAAAAATGGAGTAGAATATTATATTATTAGTCCCGCTACATGGAAACATAATGCCCAAGTCCAAGGTAGAACAAGAATAGATCAAAAACGAAGTGCTCAACTTATTGTAAACAAAATATATGGAGTACAAGCTACACAAGATGAATGTGATGCTATACTTCTTGGAAAATATGGCGTAGATAAATTTTTAAAAAATATTAGGATGGTAAATTTTGAAAGTTAAAAGTGGAATTATTGTAAATGGTTTACAAACTATTATAGATTTAGCTGAAAAACCTATGCCAGTAAGTTTAGCGGCAAAAATGCTCAGACTGGCAGAAAATTTAAATAAAGAAAATGAACTTATTGAAAAACAAAGAAGACTTATTCTTGAAAAATATGCTGATAAAGATAGTAATGGAACCCTTATTGTTAACAATGGGAATGTTAGCTTTAATGATAATACTAATTTAACAGCTGCTCAAAAAGAGTTGGATGAACTTGCTAATTTAGAAGTTGAAATTACAGATAGAGGAATTACTGAAAATGAACTAAGTAAAGCCAATTTGCAACTTACAATTAGCCAATTAGCTGTATTAAATAATTTTTTACATACTGAAGAAAAATAAAAAAGCCTATGCTTTAAGCATAGGCTTTTTTTATTATTAATGAAAAATTACACTAGGACATCCTCCTTCACTCCAACAGTGTATACATCCCTCATCAGGACAAGAATATTCTTCATATCCACTGCAATATATAAAATTACCACAGTCATAATCAGCACATTGATAATTACACCAATAATCTGAACATCCACCTTGTTTGGTAGAACATCCACCTTGATCAGTAGGACAATCAGAAGTGCATCCATCAGGTTTGCGTTCTATTGAATGATAATTTATATATTGATTTGCTCCAATTTGATAATATAATTGACCAGTTCCTGGCATAGTATATTCACCTATTACAGTCACTTCTTCTCCTTGCGAGCCATATCTTACTAAATTACCCGAAGAATCAACTATATTAGTATTATTATATAATATAATACCAGTCCAAGGTTGATATCCACCATCTTGTGAACATATGCCATCCTGTGGACATTGACCATAGCCATAACAGCCATCATTAGGACAAATATCATAAGGTACACAATAATTTCCAGTAGGCCAATTGGAAATAATTTGTAATCCATCACTAGGAGAAACATATTTATTATTACTGGTTTTGTAAAATTTAGAATTACTAATCCAATTATCAGTTGTAGTAACAGAATATATGATTGGACTAGAATTTTGTGAAATAATATCAGAATCTAAATTTTCTTTATATATAAATCCTCTAGTATCATAACTATAATTATTTTCATTTATAGATAAAGAACTAGCTGGTTGCCAACTACTTTCACCATGGAAATTTATTGTATATCCTATTTTAAGATAATTATAAGGTGTAATACCTCCTATAGTTCCTTTACCATCTAATCTACAAAGATCAGTTGTATAACTAGGATTGTCTTCAGTACCAGAATATAATCTATGAGTCATTATCTCATTAACTTTAGTTGTTGTTCCAGTAATATAACCATCAAAATCAACTATCTTATCTTCATCATTCATATAAGAAAACCAAATTTGATACCAGTGGCCTTCATTAGCATATTGGCCAAAAAGTAATTGGTTACTTTCAGATTTATTCCAACTAACAGTAATATATCTATTTAATATACAATAGTTTTGTGCCGCTTCAGAAACAGGTTTTAACCTATCAACCTCTGCATCATTAGCTAAAACTAACCAACCATTATCACCATAAACTTGTTGCCCATGCCAAGGATTTGTAAAGCAACATTCTACTTTTACTTTATTAAAGCATAGTTTAACATAAGGCTCTTCTGATTTACCATTAGCGAACCAAGTGTCACTTGAAATAGTAAAAGAACCATTTCCACTATCTATCCAATTTTGATTTATTATAGAATAATGACCATCTCCATCATCTCTTATATTTTCATTAGTTACAACTCGTAAATTAGTAATTATTTCAACCAAATTTCCATTAACAGAAGTATATTGATATTCCATCTCTATAGGTTCTTTTTCAGAAATTAAGAAATATGAATTATTCTTTCCGACATCTTCGACAACAGTTGTATATTCAGTACTTGAAGTATAATCTTTTATTATATTTCCTTTTTTAGAACTATTTACACATTCTACATGAGTTATTGCTCCATATGGTAATAATTCAAACATTAAATGTTTATAAACCATTATATTTATAATTTCTTATAAAATTAGACTATCTCTTACTCAAAAGTATATCCATTTCGCTTTATGTATCAATAATAAAGCTACAATTAGTCGTTACATCGCCGCAAAAGCTATGACACGGGATTATTTATATAAATTTCCCCGTTAGCCGGCCAGCTGTACTTTCAAGCCAACCGGCCAACCCCGCTGATAAACGGATAGGATATATCTAGACATTTACCTAATATCTACTATTAAACCTTGATTAATTTCAACACTTATTGTTTGATTTTCAGAAGTATATAAATTCATTTGACCATAATCTAAACCACGTCTAAATTTATTTTGTGTATTACTCCAACCCCAAATACCGCCATGGAAAAAGACTGAACCATCTGAACTAATTTTAAATTTTGATCTATCAGCATTACTTGAGCCTAAAGAACTACTAGTTAAATCATCTCGTTCACGATTTAATTCTCCAATATATAAAACTGGTTCGTTAGAAGCATTAACGTGTCTATTAGCATACAAAGCAGTGAGATATTGATTATCTACTAATTTATAAAATTTAAATTCTTCTATATTCCATCCTGCAATACTACCACCATTAATATTTGTAGCAGAACCTCCAATATTAATATTAGTTGCTACTACTGAACCATCTTTCATCACTTTAAATACATCATTAATATTTATTGCAGTTTCATCAGAATCGCCATTTAATAATATACTACCACCCGTGATACTCAAATTACTCGCTGTTACAGCACCAGTAGAATCCACAGTAAACACTCCACGTCCAATATTTAAGCTACCATCTTGGAATATTCGTAAATTAGAATTAAGACCATTAGTTTCATTATTATATCTGCCAATAGCAACTACAGGATAATTTGCATTATTAATATCATAATTACCAGAGCGTAATATTGCTTCATAATCTGTACTACTAAGTAAATTTCCTGCACCAAGCCATCCACCCACATCAATTCCTGAAGCAATAATATTACCATGTTCATCCACTTTAAATTTAGCTAAAGCAGGATCATTATCATGAATATTATTCCAATTGGTTATTGAAGTTACATCAGCAGATGATATACCAAGTTGATTTAAATATTGCTGTTTAGTTTGCGGCCCAGCCCAAAATCTTATCACAGAAGATTCCCAATATGGAATCCCTTCATTATTTCTTAATACCCCCATCTGATATGCTGGTTCGGCAGTAGTTAAACCAACTATCCCTGCATTAGGAGCACTAGTATAAGTATGACTTAATTTATTATAAACTCCACCAACCTTAATATGTTTACTAAGCCATAAATTTCCATCTGAATCACTTTGGAAACTTGAATTACCTTCTGGATCGGAAAGCCGCAGGCCATATATTGAATCATTATCAAGTTTACCTAATTCCAAACGGGTTATAGAGCTGCCATTATTCCACTGTTTCAGAATTAAACCATCAGTAGCATTTAATTCGAGAGCATCATCTTGTGCTTGTATAGATAATCCTTCCCAACCTAATGATAAAGCAGAACGAGTTTTCTTCACTCCATCATCTAAATAGCTATCTTCAAATTGAAGTCCATCGTGACTAAATTTTACATATTTATTATAATCAATAAAATCCTGAATAGTGTTATCACCATTAGGTACACCTTCAGTGCCGTATGCAAACAAACCTTGTTCATTCCAAACAAATCTAATTTGTCCTTCACTTGCGTTCCAAATATTTATATTCTTAGTATCAATATTGCCTGCCGTTAAAGCACTAGCATTTATACCTTCTCCAGTAATACCAGTGCGCCACTGCGAACCATTTTCTGAATAATTATCAGTTAAAAATACTCCTCTACCAATAAGCTTAACAGCACTATTATTATCTTTATCAATTAAAGTAATACCATTTGCTTTATCTATAGTAATATCATTATTGACACCCAGACTTATTTGAAAAGCATTATCGTCTAAACTTTTTTGAAATACTTCTGCTTTTATTGTACCATTGGAAATAGAAAAAGCATTAGCAGCATTCATTATTTCAGATTGATTATATCTAACATCAGTCATTGCTACTGTAAGTTTTTGAAAAATATCTTCAAATCTTGTCTGATAAGTAGCTATTTCAATAGAAGTTTCTTCAGGTTTATCTAAAGTATGTTGAATTGAAGTAATAATACCAGTATAGCCGTTAAGCCGCATTTCTCTATCAAAAATAGGAACTTTTTGTCCAAGCACTGGTTTATAATAATCATATCCATTTAAACTAGAAATATCTACAATTGAAATTGCATATGTGATTTGCGGCACAGCATATTTTTTACTTGTTGATAAAGCATCATTGTATAAATATTGTAAAGTAGATTCTTTACTATATTTTACTATAAAAGGACCCGCGCCATTATTATAACTATTTACTTTATTAGTATTTCTTAAGGTAATTTTAGTAATATAATCATAATAAATGTTTTCTTTATAAGTATCTTGATTATCTAAATCTTGTCTTTGACCACTTACATTATATCCTGCATAGTCAAAGCTATATGTATAATCTGTATATTTTTCAAGTAAATTTTCTTGATTAGTATTATTCCCATAAATAGCTAAACTATTAGTTAAAATATCATCATTGCTAAGATATATATATCGTTCTAAAATAATCGGGTCATTTTGTTCAGTAATTATAGTCCAAGATAAATTAGATAAAGTAATGATATTATCGCTATCTCTATTTTTATATTTAATAGTACTTTTATAATAATTTTGGCTATAATGATTTTTATCATAAGTATCTATTAAACTAGGAGCTATACCTAAAATAATTGTATTATCACTAGCAATATAAATTTCATAGTCATTGCCGCGATGCCTACTAAGTACTCCGTCATTAAAGTTGGGAACTGGATTTATAGTTAGCATTTCTATACTATCTATATCAATATTACTCGGTTGTATATACAATTTGATAAAATAAGAATAATTGTGTAAACTATCATTTAAATTTAATGATGATAAATATTTTTTAGTAGTCATCAAACCTTCATATATACTATCAACATTACTAGTATTCAATTCTTCACTAACTATTTGAGATTGATAATCACTAGGCTCCCAATACCCTTCTTTTATATAATCTTTATATTCTTTTTCAAATTGAAGAATAAGCTCATTCTTTTCATTTAATAAATTATTTAAAGATAATTCATTTACTAAAATTTTATTATTAATTTCTTGTAAATTTCTTTTAGTAATATCGACTTGCTCTTGTTTAACTAATAGTTTATCCCAACAATCCTTAAGTAAAGCATAATAATAAGCTAATGGAGCATAACAATATCGTATTCGCGCATAATTTCTATCTGGAGTATTGGCCGCAGGAATAAAGAATCCTTTTATATATCCTAACATTCCCATATTTCCAATTACAGAATATATTGGAGTACCAATACTATCATTAAGTTTAGTATAATCAGAATCTTGTGTAATAGTTCCTTTATTCCAAGTTCCATTAGTATAATATCTTGGGGTATATGAAGAAATTATATATTCTGAGCCAATAACCAATTCACCATTTTCATCTAAAGTATATTGTATTGATTCAATATTATCTTTATATAATACATCTTCTCTACCAAAGTTAATATAAAAACCTTCTTGTCCTTCGTATGTAGTAGAAGATAATGTCTTCAATTCTCCTATATAATTAGCTTGAGTTGTTAAACTACTCCAAGATTCTATAATTTGGTCTTCTTCTGGGATAGCATCTATTTTATCTTGAATAGTTTGCATATTTTCTTTTATTGCTATAACTTCTGCTTGTTGTACAGATAAATCACCATTCAAAATATTTTGTCTATCATATAAAGGAACCAAATAAGTTTGTAAATTAACTATTCTATTATTTAAATTTTTTAATTTCCCACAATGAAGATTGATTTTATATTCATCACTATGTTCAGTAAGATTAACATTACCTTCTTTTTCTTCTTGTGTTAATTTACTTAACGTGCCAATATTATAAAAGTATTCAAAATTATATATATAATTTTCTCCAGTAGGATTCGCAGTAGCTTGCCGAATAGATAACATTCTATTAGAATCTAAACTACTTTCTGTATCTGGAATAATAAGTTTAGTAACTAATTCATTAGAGTCTATTGAACGACTACAACTTTGTAAATTTTTGCCATATGAAAAATCAAAAACTATATTTTCATTTATGGATGTAGATTTGAATGTAAGTTTTCTATCAATTATCTTACCTTGTTCATTATAGCCATAATCAAAATAAACCCACACTTCAAAAGATTCACATATTTCTTGAAGAATAGAATATAAATTGCTTCGTTCACAATTTAATAATCTTTTCTTTATTTCAGTTACATATCTTAATGTAGAATAATTTTCTGGACTAATAGGATGCGGCAAAAGCCTTTTTTCTTCATCCGTTTGCCCTACAGTTTTTTGATAACTATGAGGTATATAATTATCAGGTGTAGCTTCTATATATCTATTAATTACAGGCTCTTCATATAGAGTACTAACACTCTCAACTACATCTAATCTACGAGGATCAGAAGCTTGAACTTCCCAATGCCAACCAGTAGGATTTAGATATTTTTGTGGTACTTCATCTATACATACTGGCTCATCAATATAACTTAATACATAATTTCCTTCTGAATCCACATAATGCCCTTTATCAATAGGGAAACCTTTACTATCACGTAATTGTAATCCTTGAAGTAAATAAGTGCATTCAGTCGTAGTAGATACTCTACCTAAATTAGTCTCTTTATAAAAAATTTTTCTTAACCAATAATCAATGGTTAAATAATCTTCTGGATTATTTTCTTGCTCATATTGAGTAATATAATCTGTATCAAAAGTAACTGCCCATCCAGTTTTAGATAATTCATAGATTGCTAATGATACACATTGACAATCTATTGTTTTTTCATAACCATTACGATTTTCATCATAATGTTTTAAAACAAATTCTTTAATTTTTATAGGCTTATTACTTATATCATCATATTTTATATATCTAATTTTTTGCTCATTAAATATATAATCCCATTTTTCATTCTCTTGGAACTCATTAATATAAGCAGGAATAGTAAATGTTAATGTTTCTTCCCCATATATATTCCTGCTCAATATCTCATTATAACTTTGTCCTTCTATTTCCCCAGAAGCGGGTTTTAAAAGACAAAGAAAATTATCTTTATGATCCCAAAGAGATAAACTATAATTCCTTTTATCCCCTGTCATAATACTCCATTAAATATAAGTATGCTTATACTCAACAACAAAATCATAAATAGTTTTATCACAATAAAATTTATTGGGATATATTAAATAAATAAGTTCATTATTAATATTAGATGCACTATCTCCGCCTTCTTCATGAATAAAATTAAAAACTGGATTAATAGTATTATTAATACTAATAGTTTTATCACGCATTAACATAATATAACTAGACCACCTTTTCTTTAATCCCTCAAAAGAAGTATCATAATCTCCAAAACTATCTGAACTATAAAGTTCTGGATTACCATATGAATAAGGAAAGAATAATGGTTCTATTTTACCTTCATTATAATTTTGACTCATAATCATAAATTCAGTAGGACGAGTATGTAGTATTTTTGGATAATATTGATTATAACATCCACCAATATTAATAGAATGTGTATTAGGTAATATTTCTTTATTGCTATCCCAACACTCTAACCATATTTCAGCTCTACTTCCCAATATTTTAATTCTATAGTATGATACTTCATTTAAATTTATTCCATATCCAGCTATTATAGACGCAGGATTAGTTATAATATATGATTCACCATTATCATAATTAAAAAAAGTTAATGAATTATTGTCTGTAATTTCATTTTTATCTATTGTAAAAAAGAAATCAGCCGCCGCAATGCCATTACCTGCATTATATACCCAAAAGTTAAAATCTGTTTCTGCCGAAACTTCTGGTAAATGTTCATGAGGAAGACAAATACCTTCATGGCTATAATTATATGGAATTAAGCCGCTATCTAAAGATTGTTGTGTAATAACTTCATTTTCTAAGGTTTGCGGCAAATCATATTCTTCATTCTCATAACCAAATTCATTAAAGCTAAAAAAAGAAATCTGAAGTTCACCTTTTACAATTTCTTGTTGAATTGTATAGTTTTTAATCACTTTTACTTCATCAAATGGAACAAAAGTTGGCTCTATAATATTAGATATTTTTACCCAATATTTTTTATAAGGAGTTTCATCTAATATTAACCATCCAGTTTTATTAGGATAAAGCCAATTTTGTAAATCGTGAAGCATATGTGTAGTCATTTCATTAAAAGCGCAATTAATAGTAAAGTCTTTATTTTGTAATTGTGTACCAAAATAATATCCACCATTTTTTCCAGGCACAGTAACTACTGTATCTGAAAAAGAAGGAGAAAGGGTTTGGTGGTAGCGATCTCCATCGCTTACCACCATTAACCCAAATTCACTACTATGACGCCCATTGAAAGTAAATCCTAAGTATCCACCTTCTAAATTAAGCATCCTTA
>Ga0247611_10005740_pt1 | contig 16220 bp, 13 predicted proteins | sample 177DNAGHGhighgp2_FD_192422 | JGI IMG/M metagenome (GOLD analysis project Ga0247611, IMG submission 192422) | Sheep rumen microbial communities from Palmerston North, Manawatu-Wanganui, New Zealand - 1770 DNA GHGhigh gp2 | ecosystem: Host-associated > Mammals > Digestive system > Stomach > Rumen... | reverse complement strand
AAATTTTACACGGCAGATTTTCACCCGGGAGTACGCTATTTTTTCATGAATGAAACGTTACGCAGTACATTCTACGACGGAGAATGGAAGTTTGAAAACTGCGAGCCGTACTCGATTTTTATCAGTCAGGGAGATTATCCGATTAAGGGGCTTCATGTTTTCCTGCCCGTACTCGGGAAGCTTGCGAAGAAATATCCCGGGGTGAAATGCTATGTTGCGGGAACTATCGTAACGGGAACACAGAGTCTTAAGAAAAAGATACTGATTTCCGGTTACGGCAGATACTTAAATCAATTAATCCGGGAAAACGGGCTCGAAGACAAAATCGTTTTTCTGGGAAGCCTGAATGCCTCGGAAATGAAAGACCGGTTTTTGAAATCAAACCTGTATCTTTCTCCTTCCATGATGGAAAATTCGCCGAATTCACTCGGAGAGGCGATGTTACTCTCCATGCCGGTGGTGGCAAGTGATGTCGGCGGAGTGAAAGGACTTTTGTCCGATGAGGAGGAGGGATATATTTATCCGCCGCTTGACGCGGATGCATGCATGGAAAGAATTGAAAAAGTTTTTTCCGAAAACGGAACGGAAAAACAGATGCAGATGGGAAAACTTGCATCGGCGCATGCCAGGATTACCCATGATGCGGATGCCAACTATAAGAGGCTGAAAGAGATTTATTCCGAGATTGCCAGCATATGAAAATAACCTTTATTTCCAATTACATCAACCATCATCAGATTCCGGTAAGTAATGTGATGTATGAGTTTCTTTCGGAAAATTATACATTCGTCCAGACGGAGCCGATGGAAGAAGAACGCCTGCAAATGGGCTGGAACAGCGACGTGGAGAAAATCCCCTATCTGAAGAAATTTTACGAGGAAGAAGAGGATTGTCGCAGACTCATTTCCGAAAGTGATGTTGTGATTTTCGGAGGGACGGAACGTGAGGAGCTGATTGAAAAACGTCTGGAAGAAGGAAAACCGGTAATCCGCTATTCGGAGAGGCTGTATAAAGAAGGTCAGTGGAAATGGATTTCTCCCAGGGGTCTGAAAAAGAAATACCATGACCATACACGTTTTTCCGAATTTCCGGTTTATCTGCTCTGCTCCGGAGCCTATGTAAGTGATGATTTTCACCTGATTCGGGCCTATGAGGGAAAGCGTTTTGCATGGGGCTATTTTCCCGAGTTTCTTCCGTTTACGAAAGAGGAAATTGATGCCCGGATGCAAATGAGAAAATCCCGGGAAGTGACAGAGATTTTATGGGCGGGCAGAATGATCGACTGGAAACATCCGGAAAGCTGTATTCCGGTTGCCCGCTATTTAAAGGAACAGGGAAAGCCGTTTCACATAACCATAATCGGAGACGGAGACCAAAGACCGGTTGTGGAAGATGCGGTATTAAGGGAGGGACTCTCGGAATGCTTTACATTCACCGGCTCGAAGAAACCGGAGGAAGTCCGGGAGGCAATGAATGATGCGGATATTTTTCTGTTTACAAGCGACTACAAGGAAGGTTGGGGAGCGGTATTAAATGAGGCCATGAATGCCGGTTGCGCCGTTGTCGCATCCCATGCAATCGGTGCGGTACCTACACTTCTGACACATAACATGAACGGTCTGATTTATAAATCCGGTGATACGGACGAGCTGGCTGTTCTGACAAAAGAGCTGGTTGAGAATCCGGAAATGCGGATCCGTCTCGGCGAAAATGCATACCACACTCTGGAAAGCGAATGGAATCACAGGGTGGCGGGAGAGAGACTGTACCATCTTTGCGAACAAATTCTGAACGGTGATCCGAAGTTCTTCCAATCAGGACCACTGAGTGAAGCAAAGGTAATTCATCAGCGTGATATGTATCGTACCTTAACAAAGAATAACCGTCATGCGGCAGGGGAGACAGAATGAACGAACTGGTATCGGTGATTGTGCCGGTTTACAATTCGAAAGAATATTTAAACAAATGCGTGGATGCCATTCTTTCGCAGTCCTATCGGAATCTGGAGGTCATTCTGGTGGATGACGGATCCAAGGATGAATCCCTTAAAATCTGCAGGGAATATGAAGCGGCGGATTCGAGGGTACGTGTTTTTACGAAGGAAAACGGCGGTTCTTCCTCTGCCAGGAATCTCGGTATTCGTAATGCATCCGGAGCATATATCTGTTTTTGCGACTCCGACGATTATTACGAACCGGATATCGTGGAAAAACTGTCCGAGGTTTTTGACGAATATCCGGATGCTTTAATTGCGCAGTGCATGGCAGTCTGCCGGAAGGAAGACGGAAGCCTGGAAAGCGGACCGCTTAAGGACAGCGGGAAAATTGTCAGAGAAACGAATGAAGAGTATTTTCGCGAACTGCTTTTACATTTAGGGGACAGTTCATTCTGCTCGAAGATGATTCGCGCGGATTTTATGAAACGCTTTGCTTTTCCGGAAGGAAGGCTGAACGAGGATTTTGAACTACTGGTATATATGCTTCAGGAGTTTGACTGTATTTATACGTATGAAATAACGGGATATAATATCGTGCTTCGTTTCGGAAGCAATACGAGAAACGTGTATAAGCCGCTTTTTTATAACTGTATGATTGAAAATTCGGATATGGCGGCAGGCGTGGCAGCGGAAAAATTTCCGTCCCTTGGTACGGAAGCGAGAAAATTTCAGCTGTATCAGCGCCTGGATTACATGCTTCATATTCCGCTTTCCGCAATGAAAGAGAATCCTGTAAGCAATAAGGTGATTCACGAATTAAAGGAGTGGAGAGCGGATATTAAAACAAATCCGTATCTTGCAAAAAAGGACAGGCGCAATCTCATGATTCTGAGCAGGAGTCCGAAGTTCAGTAAATGGGTACATAACCGGATTATGTTTTTAAAGGGAATTAAAGTGGAGGAATAATAGTAAGCAGCAAATGAAAATTCTGAAAAAACTGGCAGTTCTTCTGGATAAAAAACAAAAACTACAGATGGCGGGACTCGTTGTAATCCTCTTTGTCGGCGCAATCCTGGAGGCATTTTCCATCGCGGCGATTATTCCGGTGGTAACGCTGATTTTAACGCCCGATAAACTCTATTCCATTTCCGTTGTGGAGAGTATCCGCAATATCCTTCCGTTTTCCTCGGATAAGGCATTCGGGGTATGTATTATGGTGGGACTGATTTTTGTTTTTATCATTAAGAATATTTATATATACCTCGAGTACAAGCTTTTGTATCACTTCATCTTTTCAAATCAGTTCCGCACGTCGGAACGGATGATGAAGAATTTTATCCGTCGTGATTACGAGTTTTTCTTAAGCGCGGATACGGCTGTAATTCAGAGAACGATTACATCGGATGTCAATAATATGTATGGTCTGATTCAGTCACTCTTAACACTTGTTTCCGAAGTGATTGTGGCAGCGTGCATTTCGATTTATCTGCTGATTCAGGAACCGGTGATGACGATTGTGGTAGCGGTCCTGTTAATCATTACGCTGCTTCTGATTAAGGCTTTTCTAAAGCCGCTGTTAAATAAAGCGGGACAGGAAAACCAGGATTATTATTCCGGCCTTTTCAAACATATTTCCCAGACGGTTATGGGCATCAAGGAAGTTAAGGTAAGCGGCAGGGAGAATTATTTTGTAAATGAATATATAAAATGCGGTCGCGGGTATGTGAACGCGGTTCAGAAATATACCCTTTACAACAATATTCCGAGACTGATTATCGAAGTGGTCTGCATGGGAGGTGTCATAGGATATTTCCTGTATTTGTATTTAACCGGCGGCGATATCATCGGAATGATTGCCACGGTAACCGCGTTTGTATTCGGTCTGACAAGACTTATGCCCTGTGCGAACAGAATCAATAACCAGTTAAACAATATCGCTTATTTTGAACCGTTCTTCATGGGCGTTTCGGATAATCTGCAGGATGAAATCGAAGAGCGAAACGTAGACATTTCCTTTATGGAAATTCCGAAAGAGAAACTGCCTGCAAAAAAGGAAATCAAATTATCGGATATTACATTTCACTATGACAATACAAGAGGCGTAAATATTTTGGAGCATGCGAACCTGACCATTCCGATCGGAGCGAGTGTCGGTATCGTCGGAACCACCGGTTCCGGTAAATCCACAATCGTTGATATTTTACTGGGGCTGTTAAAGGCGCAGGAAGGTACCATCACGGTCGACGGAGTGAATGTCATGGAAGGAAATAACTACCGGAAATGGTTAAAGAATGTCGGATATATCCCACAGGATATTTTTATTTTCGACAGTGATATCCGTCACAATGTGGCTTTCGGAATTCCGGAAGAAGAAATTGATGACGAACGGGTCTGGGAAGTGTTAAAAGAAGCACAGCTTGACGAATTCGTGAAAGGTCTTCCCGAGGGGCTTGCAACCAGAACCGGTGAGAGAGGACTGCAGATTTCGGGTGGTCAGCTGCAGAGAATCGGCATTGCAAGGGCTCTTTATGACGATCCCGAAGTACTGGTAATGGATGAGGCGACGAGTGCTCTGGATAATGATACCGAGAAGGCAATCGTGGATTCGATTAACCGCCTTCAGGGCAGCAAGACACTGGTCATTATTGCTCACAGACTGCAGACCATCGAAAAATGCGATGCGGTCTACAGGGTTGAAAATAAAACGGTTATGAGAGAAAGATAACCCAAGAAAGGATTCTCAATGGAAAAGTGTTCAATCGTAGTACCTTGTTATAACGAGGAAGAAGCACTGCCGCTTTTTTACGAAGCGGTGGAAAAGGTAACTTCTTCCATGCCTGAACTGGAATTTGAATACTTGTTTGTGGATGACGGAAGCCGTGACGAAACGTTTTCCGTGATGAAAGCGATGGCGGAAAAAGATCCGCGTGTGCATTATATTTCCTTTTCCAGAAATTTCGGAAAAGAGGCAGCCATGCTCGCGGGACTTGCGGAATCCACCGGAGATTACGTGGTAATCATGGATGCGGATTTACAGGATCCGCCCGAACTTCTGCCAGAAATGTACAGAGCCGTGAAGGAGGAAGGGTACGACTGTGCCGCAACCAGAAGAGTGAACCGGAAAGGGGAACCCCCCATCCGCTCCCTCTTTGCTAAGCTCTTTTATAAAATCATGAATAAAATCGCCAAACTCAATATGATGGACGGCGCCAGGGATTACCGCTTTATGAAGCGCGTCATGGTGGATGCGATTCTCTCCATGAAGGAGTACCATCGTTTTTCCAAGGGAATTTTCGGCTGGGTCGGTTTCCGTACCAAGTGGATTGATTTTTCCAACCGGGAAAGAGTTGCGGGAAAGAGCAAATGGTCGTTTTTTTCGCTGTTTTCCTATTCCATCGAAGGAATGGTGGCGTTTACGACGGCTCCGCTTGAATGGGCATCCTTTGTGGGACTTTTCTTCTGCGTGCTTGCCCTGCTTGCCGTTGTATTCCTCTTTGTACGTGCACTGCTTTTCGGAGACAAGGTTATGGGCTGGCCTTCCTTGGCCTGCATGATTACTTTCTTTGCCGGACTGCAGCTTTTTGTAAGCGGCATTATCGGAATGTATCTTGCAAAGGCATATAACGAGATTAAAGACAGACCGATTTATATTATTCGCGAGAAAAAATAAACTGAGACGATTCTGTTTGGAGGTATGAGGTGTTAAAAGACCTGATGAAAAAATCGAATATCCGGATTCCTTTTCTTACTGCAATTGTAGTCGGACTTCTGACCCATTTCCTGGTTCTGGTAAATAACTATCCCAATGCGGATGCCATGACCAATTTTTATTTCGACCAGAATATGGTAACCAGCGGCAGATGGTTTTTGACAATTGCCTGCGGAATCTCCTCTTACTTTGATTTAAAATGGGTGAACGGAATTCTCTCCATCCTCTATCTTGCGGCAGGATCGGTCATTCTGGTTTCTCTCTTTGAACTGAAAGATAAAATTTCCATGGGACTAGTGGCGGCTCTTCTGGTTACATTTCCCGCCGTTACCGCGACATTTTCCTACATGTATACCGCGGACGGTTATTTTCTTGCACTTTCCTTAACCTTTCTTGCGGTACTTGTTACAAAGCGCTTTCCGAAATTCGGATGGGCCGTCGGTGCGGTGCTTTTCAGTCTCGGTATGGGAACGTATCAGGCATATTCCGCGGCTGCGGTACTTCTTTGCATGTTTGATATCATTCTTATGTGTATGCACAATAAACCCGTTAAGGAAACACTCGGCCGGATGGTCCGTTATCTCGGAATGGGCGGCCTGGGAGGTGTGCTTTACTATGTGATTCTGAAAATATGCTTAGCGGCCCAGGGAAAAGTTCTTGATACCTATCAGGGAATCAGCAGTATGACGAAATTCACCCCGGCCTCCCTGCCGGAAAGAATCATCGGCGCATACCGTGATTTCGCGGGCTTTGCGGGAAAAGGAAAGATTTTCCTGTTAAATGGATTTTCTTATCTTGCTATGGTATTATTGTGTGGGGCAGTTCTTGCTTCCGTGGTAATAATTGTCCTTCATACGGGCGCGTTAAAGAAGTGGTATCAGTCACTTCTTGTTTTGCTGTTTATTTTGCTGCTCCCCCTGGGAACCAACGCAATTTTACTGTTCTCCTCGGAAGCTTATTACCATCTTCTGATGAGAATGCAGTGGGTCCTCTTCCCGGTTTTCGCAGTGGTTATTGTGGCGAAGGCGTTTGAAACCGGAGCGCTGAAAAAACTCGTTTCCGGAGAAAAGAAGGATTCCGGAAAGAGCGGACAAAAAGAAGGCTTTTTGAAAAAATATGCGGACAGAACCGTACTGATCATCGGAATCATCGGAGCGGGATTTTTTATCTGGCAGTTTATTCTGGCGGACAATATCGCATATTTTAACATGCAGGAGAGATACGAAAAAACCTATGCTTACTGCATCCGCATTGCGGACAGAATTGAGCAGACCCCGGGATATTATCAGGGAATGCCGGTTATGATGATCGGCGTGGTGGATGAAAACAAATATCCCGTGACGGATGTGACGGCAGATGTTACGGAAAGAATTTCCGGAACCACCGGAGACATCCTGATTTACAAGGGAGAACAGTACAAGGCATTTATGGAACATTATCTGAATGTTTCGATTAACGTGATAGACGACCCTGAAAAAATCATTGAGATTTATAATTCGGATACGTACCGCGAAATGGGCTCGTTCCCGGATGCGGACAGTATAAAAATCGTTGACGGAATTCTGTACGTAAAGACGGAAATTCCCGAAGAAAAGTAGTAAAAGAGGAGACCGGAATGGCACTTTTGTCGGTTATTATTCCTTCCTACAACGAGGAAGAAAACATTGAGAATACCGCAAATGTAATCGGAGAAATTCTGAGCGGAGAAAACATTTCCTATGAGCTGATTTTCGTTTCGGACGGTTCAAAGGATCAGACGTATTCCGTAATCGAGTCGCTTTCCGAAAAGGATGAGCGGATTCGCGGAATTCAGTTTTCGAGAAATTTCGGAAAAGAGGCGGCGATTTTTGCCGGACTCTCCGAGGCATCAGGCGACTGTGTTGCGGTAATCGACTGCGATCTGCAGCATCCGCCCGCAACTTTGGTTGAAATGTACAGACTTTGGGAAGAGGGTTATGAAGTTATTGAAGGAATCAAGTCCTCGAGGGGAAAAGAAAATCCTTTCTACAAGCTGTTCGCCGGGATTTTCTACGGCATTATGAGCAGTCTGATGAAAATGGACATGAATGCGACATCGGATTTTAAACTTCTCGACCGGAAAGCAGTGGATGCACTGCTTACCCTGAACGAGAGCAATACCTTCTTCCGGGCACTTTCTTTCTGGGTCGGTTTCCGTTCCACCACCGTGGAGTACGATGTGCAGGAGAGAGCGAAGGGAAAGAGCAAGTGGTCCTTCTCGGGCCTTGTAAAATATGCCATCACGAATACCACTTCTTTTACCACGGCACCCTTAAAGGTGGTTGCGATTGTAGGATTTCTGATGGTAGTTTTCTCCGTAATTCTCGGAGTGCAGACACTGGTGAATTACTTCCTCGGAATTGCGGTGGAAGGCTTTACGACCGTAATTCTTCTGCTTCTTTTAATCGGCGGATGCATTATGGTCAGCCTCGGAATCATCGGACATTATCTGGGCAGAATCTATGAAGAAGTGAAGGGAAGACCGAGATACATTATCCGGAGCAGAACAAAGAATTCAAAAAATGGAAACGAAAAATAAACAGACGAAAGGTCGGAAAAAGAGGAAATCATGATTCGATTTAACGTACCTCCCTTTACCGGGAAAGAATATGAGTATATCAAGCAGGCGGTGGATAATCAGAAAATCTGCGGAGACGGTGAATTTACCGCAAAGTGCAACAAGTGGCTGGAGGAAAAAACAGGCACGGGGAAAGCGCTTTTAACCACTTCCTGTACTCATGCAACGGAGCTTGCCGCAATCCTTGCGGACATTCAGCCGGGGGATGAAGTGATTATGCCGTCCTACACCTTCGTATCCACTGCGGATGCGTTTGTTCTCCGCGGTGCGACTGCGGTATTTGTGGATATCCGTCCGGACACCATGAATATTGACGAAAAACTGATTGAAGGAGCAATTACCGAAAAGACAAAAGCAATCGTTCCGGTTCACTACGCCGGTGTCAGCTGCGAAATGGATACGATTATGGAAATTGCCGCAAAATACAACCTGAAGGTCATTGAAGATGCGGCACAGGGAATCATGTCGGAGTACAAGGGAAAAGCACTCGGTACTTTCGGTGATTTCGGCTGCTTTTCCTTCCATGAAACCAAGAACTTTTCAATGGGCGAAGGCGGTGCTCTTTTAATCCGTGACGAAGCAATGATTGAGCCGGCGGAAATCATTCGTGAAAAAGGTACCAACCGTGCCAAATTCTTCCGCGGTCAGATTGACAAGTATACCTGGGTGGACAAGGGTTCCTCCTACCTTCCGAGTGAACTGAATGCGGCATATCTGTATGCCCAGCTTGAGCTTGCCGAGGAGATTACAAATGACCGTTTAAGAACCTGGAATCTTTACAGGGAAGGTTTGAAAGAGCTGGAGGACAAAGGATGCATCACCCTTCCGTTCATTCCGGAATACTGCAAACACAATGCGCATATGTTCTACATAAAGACCAGGGACTTGGAGGAGAGAAGCGCACTTATTTCGTTCCTGAAAACAAAGGATGTACTGGCGGTATTCCACTATGTTCCCCTTCACAGTGCGCCTGCCGGACTGAAATTCGGCAGATTCCACGGAGAGGATAAATATACGACAAAAGAGAGCGACCGTCTGGTTAGACTTCCGCTGTATTACGGCCTTAAGGAAGAACAGACAGAATACATTATCCGTTGCGTAAAGGAGTTTTATGAAGCACGCTAAACGAACGGAAAAATCGGAAATGCAGGTTTTGCTCGTTGCATTTTTGTTTTGTGCTGTCCTGGCAATCGTTGCCCTTTTTGCTTACGGACCGAGATTATCCACAAATGATGATGTCGTGATAAAGGCTCTTTTAAACGGAGACATCACCGGAGTCAGCGAATCGCATATGATCAACGGTATGTTTTTGCTCGGGGTGTTTTACAAGGCTCTTTATTCTGTGTTTAAAGGAGTTGCCTGGTATGACGAATGTTCTTTCGCACTTCATATCCTGATTTATTTTTTGTTTTTATTCAGGGTCGGACAGCTTACTGCAAAAAAGTCCGTGAAATGGCGCATTGCAGCGGTTTTGGCGGCGGGACTTTTCTTCTGCCTTTTGGATTTTAAGTATCTGGTAATTCATCAGTATACGATTCTGGCCGCGGAAACGGGAGCGCTCGGAATTTTTTATGCAGCAACACTTCGGGAAGAGGACAAAAGAGACAGAATCAAAGATTTTATCATAACGGGAATTCTGATTTTACTCTGCCTTTTGATCCGAAAGGAAGTTTTCTATATGGTGCTTCCGCTTTTCGGAATCGCGTTCCTTTTTCGTTTTTTGAAGAAGGCGGATTTATCCAAGGTCGCATTCCTGTTTGTGATGGCTCTTGCAATTCTGACGGTGTTCGGAATTGAAAAGGCGGCATATTCCTCTGCGGAATGGAGGAATTTTCAGGAGATTCATTCCGAAAGGATTCAGATTTATGATTATTACCGTCTTCCTTCCTATGACAGGGCGAAGGAAGAGTATGAGGCTGTCGGAGTAGCAGAAAGTGATCTTTATCCGCTCGGAGAATGGGACTTAGGTCTTTTTGAGGATTATTTCGAAGGCGGAATGAAAGATCTGGCCGCACTTTGCAAAGTTTACTGGGAAAAGGACAATGCCATTCCCCTGACAAAGATCTGGGGGATGAAATATATTATAAAAAAGATTTTCGAAAAGCCGCTTTTCCCGGCGGGATGGGTTTTGTTCCTGGGGTTCCCGGTTGCGCTCGGACTACTTTTGTGGAAGAAAAAATGGAAAAGCGCATTGTTGTGTTTTGGTGCTTTTGCATATATGGCAGTGTTTTCCGCCTATTTTATTTATCGCGAAAGATTTCCGGAAAGAGTTTCCTACGGACTGTATCTGATGACCATCTGCCTGATTCTGGGAATTGTTTTTTCGTCCGGAATGAAAATGGGAGATTTATTCCCGCAGAAACTTTCCGCAAAAAAGAAAAACGTGCAGAAAGATTCTGTCGAAGAAAATGAGGATACGGAAAAAGCGGAAGAAGCTGGAAAAAAAGAAAATCGAATGATTTTTTCGGTGGAAAATGAAGAAAGGATCGGAACAGCCGGAATCATCGCAACAGCGGTTCTGTTTCTCCTCCTTCTTGCAGGGGTGACTGCACAGCTGGTAAATACCGGAGGAGCACTGAAAGAGATCAAGAACAGAGATGCGGACTGGGATGCGATGAATGCGTATTTTACGGAACATCCGGAGAATATGTATTATCTGAAAACATCAACCGTTGCCTCCTTCGGGGAGAAAATGTTTACCCGGTCCACCTATGAAAAGAATAATTATGTAAGACTCGGAGCCTGGTTTGCGAGATGCCCGATACAGGAAAGATATCTTTCCGCAAGAGGAGATGAAACATGGCTTCGCATCCGGAGAGACAATCAAGTGTATCTCGTAGAAGCAGACTATGCGGGAACGGACTGGATTGAGGCATTTTATGCCGGTCACGGGATTGATGTGACCGTGGAAATCAGTGATACGATTCTTCTTCCTTCCGGAAGAAAAATACTGATTGTATCGATTCAAGAGACGGAGGAATCATGACGGAACGGATTACGGAAGGCGACATTCTGTTACGCGAGATGGAATCGGTGGATACCCCCGATATTGTCCGCTGGAGAAACAGCGATGCCGTCAGAAAAAATTTCATAGATCAGAATCTGTTTACCGAAGAGTCCCATGAAAAATGGCTGAACAATGTGGTAAAGGCCGGACGCGCAAAGCAGTTTGTCATCTGCATACAGAAAGATGACGGGGAATACATTCCTGTCGGAAGCGTGTATTTCAGGGATTTAGACAACCCCCATCATAAAGCGGAGTATGGAATTTTCATCGGAGAAAGCGATGCGAGAGGGAAACATGTCGGAAGTCGTGTGGCCGGAATGATGCTTCGGTACGGATTCGAAGAAATGAAACTGCATCGTATTTTCTTACGCGTTTATGCCGATAATGCGGCAGCGATTAAGAGCTATGAAAATGCGGGATTTGTAAGGGAAGCGCTGCTTCATGACGATGTTTTTGTGAACGGGGAATATCGTGACATTGTTCTGATGGCGGCGGTAAATCCGGAAAAATAAAGGAAGTCCCACAGATTCGGAAAGGATTTGCGAAGTGGTCAGGTGAGCCGGCTTCGCGGGAGATGAAAGAAAAATGGATACGAAAGAAAAAGAAAAGCTGTCATTTGTGATTCCCTGTTACCGCTCGGAGCAAACGCTGGAAGCGGTGGTTGAGGAGATTAACACGACCGTGGCGGAAATGCCGGAATATACACATGAAATCATTCTGGTAAACGACTCGTCTCCGGACGATACGCTGGGAGTCATCCGCAGACTGTGTGAAAAATATGATTTTATTACGGGAATCGATTTCGCGAAAAATTTCGGACAGCATGCGGGACTGATGGCCGGAATCCGTGCGGCGGACGGAGACATCATTGTCTGCCTGGACGATGACGGACAGACACCGGCATGCGAAGTCGGAAAGCTTCTCGGAAAGCTGAAGGAAGGATATGATGTCTGCTATGCAAGCTACGGAAAGAAACAGCACAGCGGATTCCGTAATTTCGGAAGCAAGGTCAACGAGCTGATGACAAGAGTGATGCTCGGAAAACCGAAGGAGCTTTATATCTCCAGTTATTTTGCCGCAAAGCGTTTTGTGGTGAATGACATGATCCGTTACGAGCAGCCGTATTCCTATGTCATCGGACTGGTTCTTCGCGCAACAAAGAATATTACCAATGTGGAAGTGAAACACAGGGCAAGAGAGATTGGCAGAAGCGGTTATACCCTGAGCAAACTTTTTTCCCTGTGGTTTAACGGCTTTACCGCATTTTCCATAAAGCCGCTTCGAATCGCAACTTTCATCGGCTGTGCCTGCGCGATGGGCGGATTTTTATACGGAATTTATACCATCATTAAAAAGCTGATTCTGGTGGATGTACAGGCCGGATTCTCGGCTTTGATGAGTGTGCTGGTATTTATCGGCGGAATGATTATGCTGATGCTCGGTATGATCGGAGAGTATGTCGGAAGAATGTATCTTTGCATAAACAATTCTCCGCAGTATGTCATTCGCGAAGTGATTACTTCAAAGAAAAAGGAAACAGAGTAAGAGAGCGGACCGTATGCTGAAAGAGAAAAAGAAAAATGATTCGCTGTTTACAGCGGTATCCGTGCTCCTTTACGGTGCTTATACGCTTGCCTGTATTTTTCTGTATTACAAGCAGGCGACGGTTGGATCGGAGACGCAGTATCTGTCGGATCTGCCGGCACATCTTAAGATGGCGGAAGACGGCTGGGGATATTCCCTGACGGCACTGATATATCGATTTTTCATGCTGCTTCCGGGATATAAGCTTTGGGTGGCAGTCTTCCTTGGCGCGGCTACCGGCGGAACCATGGTGGTAACGTATCTTGCCATCCGTAATTTTGTTTATGGCAAATGGGCGGCGCTCTGTTCTGCCATATGCGTCAATATCGTAATGCCCTGCTATTTTTATGCGGTACATTATCAGAGATATGTGGGATATCAGTCACCTTCCATCTGGCATAATTCCACCTATATCGTGATGAAGCTGGTTGCGGCACTCACACTGATTTATTATCTGCGTACCGCACACGATTACGGAAAGAAAATGCCGTGGAAACATTATATTCTGTTTACGGTGTTCCTGACACTTTCCACAGCGGTAAAAACCAGCTTCCTGCTGGTCTTTGCGCCGGTTGCGCTTGTCGGACTTTTCTTCGATTTTGCAAGAAAGGTTCCGCTTAAAAGAATCCTTCTTTTCGCAGCGGCAATCCTGCCCTCCCTGGCAATCATTGTTTTCCAGGAGGCGGTGCTGTTCGGAAAGGATACCGAAAACGGTATTGTTTTCGAGTTCGGATACAATGTTTACCTGCGGGCCGAGAGACCCTATTTTACGATGATTTTGTCCGCTCTTTTCCCGGTGCTGATTTTTCTGTTTAATATCGTGCCGGTATTAAAAGAGACCCTGACGGATTTAAAGAAAAAGAGACTTCCGAGACATACCTTCTTTCTGCTTGGCTGGGCCATGTGGTTTGTGGGAGCGTTTGAACTTCTGTTTTTAAAGGAGACGGGGCAGAGGGCTCTGGACGGAAATTTTTCCTGGGGTTATGATTTTACGCTCTTTGTACTGTTTGTGCTGAGCATACTGTATTTTATGAATAATTTGAGGAGTGCCCGTTTCCTGGGCGGAAACAGAATTTTAAGAGGCGCCTATACGGTCATTACGGGAGCGGTGCTTGCATATCATATGTACTGCGGAGCGCTTTTCTTTGCAAGGCTTCTGCTCGGGGAAAGCTATTTTATGATGGCGTAGGAAAAAAGAACGGACGGAAAACGACAGAAAAATGGAGAAAAAATCCGGTCGGAAAATTGCAGATGGAATCCTGTTCGGATGTGCGGCGCTTCTTTGTGCGGCAGTGCTTTTCTTTTTCGGAATCAGACGTCCCGAGATTATTTTTCCGGCGATGAACGGGGAAAAACCGCAGATGCTTTTCTTAGGGGACAGCAATATCGATTTTTCTTTCGGCGGAACGGAAATACCGACCATGTTTGAAGAAAAAACGGGGTATGTGGTTTATAATGCCGCCATCGGCGGAACCTGTGCGGCGAATACCAAACCGTACATTACAAATACCAATTATTATACACTCCTCAGCTTTTTCAATATCACGAAAATGATTGAGGCGGGAGATTTTTCCGCGATTACCAGAAACCGCGATATGATCAACGAAAGCAACAGCGATCTGTTTGAAAAACATACCATTTTAAGCCATCTGGATTATTCGGTTATGGACTATGTTGTGATTCATTACGGACTGAACGATTATTACTGCGGCACGCCGATTGAGGGCGGGGATTCGTATGATGAGAACACGTACGAAGGTGCTCTTCGTACCGGAATCGAGCGTGTTCATAAAACCTGTCCGGAAGCGACGATTATTCTCTCCTCCATAACCTATACGCGTTATGAGACGGGGGACGGAGGCACGGAGTCCGGCTACAGCCTTGATTTCGGCGGCGGAACCATTGAAAAATATCGTGACGGAATGAAGAAAATTGCCGAAGAATATCCGTATACCGTTTTCCTGGACAACCTTTCCGGCATGGGAATCGGAGATGATAATTATTCCGAAGAAGGCTATTTCCATGATGCCATGCATTTTGACGAAAAGGGAAGGGAAATCTATACGGAAGGATTGGTGGACTTGATTGAGTCCCTGAAAGAGGAGTAGGAACCTGTGAAAAGCGGCATGAAAAAAGGGATATCCGTTCTGATCAAGGGAATATTTGCCGGTGCTTTGGCTTTGCAGGCCTGCTTTGCGGTTGTTTGGGGAATTTTAAACCTGACAAATGTTCCGCGCTTTCCCGAAAGCGCGAATGCGATTCTCGGAGTCTGGAATCCGTATGACGGAATTTTCGGTACAGGTTACCGTCTCCTTTTACAGCTGTTTGTATCGGACGGTGCAATAGGGGTTCCGGGGAGAATTATTCTGTACCTTTTGCAGCTTGCAATCTGCTTTTTGCTTTTGTATTTATCTGCGGCAGCATTTTTCCGGGCACTTTCGGGTGAGAAGGCGGACGGAAAACAGGCAGTGGTTACGGCGGCATTTCTGCTGACCAATCCGTTTTATTATCCGCTTGTTTTCAGTGTTCTTCCGGATGCGGTTTCAACAGCGGTACTGCTTTGTGCTGCGGCATATGCGTTTTTGTGGGTAAGAAAACGGAAGGAAGAGAAGAATGCGGTATTTCTTCTGCCCGTGGCGACCGGGCTTGTAATGCTGGTTTTTCTGTCCCGGAATGCATTTGTCTGCGGAGCGGTATTTGTTTTGCTTATCCTGTTTTTCGGATGTGTTTTTTCGACTTTTTCAAAGGAGAAGGAATGGAAGACAAAGAAAATACTTATTGCGGCAGCAGGACTCCTTGCGGTTTTGATTCTCTTTTCGGCGGCGTTTTTCGGGAACCGGATTTTAGAAAAACGTTATGACACCGTGAATGAGAACTATGTAACCAAGGATCTGAGAGAACCGTATTTCAATACGTTAAGAACCGGGGATGCGTCCGTGAAGAAATTCGCAAAGGAGTATTTTTCCGAAATCTTCTCGCCGGGAATGCTTGTACTTAAGGAGTATCCGCTTGGGAATACTTTGAACTCTTATAACGAAAACATGCTTTGGCAGAAAACGCCGAGGCTTACGAAATATTATTTTGATGCCGGAAGGATTTCTTATCCGGTCGGACTGCTCTGTCTGTTTGCCGGCTGGCTTCTGGGAATTGCGAAAGAAACCGCGGAAATGCGGAAGAAGGACTTGTTTAACCTTCTTTTCTTCTGCGGGACAATTCTGATTACGGCATTTTGCTTTTCGTTTTTTGCAGGTCCCGAATATGATTACAGGAATGCAATGGCGACATACCTGGTCTGGGGAATTTTTGCGGCAGGGATGAATCTTCGAAACACAAACAGAACACTGATGTTTCTGGGAAAGGACACAAAATGGGAAAAACAGCCTTAATT
>Ga0247611_10005739_pt1 | contig 16220 bp, 22 predicted proteins | sample 177DNAGHGhighgp2_FD_192422 | JGI IMG/M metagenome (GOLD analysis project Ga0247611, IMG submission 192422) | Sheep rumen microbial communities from Palmerston North, Manawatu-Wanganui, New Zealand - 1770 DNA GHGhigh gp2 | ecosystem: Host-associated > Mammals > Digestive system > Stomach > Rumen... | reverse complement strand
ACTTTTCATTAGATTTAATACTATATTTTTTATTTTTGTGTTTTCATAATAAACATTGCCAAGTTTAAAATTTTTTATTCAATATTAGATGAACATATTCTATTAGAAGTAATTGCTCTACAATATTTCATAGCAGTTTTATAATTATTAACATTATCTACTGTCCAGCATTCTAAATATGATCTAGGATTTAATGAAAGATTATAACTAATTAAATTTTCCTCAGTAATATTTCCCCATTTAAAATCTATAGATATTTCATTATTTTCATTTTGTAGATTATTAACATCATTAACTAAGCTGGATAAATCATTATCTTCAGTAACAATTGCTATTTTTGCTTTAGAATAATAACTTAATATTGTTTCTGCTCTAGTTATATTATTTACTAAGAACTTAGTTTTATTTAACATTCCATATTTTTTAATTGTATTAAATAATTGTGTATATTGTGTATCAGTTAATGTACTCGCAATATGGTCTACATATAATCCTAAACCTAATGTTTTGCATATTTCAACAACTTCATCAAAAGAAGCTATTGTTTCTCCATAATAATTATATGTTATTAATTCAGCATATGTATGTTCAGAAATAACTATTGTTTCTTCTCCACTTACAAAACTTGCATCGTGGCAACAAACAGCAATTCCATCACTAGTCCATTGAAGGTCGCATTCTCCAATATCAAATCCTGCAATTTTTGCACCTTTATAACTTGAAACTCTACTATTTCCGTAAACAGAATTTTTAGTATTTAAGCTATAACCTTGGTGTGAAACTGATAAACAATTATTATTTATTTTAGGTTCATATTTTTTAATTTCAATGTTTTTATAAATTGAAGTATTAAAAATATCATGTAATTTAGTAACTGAATTTGTATCATTAACACTCATTAATAATCTAAAATATGTACCTTTTGGAATAATATAAGCATAATTATTATTTATCCAACCTATATTATTATAGTTTGCTCCTTGATCATTACTATATGTTACTAAATAATAAGCATTTCCAGTAGTATCTTTGTATGGAACAATTAAATCATAATCATAATGTAATATATTCATTGTAATTAATCTTCTATTAAGAGTTATATCTAAATTCGGAATACCATTAGAAATATCACCACAAGCAATTAAGGTATCATATATAGGACTATTAATTGCATTTGTTTTTATTATATCATTATTTCTAATAAAATAATTTCTATAATCAAAATAATTATACATAGATAAATTAGCAAATAATGTTGAAGTATAAGCATTAGTTATAACAATTCTATCCGGATCACTATTAGAATTATAGTCTATTAATAATCTAAAATATGTACCAGCTTTAATAACAGTAGCTTTATTATCATTACCTGCCCTCCAACCTAACCAAGTAGCATCATTACCAGTTGCATCACTATAACTCCATATTCCGTATTTTATTTTTTCGCTATCAGATAAATATAAATCGAATTTTAATTGATTAATTGAATTAGTACAAATTCTATAATCAGAATATATTATACCACTTGGATTTATATCTCCAACTATCCAATCAAATAATTTTTTACAATTTAATTCTTTTAATTGAAGTAGAGCTCCTAAAGTTTCATCAGTTGATTGTGAAGATTGATATAGTCCACCTTGTGTCCATTCTTCGCCATTATAATAATACCAATATCCATTAGTAGTTAATACATATATTTTGCTAGTATCTATCATACTTGAAGTAGAAGATACAGGAATAGGAGAAGAAGATGTAATTCCATTAATCATTGACTGTAAAGAAGATATAGCATTATCTTGTAATTCTAATTTATTATTAACACTATTAGATAATTCAGAACTATATTCATTAAATTTAGGATCTATATAATTTCCTATAATTTCATTAAATTGTCCACTTAAAATCATATTATCTAATTTATTATTTATTTCTTCTTGCACATCTAAGTTAGTAAAATAATTATCAACATAATTCTTTAATTCAACATATAATCCTTGTAATTCTGCAACAGCTAAACCATTATTATTTACTGTTGGAATAATTGTTTCTTCTAAGTATTTTATTAACCATAGTAAAGTTTCATAATAATCAAGTGAATCTTTGTAGCTTGTAGGCAAAGCCCCTATACTCATGCAAAAATGTTTAAAAGGAGCTTCTTTAGTTATAATTGTTGGATTATTCATAAATATCCCTTCCTTTCTTATTTTATTATATCATATTTTTTAAAATAATCCCATAAAAAGAACATTGCATTTTTCAATTATTTCTCTATCAATAGCACGGATATTATTTCTATATTGTTCTATCATTTTTTGAGCTGTAGCTGAAACACCTGAATTTCCTTTTACTCTTTTAGTATATTCTTCATTTAAAGTATTTTCATTTGAAGAACTTCCACTAGAAGTATTTGAAGAAGTTCCACTAGAAGTATTTGAAGAACTTCCATTTGAAGCACTTGTAGTTTCATCTTGTATTGAAATTGAATTTTCGTTTGCTGAAGTAGAACTAGCATAAGTTCCATTTAAAATATTAGTTTTTGAAATTTGTCCTTGTGGTGTATCATTATTTATTGTTAGTCCTGAAGAACTATTTGAAGAAGATGAATTTGATACTCCTTGTGATGTGTTTGTTGTACTTGCTTGATTAGAAGTTGTATTACTTTCTTGATTAGAATTTGATGAACTTCCTTCGTTTGTTGCTTCTCTATTATAAGATTCTGTATAATCAACATTTACAAGAGGATCATATTCTATTGAAGCAGAATAAATTAAAGGCAAATATTCTTCCATTATTTCTTCCATAAATATTTTTGATTTTTCTCTAAATAGACCAATAGTTTCAAAACCAATTTCACGCATAAAATAATGATTTACAATTTTAGTTGCTAGTTTATGTTTATTCCAAGTTCCTCGTTCATTAATAACGTTAATTTCATCTTGTGTTAAATAATCGTTTAAATTGTATGATTCAAACCAAGAAATAACTTCATCTTTAGTATAAAAAGGTGTTTCAAATTGAAGTGTAGGTGAATAAATTTCTCTTAATTGCATTGTATATTTACTCATTAACTTCACCTTCTTTCGTATAATCATTAACGCTTGAAAGTTCTTTTTTAATTACGTTTGCTAGGTCAGAATTAACACGAACACTTATTTCTTTATCTGTTCCTGTAAGTCCAAATAGTTCGTTAAATTCACGACACGCTTTTTGTCTAGGTTTTAAATAAACATCTAAATTTAAATTAACAAGTTCATTATTTGAATTTATTTCATCGACAACAGCACGTTCACGCTTTTCAACATTAATATTATTAATTCCTAAATATGTTAAAGCCTCGTTCCATATTTCTTTTTTATGTTCATCTATTTGCTTTAATACAACAGGTGCATTTGTATTTATACTTCTTAAAGAGTGTTCGTCAAGTTGTTTTTTATCACCGAAAATAAAAGGTTCATTTCCGTCATATTCATTATATAAATTTTCCATTGTTAGACGTTGATCTTCATCACAAACAACAATTACTGGGTGTTTTTGTGCTTTTACGTTCGTATCGCAAGTTCTATCACACTCATATAACCTATATGCGAATAAGTCCATTAAACTAAGTGTTGGTAGCATGTCATAATCATTCATAACAAGTATTGCTTCTTTATTTTCATCATTTCCGTTTATTTCGTTTATTCCTGTATAAAGTTTTCGCCATGTTTGATATTCAAAACTATAACAATGTAAATCACTAGGAAGACCATAAATATTAATTTTATTATTATTAGAACATTTTGTGTTAATAAATCCTAGTTTTTCATCTTTTAATAAAGCAGCTTTTCCGTAATCGAATAAACACATTTCTAGCCACCTAGCGTTCATAGAAGAAGGCAAGTTTACCCACTCAAAACGAGCAAGTGCTATTCTTCTAAATCTATTTAAATAGTCTAAATACGTTGTATTATTCATGTATAAACTATTAAAAAATTTTCTATTATTTTTTATATTTTTCTTTCCCATATTACCTCCTATATAATACTATTATTTACACTATAATCTAAAAAGTATGAAGGATTGTGCCAAATAGTTAATCCTTTATCAAACATATCTCTTATTTCCTCTAAATCTTTTTGAGGAATATTTCCTATAATATTACAACCTATAGTTTTAATATAATCAAAATATAGTCTTTTATGTGGATTAATAACTTCTAGTGAATTTACTTTATAACCATACATTGTAAAAAAATCGTCTTGCATTTTAGCATATTCATAACGAATAGTATATTGTGTCGGTCTTAAAACATTAGCGTCAGCAAAAACTATATCACCTTGATTAGTTCCTCCTTTAGCTGTTTCAGGAACAAGTGAAGCTTTATAAGTACTTTTTACTGAATTAAATATAGAAGTTATTCCTCCTGTTAATAATCCTACACCTGCAAGTCCTCCTACTCCTGTAGCTGCTAGAGCAGCTCCTCCTATAATTCCTGCAATTCCACTAGCAACGCCTACATTTACTTCAACAGCGTTTGCTGTCAACCAATTTATATAAGCGTCATTTTTCCAAGAACATGTAGGAAGTTTAGCAACATTTGTGCTATTTATAAAATTTCTATCAGTTCGTCCAAGTGTTTCAGTATAATTATAATTTAGGGGAAACGCTTTTATACTACAACCTACACTAATAACACCGTCAATTTGAAAACCACAAGTATTTGAATCAAATAATTCATATTTATATATATTATTTTCACCTGTATTATTAGAAAGTAGTATATAAGTATTAGGATAGCAAAAAACTTTGTTATTTTTTGGTGTATATCCATTTAAAGTTGTAGGTTTATTTAAATACAATGTTGTTAAATTGATTGTTCCATAATAGCCGGGAATTAATCCTATCTCAAAATCTTCTCCTTGAGGCGTAAAATACTCCACATTATTAAGTAATTTATTAGGAACCATAAACGCTGTAACAATAACGTCTTCTGTAATCATAGATTGTATTCTAAAAATATAGTTAGTACAATCTTGTAATGTCGGAAAAGCGACATAAGTAAGAGCTGAGTAAACACCACCATAAACGTCAGCAGGTGTTGGTCTAGCAAATCCAAAAGGTTCTTTTGAAAGTCCTAAAACTACTTTAGTAGATCCTATTATACCACTCCAATCTATTGATTCTAAATTTGTTAAAGGTTTTTCTATATATTCACCTGTTTCTAATCCTTCAGGTATTGTATGAAGACCTATTGTATCGTTATTTACATGTTGTCTTTCAATAAAACTTTGTTTATAAGTTATATCATTTTGCCATGTTATAAAAACGTCTGTTTTTAATTTAATTTCTGTCATACCGTCATTAATGTATTTTATATCTTCAATATAAGCATAAAACCATTTATCACCATAAGAAGCATTTTGATACATACAATAATTATATTCAATTAAATCTTCAAAAGTTAAGTCTGAAGTTGTAGGATATCTTAAAACTTCATCTTTTCTTTGATAAGTTGCTCCAATTAGTTCAACTTTAGGTAGTGAATTAAAATAATTATATTTAGTTGTTTCACTTTCAAAACTTAAAGTATTAGCGTCATTTAACTCCATTGGAGTTTTTAAAAGTCTAATATTTGTGTTAGGTGTTATCATAAAACACTCCTTTCATTAAAAAATAAAGGGAAGGGACTTAATCCCTATCCCTTAATTGTTAGGATACTCCACTAACTGTTACAGTGCAAGTAGCTGTTTTGCTACTTGTAGAAGCTGTAGCTGTAATTGTTGCATTACCGTTTCCAACTCCTGTTACAGCAACTGTTCTATTATCTATCTTTTCAACTGTAGCTTTACCTGTTGCACTTGAAGTAAATGTTATTGTTTCATTACTTTCAAAAGGTTCAACATCTAATTTTAAATTGATAGTTTCTGTTCCTGTAATTGTAGCTGTAGATTCTGTAAATTTAATTGTATCAACTCCAACAGCTGCTTCGCTTGTGGCTAGGCACACACCATTTGAGAAAATTGAATAATTATACATTTTTGTGTCGTTAAGGTAGTATTGCCATGTACGGTTATTGGCGTTATAGAACTCGTCTAAATACATGTCTTGTGGACGTATTTTAAACCAACTTCTATCTGCTATAAATCCTATAATAGCACTACCGTCGAAAATCTTATTTCCGTCGTCGTCATACATATCAAAGTTATCAATAGGTTTAATTTGACCTAGTAATGTAGTTTTATCAATATTAAAAGCACTTGCTAAAACATTAACGTCAATGTATGCTCTTAAATCGTTTCTAATTAAGAAAACTAACTCTTCTGGATTAGACCATGTCATTACGGCTCTACCATATCCACCAACTTTAGACCAAGCATTAAAATTACTTGAAGGAAGTTGCATGTCTAAATATAATTGTCTTGCTTTTGTAATAAAAGCCTTAGCGTAAGCTTCAGAGTTTACACCGTCAACAACTTCAACTTGTACTCTGTTAGCTTTATAAGCAGAAGAAACAAGTCCTTTTGTGAATTTAAATTCATTAATGAAAGCACCATTATAAAGTGAGTTAGATAGTTCAAGAATAAATCTGTCTAAATCTTCCCAGCTTCTAAAAGCCTTCTTTAAATCATGTCTTGTAAATGTTACAGGATATTGTAAATCCATGTTAACTTCTGTGTATTGTACTTTTACGTCAGCTTCATATTTTTGTAATAATCCAGCAAAGTCATTTACATTGTAAACACGCCCTTTTGCTGGATTTACATAAATTTCTTCACCTGCATAACCAAGAGGCATTGCGTCGCCCTCTAAATCTCTTAAAGGGTTTCTAAAATATTTTGATTCAAAACGAGTATAAACTAATTTATTTACCAATACTGAAATAAACGCATTAGTTACACTTGTAGGTGCTGTTAATAAAGTTCTTCCCCAATTTGCTATATCTGTGTTTTCATCTACAATAGGCAAATATTGATGATAGTTAGCGTTACCTGAAACAACTAATTCACGAACTTTGTTAATAGCTGTTACTAAACTTGCATTAGGGTTCATTTCTATCACTTTCCTTTCTATTTCTTGAAATTTCCCTTTTCGTCAAATACACTTGCAAAATTAAAAGGTTTTTCATCAACTTCTTCTTCATCTTTTGGAGGTTTGACTTCAGATCCTACTTTCATAAGTAAATTTGCGTTTGCACTAATTAACTTCTCATTATGTTCTTTGAGTTTCTGATTCTCTTTTTCAAGATTTTCATACTTATCATTAAATTCTTTTTCCAAAGTCATCATGTTTGCGAAGTCATCAGCAATCACACCTGAATTTTCACTTCCTAGTTTTTCAGTTATTGAATCCCTTACACTTTTAAAGTCCATATGTATTCACCTCCTATATTATCATAAATTTAAATTTTTTGCAAATATTTTTTAAATTTTTCTTTGTCTTAATTTTCTAGCATAAAGTACCCACGGAAATTTACCTCTTTTAGTTACAGATGGGATAGGTGGTGTCGGTCCAGTATATTCTATCCAGTTGTAACCGTAACCATCTACTATTACTGTATCATTAACATAACAAGTTTCGTATATATGTGATGAATTTACAAGTTGTGATTGATTATCAGGAGGAACTCTTTCAATTCCTTGATATGTACCGTATGCAGTATTGAAGTGTAAATGGTCTCCTGTTACATACCCTGCTGTACCAGTATGTCCTATCAAATCACCCTGTGTAAAAGTATCACCTAAGTTTGCAATTGGATTATTATCATGATAAATCAAAAATGTAACATAATGAAGTTGTCCATCAGCACAATGTACCATATCATTACTTTGAAAATATCTTCCATTTTCTGCTCCACTTCCTACATATACACAACTACAAGAACAAGGAGCATATATAGGAGCATTATAAACTCTGCCGTTAGAATCCCAACCTATAAAGTCAATATTAAGTGTACCCTGATGTGAAAAACTACCATTTTCACCCTGAGTTATATACATATAAGGTAAAGGAAAGAGCATAACCTCTTTATTATCACTTGCAATTAATCTTTGTCCTGCTATCATATACCTATTATTTCATCTACTATTTTTTGTACTAATTCATAATTATAACCCAAAGCTTCAAGTTTATTTTTTCTTTCAGGATAGTTTCCATGTTTACCCTCAATAACTTCTTCAGACATTTTAATATATTCATTTACCCTTTTTTGTACTTCATTATAAATATTTCCTAATTTTTGTTTACGTTCTTCACCATTTCCATAAACACCGTTCCATACTTCACTAACATATTTATCTAAACTTTTGTTATTTTCTTTTTTATTTTCAATATATTCTATATATGGTAGTTTACCATGTTTTTTCCAATATCCAGAGTTTACACCATTTCTTGATCTTCTTCCGTCTAGTCCAATATCAGAATATACAACTTTACCTTCCCATGCAGCTGTTGCTTCAATAACTTTTCTATTTCCTATATAAACTCCCACATGTCCGTTCGTCCAAAGTATTTCACCATGTTTAATATTTTTAAAATCATTTGATATATCATAACATTTAGTAATTAATCCGTCAGCATTAACATCTGGAACATCATTTGATAAATAATTAGCTCCACCATGAGAAGCATTTTTATTTTCACACCAGCCCCAAAGTACTGATTTAATTAAGTTTACACAATCGAAGTTCCAACTTTTACCGTTCCACTTACTCCAATCTCCACCACTAACACTATAATATATCGTAGGTAAGTTTACAATATGTTTTAATTTACTTATAAATTCTTCAGAAGTAAAAACTTTCATAATTATTCCCCTTTCTTTTTTATTTGTTCTAGTGAGTCTATTAATTTTTTAGGTAATTTTATGTCAAGTTCTGATATATTTTCTATAATAGATAATCCGTCATTTGCAACAAAACAATAAATTACTAAACTTCTAATAATACCATTTTGTCCTGTTAAATTATCTATTACAACAGATAGTCCAATTACTAGTAAATATGAGAATTTTTTAATAATTCCTTTTAATCCAATTTTACTACTTAATTTTTTATTGTATATAGCACTAGATATACCTGTGATATAATCAATAATCATTACTATTAATAGGCTTTTTAAAGCTAAATCAAAACCACCTAAGAAATATGTTAAAGTGGTTATAATAAAGCTCAATCCATTTGTAATAAATTGTTTCATAACAACACTCCTTTCTATTAATATTTTATAATAAAAAGAAGTATTTTGCAATTATTAATTTTTCTTATATTTTAATCCTCATTTAATGAAAATCTTTTATTACTTAATTTATATATAAATTCTGTTTTTTTATTTTTATAAACAATATTTCCACAAAAAGAACAAATTTTTACAGGTTCTATATAAGGTAAAAATAAACTATGTCCACATTTACATTTTACTATTTCATTTTGATAAGCATTATCTCTTTTTATAATATAATTATTAAATTTTTTCTCGTTCTTTATTTTCATAAATTTTTCACCTTAAATAAATCTTTCTTCTTATCATATTTTATTGTGTATTCTGTTTCAACTAATTTAACGCCACCTTTAACATGTTTAAAAGTTAGTTTTCCACCACATGTAAAACCTTCTTTAAAATTTTCCCATGTTACGTTTTTATGTAATTTTGAAGGCATACCTGCAATCGTTACTTCTAAAACTCTATCAACTATAATATTATTCTTTATACATATTTCACCTTTAAAACTTTTTAAAAAATAAATAAACTTAACGCTTTTATAATCTTTTAACGGTATTACATTTATTTTTAAATATTTTGTTTTTAAAATCATATTTTTACTTGAATCTACTTCATGAATATAACATTTTTGTCTTATATATTTCCCACGTTCACAAAATTCTTCATTTGCCCAAAATCCCAGTTTTACATCATCAATATCACAAACTTTCTCTAATTCTTCTATAGATAAAGTTGTGTGAATTGAATCTGTATCACTATAAATATAGGCGTCATACCCATATTTATTTATACTATATTCTTTTATTATCTGTGAAGTTGTTATTGTTTTTCTTCTTGCATATGCTGTTATAAAAGCACCTACAGGAAGATAAACACCTTTCTTTTCTTCTTCATCTTCTATTTTATATTTTACTATGTCATCTTCTAAATACGGTGATTTTTGTTGTGCTTTTAATGTTGTTGCAAATTTACCGTATAATGAGTTAAGTTGTTTTTTAGCAATAGTTCTTTTACCTTTATTTTTTGTAATTGTTCCTTCATTTTTCTTTGCTATCCATTTATCAATATAATCTTTAAACATACCTTTTTTACCTCTAAATTTCCAACCACATATATATTTTAAATCATAAACTTCATAATGTTTTAAAAATAATTCTAGATCAATATTAGTAAGTGTTAAAGCTACTATTTCACCGTATGACGTTGTCAAATATTCATTTTCTATAAAATCTCTTGAATTTTTTATTTGTATTGTAGGGATAAAATTTTTCTTAACTTCAAAAGAACATGTTATTCTTACTATATATAAAGGATAAGCTTTATCTTCCTTATATTCACCCTCAAAAAATATAGGTTCACCAAACGGTAACGTTTCAAAATACATTACACTAGGATAAAGGCTGTTTACATCTAAAACATTTATATTTTTTATTTCTTTATCTTTATATATCGGATTTAAATAAGTAAATCCTCCTTTGTATGCTTTTCTAAGATCTGCGTCTAATATAGGATTTAATTCAGGAAATAAACTTTCAAAAGTATATATTCCCATTATATCCTTATAATCATGTAAAGCGTTAGAAGCTGCTGTCATATGTGTTAAACCTTCTTTAAAAAATTGCTTTAATACAATAGCAACAATTTTAACGTCATTTTTAATATATTCTCTTTCTTCAGTAGTTAATATATGTCCTTTTTTCCTATATGCGTTATAATCAATTTTTAATTTTGAAATAGGTAGATTATAAGCTTTTGCTGTATCTTCTACAGATAAACCTATTACTTTTAATGAATCATATATTGTTGCTTTCTTAACTTGTTTATTTCCTACTTCAAAATATATTGTTATAGAATAAAATATTCCCATATTAGTTATTAATGTTTGAAAACTTCTATTTATAGGTTTTTCATTATCTTTTAAATGTTTATAACCATTTTTTAATAAATAATATATAATAAATTCACCGTCAAATTTTTCATTATGAAACCAAAATGTTGAATTTCTGCTATTTTTTAAAAATTCTATAAAATCTGTTATATTATTTCCTATTATAATATTTTCTGTATCATCTATATCACAAATTGCATACGCCCAAACATATGTTTCGTCATCTAACCAAGTACAAGTTTCAAAATCTGCACTATAATTTTTCACATTATATCTAATTCATTTAGCATTTGATTAAACATATCTTGACTAGTAGCAAAAGCACCATAACTAATATTATCGCTACCTTCTGATATTTCGTTATACCAAACACCAAAATCCATTGCAATTTGTGATTTACTAACTTTATTATAAAAATCTATCGGATTTTTTATCTTATCTAAATTATAAACTAACTTATCATAATTTTCCAAAGAACTTGCTTCTTTTAAACTTTCCATGAAATTTTTTCTAAACGTTTCAGCACGTTTTAATTCAACATCTACACTTCCTTGTATAAATATAGAAGCAATAGTTCTTTTTAATTCAAATCCTTTTTTCTTCTCTAATTTATCAAAACTTTCAATAACTGATTCTATTTGTGAAAGTCTTTCATCACCCATACCAAGCTGAACATTTCTATTCATTTTAATTATATTAGCTTCTTTTATTAATCTTCTTTTAGCTCTAGTTCTTGCACGTTTTACTTCTCCGTATTCCCAAGAAGTTAACTCTGCTCCACTTTCTAATTTTATAATTTTTTCACTATCTTTTTTCTTAAAATCTTCTAATGACTTTATAATTCTATTTAATTCTTTTCTTGATTTTATTTCTTTTCTTGTTTCTACATAATCAAGAGTTTTAGGTAGAGGGATATTCCCTCGTTTTTCAAGTCTTTTAATTTTTCTATTAAAACTATTAACAGCTTTTTCAAGCTCTTTATAATCATCTATTTTCCAACGTATTAATCTATCCCTCATATATCCTCCTAAATAATAAATTCATAATTTTTTATTAATTCATCATTATAATTATATACCCTAAAACCTCTTTTTTCTATCTTTTTATATAAAACTAATATTAAATAATTTGTTAAGTCAATTTTTATTCCATATTTATTTGTATTCTTTATATTTTCATCAAAAATATATTGCTCAATTCTATCAATGAATCTCGCTTTATTAAATAATGAAGAAAAATAAAGTTTATAACCTTTAAATTCATAAAAATAATCACTATCAAATATATTTTGATATACCATTATACTAATTCAAATCCTAAAGCTTTATTATTTGAATTTTTTACTTCTTTATTTACTATTCTTATTAATAATCCATTTTCTGATTCAATTTCTTCAAGACCAAATAATTGAATATATTTAATAAATTGAATTGTAAATGATGAAGATCCTGTTACATAACTTTTTCCTTCATTATCTATTAAAATACAAATTCTTTTATTTTCAATATCTTTTACTATTTCACCATTTTCGTCAACTTCTGGTTTTCTCATCTTTTTTGCTATATTTTTTATAAGAACATTGTGTACTTCTATAGTATTACCTACACAATCATTAATCTTAAAATCAACTTTTGAATCTAAATTAAATATTTGTTTTTTATCTTGTAAAGTTGTAAAAGTATCAACTTTAGCATTTCCTCCTATTGTTAAATTATTAATATCATTAATCATTAAACTTTTTTCATTTTCCATAAATCTTTCCTCTTTCCTTTTCTAAATTATTTTTTTTCGTTATTTTGTAAATATTCATTAATTTCTTTGTTTAGTTTGTTTGATTCTTCATCTAATTCTCTTGATTTTTTCATTTTACTAATAACTTCATAAATATCCTTGTATTTTTCCTGTAATCCTTCATTTTCAAGAATTTCAAAAATTTCATCAATTAATCTAATCATTTTTATCACCTCCCATGAGCTTATAAGCTCCTATGGAAATAAGAGTGGTGAGTTTTAAAGGGGTTTTACTCTTATTTCCGTAGCAACCTATAAGTTGCTATTTTTTATTTTTTCTTTTTGCCTTTACCACATGCCATATTATCACCTACTTTCTATAAATATAAGAATTTAACATTGATTTTAGTTCGCTACTAATTTCAAGTTCAATCCACTCTTTTAAACTAACTAAATCAAATAATCCTACAAAATCAATTCTTTTTACAGTATAATCTACTTCCTTTATTGAAATTAATACTTCAATATATTCTTCATCTATTACTATAAATTTTATTGTTACATTATCATTATATAATAATTCTTTTTTAATTTTCAATACTGTCTTTTTTACTTCACCTAAACTAAATTTTTTCATTTTACACCTCTTAACTTTATAACTTCGTCTAACTGCTTTTTTGTTAAAAATATTTTGTTCTCACAGTGCATGTATATTATTTTTTGTAAATTGTCTTTATTTTCTTTTATTAATTTATTAAATTTATTTGCTTTCATTTATTCCCCTCCAATAAATTATACATTTCTACTGCTTCATCTGACATACTTCCATTTTTAGAAAGTGTTTTTAAATAGTAGTTTGTTGTTTTTTCCACTTTTTCATCGCATTCAAGTATATATTTTTTAATATCTCTAAAATATCTATAACTTCTTGGATTAATAGTTGCATTTAAAATTTTATCTACAAATAATATTTTTTCATAGATTTCTTTGTTCATTATTAACACTCTCCTTTAATTCTTTTAGTTTATCTAAATAGTTTTGAAATATAGATAATTCTTTTGTTGCTTTTTCAAAATTACAAAATGGACTATTTAATCTATTTTCTAAAACTTCAATATTTTCTATTGTGTATTTTTCTAATTCATTTATAATATTATTTAATCGCTCTATTTCTTTGTCTTTTTCAACTATAAAATTATGTATATAACAATATCTATCAGGTGCTAATTCTCTACATAAAATATTGTCTATATCTTTTGCTTTATCTATCATTCTTCATCACTTCCATTTAATATATTTAATATTGGTGTTATTGCATCTGCTGGTAAATCACTACCACTAACACAACCATCATTTTTAATATCCCATTCAGTTATTAGTTCTGTCATTATATATTCTATTGCTTTCTTAAATCTTGATTTATAAATATGTAATATTTTAATAAGTTGCTTAATATTATCTTCACTTTGTTTTAATAAATCTTTATATAAATCATTATAAGCTTTTAATCGTTCTATTTCTTGTTCTTTCTTATATAAATATCTCATAATTAATTTACATTCTGATTTATGAAATCTAACACCTAATTCTTTATTACTTTCAGCACTAATCATAATATCCCAAAATATCCTATGATATTCTTTTGGTAAATTATTTATAAATTGATATTTATTTTCATTATTCATTATTAGCACTCTCCTTTGCTTTTAAGATAATCACAAATTTCATTTATTTTTTCATACATTGTTTTAAAATTATTATTTGCATATTGTATATTGTCGTTTTCACAATCTTTTTCTAAACTAAACCAAGTTGACAATTTTTCAGGTATTTTCTTTTCTTCTTCTAGGCTTTTTACTAATTTTATTTCTTGATTAAGATTTTCTTTGTCTACTATATATCTATCAAAAAAGTTTCTTATATTGCAATACTCAAAATTATAACCGTTTTGGTATTCTATTTCAATATCTTCATTTATTTCACCATTTGCTATCTTATTTAATAAATCTATTATTTTCATATTCCTCTCACCTCACTTATAATTATACACCTTCTAAAAATAATTGCAATAGTTTTTTAAAAAATTTTTAAAAAATTTTTTTAATTTATAATTTTATATATTATATTGACTTATTTTTATTAATTTGTTATAATTAATTAAGTGAATTAATTTATTTAATTTATGTTTATTTTATTAGTGTACCAAAGTGAAGAGCTTTCTAATAAAATTGTTGAGTGGTATCAAGACATAAAATAAATTATTTTCACATTTTAAAGGAGGTGCAAATATGTATTTTGATATTCATAAAATATTATCATATAATGCCCTCCTTAATATATTGATTGGCGAAAGAGGTTGTGGAAAAACCTTTTCATGTTCTGAATTTTGTGTAAATCAATTTATTAAAAAAGGATATGAATTTATCTATTTAAGACGTTTTAAATCAGATTTAAAAGAATCTGTTCCTAAATTTTTTGAAGGATTAATAAAAGAAAATAAATTTAAAGAACATGAACTAAAAACAAAAAGTAATAAATTTTATATTGATGATAAATTATGTGGTTATGCTCTAACTCTTACACAAGCACAATCAATCAAATCTTCAAATTTTCCTAAAGTTAAATACATTATTTTTGATGAATTTATTATTGAAGGTAACGCACAACATTATTTACAAAACGAAGTAGAAAATAACTTTTTATCAATTATTGAATCTGTTGGACGTTTACGAGATGTAAAAATATTTATGTTAGCTAATTCAGTTAATTTACTTAATCCTTATTTTATATATTTTAACATAACTATTCCTTATAATAGTGAAATTAAAAGATATCACGACGGATTAATTGTTATGCAATATATGAAGAATCTTGAATATAGAGAAGTTAAAAGAAAAACACCTTTTGGAAAATTAATTGAAAAAACTAATTTTGGTAAATATATTATTGATAATGAATTTTCTGAAAATATGAATAAAGATTTTATTGAAAAGAAATCAGGAACAAGCAAATTTACTTTTTCTTTTATATACTGTAATCAAATTTATGGTGTTTGGTTTGATTATAGTATAGGTAAAATTTTTGTTAGTTATGATTTTATTCAAAACGGTATGCAATTTGCAACAACTACAGAAGACCATAAACCGAATACAATGTTTTTATCTATTGCCAAAGATTATAACTGTTGGAAAGTATTTATAAAAAATTTTAAACTTGGCAATGTTTATTATGAAAACACAAAAATAAAAAATATAGTATTAAATCTAATGAAAAGTATTGCAATGAAATAGTCGTTGTGGTATAATGTATGTAGTGAGAAATCACTAAATTAAAATCTAATATGTGATACTGAACTCCCGTTGCCGAGTGTCAATGTTGTTTACATTTGCTTGACATATATT
>Ga0247611_10005738_pt1 | contig 16220 bp, 8 predicted proteins | sample 177DNAGHGhighgp2_FD_192422 | JGI IMG/M metagenome (GOLD analysis project Ga0247611, IMG submission 192422) | Sheep rumen microbial communities from Palmerston North, Manawatu-Wanganui, New Zealand - 1770 DNA GHGhigh gp2 | ecosystem: Host-associated > Mammals > Digestive system > Stomach > Rumen ... | reverse complement strand
CGGCAAACCAAATCCAGACCCCTATCTCATGGGGCTACAGAAGGCCGGTGCTCTCGAACCCTGGCAGGCACTGATTGTTGAGAACGCCCCATTGGGTGTGCGTGCCGGCGTGGCTGCCCGTGTCTTCACCATCGCCGTCAATACGGGACCGCTGGCGGCCGACCTGCTTGCCGGCGAGGGGGCCAACCTGGTCTTCGACAGCATGCCTGACCTGACTGCATCTTGGCAGCAGTTGCAGGCCCACTTGCTTCCCGACGGGGAGGCTTAGTTTTGCTGTGCCGGCGTGTCTTCGTCGTAGCCGTTGGTGTCAATCTCCGTATCGCGCTTGATGTTCAGACCGCCGTCACGGTCGAGCTTCATGGTCAGCGGAATGAACTCGTCCTCACTTTGCGGATGGGCAATGCTGACGGCAAACTCCAGCGCGCCGTCGGCTACCTTCTCAAAGATCATGGCCTCAAGGATACCCTTGCTTCGGTAGTCATCGTCTAAGTACGAGGCAAAGGCGTTCTTGGTGAACGACCGTTTGTAGAACACCGTGCTGTCCTGACGGCTGACGATGAGCGTGATGCGGTTGTCCACATATTTCTGACCCAGCTCGTCTTTCACCATGGGTAGCGAGTCTGCCGGTGTCCGTGCTATTTCTACGCGGTATTTCTTTCCCTGCCATTCCACGTCTTTGATGTCTTTATATTCCTGCATGGTGATGGGAGCCTTCGGGGCGGGCACTTCCTGACGCGTGGTGATGATGTCCTCGCGAACTGGTTGCTTTTTCTCTTTGCAGGCTGTGGCCATCATAATGCTCACAGCTGCGACAATAATAGTAATGTTCTTGTTCATAATCTGAGTGCAAAATTACGAAAAAACGAGGGAAAAGCCAAATTTATTTGAGCTTTTCCGAGTGTAGAGTAAGTTTGGCGAAGCCAGAGTTACAAAAAAAATGGTTTTGCATGCCAACTATGACAATAATTTCGTACTTTTGCATTCAAATTGAAAAGAAAAAAAGTAACGACATGCGACAGAACCCATTCCTCGTGCCCTATGGCACTCCCCACGACACTGTGCCTTTCGACCGTATCAGTATGGAAGACTATGAAGAGGCTTTCATGGAAGGCATTCGCCGTGACAACGAACAGATCGAGAAGACCATCAATAACCCGGCGAAACCCACTTTCGACAACACCATCATTGACAAGGAGGATGACAGCGAAGGCTACTACGACCTGCTGGACCGTGTGTCGACGGTGTTCTTCAACCTGCTCTCGTCCGAGACCAACGACGAGATGGACGCGCTGGCCCAGAAGATGCAGCCCATCCTGACGCAGCATGCCAACGACGTCAGGCTGAACGAACGGCTCTTTGAGCGCATCAAGTACGTGCACCGCCATCACCGCAAACTCACCCCCGAGGAGAAAATGCTGCTCGACAACACCTACCAAGGTTTTGTGCGCAGCGGTGCATTGCTCTCCCCCGAAGGCAAGGAACGCCTTCGCCAGCTCACGGAGGAAGCTTCCATTCTGGGACTGCAATTCTCGCAGAACCTGCTGAAGGAGCAGAAGGCCTTCACCCTGCACATCACCGACGAGCAGCAGCTCGACGGGCTGCCGCAGACGGCCATAGAAGCCGCTGCCGAAGAGGCGCGCTCAAGGGAACAGGACGGCTGGGTCTTCACGCTCGACTATCCATCCTACAATCCGTTCATGACCTACAGCACGCAGCGCGAGTTGCGCAAGCAGCTGTACATGGCACGCAACACCGTGTGCACCCACGACAATGCAGAGAACAATCTTGACATCTGCAAGCGGCTCATCAACCTGCGTCGCGAGATTGCGCAGTTGCTCGGCTACAAGACCTACGCCGACTATGTGCTGAAGCGCCGCATGGCTACGAACACACGCAACGTCTACCGGCTGCTCAACGACCTGATCGATGCCTATAAGCCTACGGCCGTGAAGGAGCATGAAGAGCTGAAGCGGGAGTTCCTGAAGAGCAAAACCAGCCGGGAAGGGGCCGATGAGATGCTTATGCCCTGGGACGCTGCCTTCTACTCGCACAAGCTGCAGATGAAGAAATACCAGCTCGACGCCGAGATGCTGCGCCCTTACTTCCAACTGAACAAAGTCATCGACGGCGTGTTCGGACTGGCCAACCGTCTCTACGGCATCACCTTTAAGGAGAACAAGGACATTCCCACGTACCATCCCGATGTCAAGGCATACGAAGTCTTCGACCGCGACGGCAGTTACCTTGCCGTGTTCTACGCCGACTTCCACCCTCGAAAGGGCAAGCAGGGCGGCGCCTGGATGACGGAGTATCAAGGCCAGTTCATCGACAAGAAGGGCGAGAACGTCCGTCCGCATGTCTCTGTGGTGATGAACCTCACAAAGCCCACGCCCGAGAAGCCCGCCCTGCTGACGCTGGGCGAAGTGGAAACCTTCCTGCACGAGTTCGGCCATGCGCTCCACGGCATGTTTGCCAACACCCGCTTTGAGAGCCTCAGCGGTACCAATGTGTGGTGGGACTTCGTGGAGCTGCCCTCGCAGTTCATGGAGAACTATGCCGTAGAGAAGGACTTCCTGCGCACCTTTGCTTTCCACTACCAGACGGGCGAGCCGCTGCCCGACGAGCTGATTCGCCGCATTGTGCGCAGCCGCAATTTTATGTGTGCCACTGCCTGCCTGCGGCAAGTCAGCTTCGGCCTGCTCGACATGGCCTACTACACCCAGCGCGACGAGTTCACCGCCGACATCATACCCTTCGAGAAGCAGGCTTGGAAGAAGGCCATTCTGGGGCGCCAGCTGCCCGACACGTGCATGACTGTGCAGTTTTCGCACATCATGGCGGGGGGCTATGCTGCCGGCTACTATAGCTACAAATGGGCCGAGGTGCTCGATGCCGACGCTTTCGCCGTGTTCAAGCGCCATGGCATCTTCGACCAGCAGACCGCCCGTTCGTTCCGCGACAACATCCTTTCGCGTGGCGGCACTGAGCACCCCATGGAGCTATACAAGCGCTTCCGTGGCGGTGAGCCTACCATCGACGCCCTGCTGAAACGCAATGGCATCAAGGTAGGCAAGAAAAACTAAACAGAGGTCACCTTGAGGCACATCATCGTGAGGTCGTCATTAGGCTCAGCACCGTTTCGGTGAGCCTCGACCTCCTGCCTCAAAGTGTCAATGACCTGTTGTGCAGAACTGAAATTGGTTTTGCGCAGAATGTCAAGCAGGCGTTCGTCGCCAAGCTGCTCCTGCTGCGGGTTCTCCGCTTCGTTGAGTCCGTCGGTATAGATAAACAGCGGACGATCCTTGATGTTCTCTACTTGCTCGCCTTCATAGCCAAGGCCTGGCCATAGGCCGATGGGGGCATTGGCTTTCATGTCGAGGAATTCTCCCTTGCTGTCGCCGCCACCAATAACTGGAGGATTATGACCTGCATTGCAAAAGTCGAGATGTCCCGACTGCAGATCCACCAGTCCCAGCCAAAGCGTCACAAACATACCGCTTTCGTTGTCCTGCCCGCTGAGCGCGTCGTTGATGCGAGTGCATATCTCTGCGGGCATCATTCCCTGTTTGGCCAGCGTAAGGAATAGTCGTGTGGCCTGTGCCATAAATAGTGAGGCCGGCACGCCCTTACCGCTGACATCGCCCACAACAAAATAGAGCCTGTCGTCCAACAGCAAGTAACCGTAGAGGTCGCCTCCCACTTCCTTGGCGGGTGTCATCGAGGCATACATGTCCAGTCCCTCGCGTTCAGGGAATATCCTGGGCACCATTGACATCTGTATGTCGCGGGCAATGCGCAGCTCGCTCTCCATTCGCTCCTTTATTGTCGTGGTCTCCTCCAGTTGGTCGTAGGCCTGCTGCAACTGGTTGTGTGCTTTCTTCAGACGGGCCTGCACACGGTGGCGCACAATAATATAGATGAGAAGAGCCACGACAAGTATCGTCATCATGGCCAGACGTCCCATCTGCCGCTGCTGCTGGGCATGCTCGCGCTCGGCGGCCATCTCCATCTCTTTCTGGTGGACAGCCTCATGTTCGCGTGCATCGGCAATTTGTGTTTCCGTGATGGCCGAGTCAAGATGCTGGACAATAGCCATGCTCACGGCCTGGGCAGTGTCTATGCGCCCGGCCATCATGTTGATTTCAAACTTTTTCAGCAACGCCTTCTGGATGTTCTCCAACGAATAGGTAGATTTGAACTGCTGCATCATTTCGTCCAAATAGCTATAGTTGTCGGCAGCCTCCTGCCACTTCTCCGCAACACGCAGATAGTCGCAGCCAAGAATCTTGCCCTCGGCAGTCTGGCTGAGCTTCTGTTGCTGATACATCCCATACGCCTTGACAGCTTCATTCTTGCGTCCAACCCCTTCAAGTGCCGTGGCGCGAAACAGCTCGTAGCGAGCACGCTGCCTGTCAAGGTAGTCGAGTCGGGCATCCGGCATCTTCTCATACTTGTCCAGCATTTCTCCGAGGCGGTCAATCCACAGCAGCGCCTTCTTGTAATCGCGTAATTCCAAATAGTTGAAGATGATGTTGACGATGCCCACGATTGCATCGCGGCAGGCAATTGCATGCGCATGCCTTCTCACATTCTCCAAATGAGCCTTGTAGGCCCGATTCAGTGTCTGGTCGACCATAGATTCATTAATGCCAAAACGGCTCTGGCAACAACCCTTGTAGATCAGCAGATTGGTATATTCACTCGTTGTGTCGCACCCCAGATTGCTCAGGCGCTCCACGGCCGGGAGCGCCACCCTCAGTGCCGCCTCGTACTCACCCCAGCTACACTTCAGCCCTGTCAGGCGGTTGGCAATACCGGCATAGACCCTCACGCTCTCATCGTCGGTGGCGTTTTCCGTCGCCGCCATGCCCATATTCCAATAGAATTCGGCCATGCGCTTCTGCATCAGACGGTCATTGGCATAGCCCAGCCAGTAACAGGCCTTACCCTCCGAGAACAGACCGTTCGTCTTGAAACTATCGGCCAGCGTCAGTATTCGGTTGTAGTCCCTGTCCTGATAGGCAGAATAAACCCTGTATTCCGCATCCTCAGATTCTTTGTTCTTCCCGGAGTTGCTGCTGTTGCATCCTGCAATAGTCAGAAGCACCGCCAGAGTCCACCAAATATTTTTCATCATTTTTAGTATATTAAGTCTCTAAAATAGGGTCATGATTCCTATCTTACTGCAAATATAGTCATTTTTGCGGAAAACAAGAAGAAAATCCAGAAATAATTGTACAATTGAAGAAAAATGTCTATTTTTGCAGCTTGAATTAAACTGAGTATATGACACCGAAAGAAGAAAAACAGTGGAAGTTGGATGACCGTTACCTGCGCATGGCACGCATCTGGGCCGAGAACAGCTACTGCCAGCGCCGACAGGTGGGTGCCCTGGTGGTAAAGGACAAGATGATTATCAGTGACGGGTACAACGGGACACCTACTGGCTTCGAGAACGTGTGCGAGGACGAGCAGAACGTGTCGAAGCCATACGTGCTCCATGCCGAAGCCAATGCCATCACGAAGCTGGCACGGTCATCGAACAACAGCGACGGTGCCACCATCTACATCACCGCCTCGCCCTGCATAGAGTGTGCCAAGCTCATCATCCAGTCGGGCATCAAGCGGGTGGTCTACGGCGAGAAGTACCGCCTGACCGACGGCATTGACCTGCTGGAAAGAGCCGGCATCGAGGTTGTGTACTTGGGAGAATGACTATCGAAGACAACGACAGCATGAACAATAAGAACCGCTTTTCGCCCCTGTGGCTCGCTTTGAGTGCCGTAGTGGGCATCTTCATCGGGACGTTCTACGCCAACCACTTCGGGGGGGGCAATCGTCTGAGCATCATCAATTCCGGATCGGGCAAGTTGCAAAACCTGCTCCACATCATTGACGACCAATATGTTGACACGGTCGACGTGGCCGACCTGGTGGAGAAGGCCATGCCCCAGCTGCTCTCGGAACTGGATCCGCACTCGGTCTATATCTCGGCGAAAGACAAGCAGATGGCCGAGGACGACCTGCGTGGCTCGTTCTCTGGGGTGGGCATCGAGTTCACCATCCGCCAGGACACGGTGCGCATTCAGAACGTCATCAAGAACGGCCCGTCGGAACGTGCCGGCCTGCTGGCAGGCGACAAGATCGTGACCGTCGACGATTCGCTCTTCGTGGGTCCGAAAGTAACCAATGAGGAGGCCATGCACCGGCTGAAAGGTCCCAAGGACACCAAGGTGAAGCTGGGCATCCTGCGCTATGGCGAACAGAAGCTGCGCCAGTTCACGGTGGTACGTGGCGAAATTCCCATGCACAGCGTCACGGCCACCTACATGCTCGACGACGAGACAGGCTATGTGCGCATCAAGAATTTCGGCGAGAACACCTATCCAGAACTGCTCATCGCCCTGGCCCAGCTTGCTCAGGAGGGATTCCAGCAGCTGGTCATCGACCTGCGTGGCAACACGGGCGGCTACTTGGGCTCGGCTGTGCAGATAGCCAACGAGTTTCTGCCCAAGGGTCGGCTCATCGTCTACACCGAAGGTCGCCACTCGCCGCGCGAGAACTTCCGCAGCGACGGCCGCGGCAGCTATCAGCAGATGCCGCTCGTAGTGCTCATCGACGAGGGTTCGGCATCGGCATCCGAGATTCTGGCAGGCGCCATTCAGGACAACGACCGGGGCACCATCATTGGCCGCCGCTCGTTCGGAAAGGGTCTGGTGCAGAAGCCCATCGAGTTCAACGACGGTTCGCTGATGCGTCTGACTATAGCCCGCTACTATTCGCCGTCGGGGCGCTGCATTCAGAAACCCTACACCAGTGGGCAGGACAAGGACTACGAGGCCGACCTGATGATGCGTTACCAGAATGGCGAATTCTTCTCGGGCGACAGCATCCACCACACGGGTCCCGCCTACAAGACGCGCATAGGCCGCGATGTCTATGGCGGCGGCGGCATCACCCCCGACATCTTTGTGGCCGAAGACACCACCGACTTCACGTCCTACTACAAGGAGGCAGCTATGACGGGCCTGCTGCTGCAGTACGGCTACGAATACACCGACCATAATCGCAAGCAGCTCAGCGAGTACGACGAACTGCCTGAGCTGGTGAAGTATTTGAAGAAGCAGCGCCTCGTGGAGCAGTTTGCCCAGTGGGCTGACAGTCACGGGCTGAAGCGCCGCAACCTGCTCATCCAGCGTTCCCACCACTTGCTCGAGAACTACCTGCTGGGTCGCATTGTCTATGGCATGCTTAGCGAGCAGTCGTGGATAGAGTTCCTGAACCAGGACGACCCCACTGTTCGCGAGGCCGTCAGGGTGCTGCAGGCCGGCGAGTCGTTCCCGACGGTCCAGCAGCAGGAGCCTCATTCAGCTTCGGCTTCAGCTCGTCGGGCGAGTCGTTAGTAAACATATTCACAGGCGGTGCCTGTTCAGTATAGAAATGACGGATGATTTCCGGCCTTAGCTCGATGGCAGGCTGGAAATCATTGCTATTCATATAAGAAAGGATGGCATGGCGCATCTGGCGTGCCACGTGTCGGTGCTCCAGGTCGGAGCTAATGTCCATGGTGGTCATCAGCAGGCGTCCGTTCAGCACACGGGCCTCGATGAGCATGCCCAGCTTGCGCGACACATGCCAGGTGTCGATGGGCTGTATGGGCGGCTGGTAGTCGGCTGGCAGCTCGCGCAGGTTCATCACTTGTGCCTTGTTGAGCAGCTCCCACCAGTTCAGGTTGGCCCAGTCGTCCGTGGGGAAGTCGTACTTGAACAGCGGGTGTTCCTTCTGAATATAGGCACCGGTGGTGTGCGGCGGGCGCATCTTGAACCACGAAGTGTTCCAGAACACGGGCAGGTAGGTCTGCTTGATGTCGCTGCCCAGCGTCACCCAGCCTGCCGCCGTGAGCAGCACGTTTCCCCCCTTCGCCAGAATGTCAAGAGCCCGGCTGTCTAAGGAGTCGGCTATGTAGGGCTGTGCCTGCCGTTGCTCATCGCAGGGCGGGTACACCCAGAAGTCCCAATGGTTTTTCAGTTCCGGAGTGAACTGCACCGTGAGGGTAAGTCGTGTGGGCTTGCTAACGGTCGCCAGCGGCCAGACGATGTTGCCCAACGGCAGGTTCTTTCCAATGGGCAGCACGCCAAAGGGCATCTGCCCGCCGCACCACAGGCTGTCGCGCTCGTCGCAGATGCGATAGGTGGCGGTGTCGCCTTCAATCATCGTTCCGTAGGCATTATAAACCTCAACGGGCACGCGCAGGGTGTCGGCCGTGGTAAAGACAAATCGCGGGAACCGAGCCAATGGCACCACCGGACAGCAGAACTCGCGCCAGTCGGCCGCCGTGCAGTAGCCCTTCTCTTTCCAGAACACATTGAGCGGCCCCACGAGAGCCGTGCCCTGCCCGCTGTAGTCATTCAGTCCCAGCAGCTGGAATCCAGCATAGTCCTTGGTGCGCAGGTTGCGCTCAATCTCATACTTGTAGCACAGCGTCTGCAGCTTGCCGCTGGCATGCAGGAAGCGTTCGGCCTGCGATGCCATGCCGCCCGACTGCAGCAGGTCGCGGAACACCTCGAAGTTCCGGGCCTTGTAGGCGCCGGTGTACTGCGCAGTTTCCTTGAAGTCGGGGAAGGCGCACCACTGTCCCTGCTCATGGGCAATGATGGGCGAGTTGTTGGGCTGTTGCGCCTTGTAGTTCCTCGGAAACTCGATGCCGCTGTAATAGTCGTTGTCGCTCGACGGCATGCGCCTGTTCCACTCGTCCAGTCCTCGGGCACCACCCTTCACATGGTACTCCGACCCGCTGTCCCAGGCCCATCCTCCGCCCACGCTGGCTCCGCAATACACCCTTGTGGAGTCATACTGGTGCATCTCCCTCACCCATTCGTTGCAATAGGCCACCCAGTCGCCGGCAGGCTCGTTGCCCGCAGCCATCATGACAAACGAGGGGTGGTGGCCATACTCGTCTATGATGCGCTTCGATTCCTCTATCAGATACTGGTCAATCTTCATGCCTCGGCGCAGTTTCACGCCGTGATTGGGCCAGCTGGGGCCTTCCGGCTGCAGGTAGATGCCCACCTTGTCGGCAGCCGTGAAGGCCGCATCGGGCGGACAATAGCTATGGAAGCGCACGTGGTTCAGTCCGTACTCCTTGCATTTGGTGAAGATGCGCAGCCACTCTTCTTCCTTGACAGGCGGGTAGCCGGTCTCCGGGAAGCAGCAGTTCTCTACCGTGCCGCGCAGGAACAGCGGCCGGTTGTTGATGTAGAACTGGCGTCCGCGAATCTCTATGTCGCGCAGGCCGAAGGTGGTCTCGTAGACATCGTCGCCCGCCTCGACGGTCAGCAGATACAGGTTGGGGTTGAACTCGTCCCACAGGCTTGCATCGGCACCGAGGTCGAAGTCGAACTCCACGGTCTTGCTGTCGGCAGCCTTCTGTGCAAAGTAGGTGTTGCCGTTGTCATGGGCCAGCGGCTTGATGGTGGCGCACACAAAATAGTCGAATTCGGGCATGACGCGCACAAAGGGGATATGGTCGCCCAGATTGACGGCCACGTGTACCTTGTGCTCTGCGGCCTGCGGCACGACGCGCACGCGGCTTATGTTCACCTGCTTCCACTGAGCCTGCAGCTCCATGCGCCCCACGATGCCGTTCCAGTTGCCTTGTGTCTGGTCGGTCACGGAGTGCGAGTCCTGGCCCACGCAGACGTTCTCAATGCCGTTGTAGACGCGTATGGCTATCTCGTTATGTCTTCCGGGAACCAGATGCTTCGTCACGTCGTAGCGGTGGGGCGTGGACAGGCTCATCTGGTGTCCCACCTCATTCCCGTTGACAAAGACGGTGGTCTCGATGTGAGCGCGCTCCAGGAAGAGCGTCAGCCGCTTGTTCTCCCACGCCTTGGGTACATAGACCGTGCGGCGGTACCAGGCCGTCCCCACATAATGCCGCTCCGGGGTGAGGAAGAACGGCAGTTTCATCTGCCCCTCCTGCCTGTAGGGTGCCATGTAGGGGTTGAAGTAAAACGACGAGTCGTAGAGCGAGCCCGTCCATTGCGTGTTCACGCTCACGGGCAGTCCTTTCCCGTTGGTGAGCATGGAGCCGGGCAGCATGACGTAGTCGTCATACCTGGCCGAGTCACCCACGCCGAAGTCCCAGGCACCAGCCAGCGAGATCACTTCCTGTGCCTGCACGTTCTGGCTTATAGGCAGTGCCATCGTGAGCAGCACCGAGAGCAGCAGCTTGCTTATGTTGTAATGAGTCATGTCCTGTTTTTGTTTATATGATGGTTAGAATGTCAGCAACCGGATGTCCTTCACCCGTTGGCCCGGTGTCCTGTCGGCTTCTCGGGGCAGGTAGACGGGGGCATCCTTCTGTAGGGGCAGAATGCGCAGCTCCAAGGTGGTGCAGTTCACGGGCAGTCGCCAGAGGGCGAAGAGGAACGGACGTCCATATTGGAAGTTATCGGCTACAAGGTGTCCCTGAGCATAGAGACGGGCACAGTCGCCCTGGTAGGAGATGCTGAGGAGCGAACGGTGAAGAGCGTATAATGAGGTGTCTGCGGGCAGCGTGACCTGGTAGACGGCGGCTTGCTCCCAGTCTGCTTCCGAGGGAGCCTCGGCCACCTTGGCCTTTCCCTTCCTGACGGTGCGCAGTGCACCGGCGGGCTTTGTCTGTGAATAGTTGACGGCAGATGACGAACAATCACGATCCGTCTCCCCCTCATTAAGAAAGAGGTGCTCGGCCTCGGCCTTTTTCAGGAGGTATATGTTGCCATAGACGGGTCGTGCGGTGCCCCTCGGCTTCACGTTCTTGAGCTGTTTGCCGCTGGCCATGCAGATGGTGGTGGGGATGCCGGGCACCTGCATCATGTAGGTTTTGCCCTCGCGTTGTGCCACGAGCTGTGCCGTGGCATAGCGTATGCCGTCAATATTGACTGGGAAGATGGCCATGCAGCCGGAGGGGATGGTGACCGTGGGCAGCTTGACACCGCAGGCCTCTAACTGCACGTTCTTCTTCGCGGAGAGCGTCTGCAGGCGTTCGTAGTTGTTGATGAAGATAAAGCCCCCGGAGCCTGCCCCGCTCTTGTCGGAGGACGACGATTGCCCGTGGTGGCTCCTGATGGCCCAGCGCAGCGCCGTGTCCTCGCCCTTTTTCAGGTTCTGCGGTGCAGGAAACGAGGCTTCCATCGAAGCCAGCGTCTCGCCCCAGTCGTGCATGAACAGGTGCAGGGGCCTTAGCATGTAGTATTGTGGGTAGGTCTGTCCGAACTCGCCCAGGGGAGCCTGGAAGTCGTAGGTGCAGACGGGCAGGTCGTTGTTGGCCGTGCCGGGCGACGTCTGGCATTCGTTCAGTGTGTGGAGCCTGCCCTCGGGATTCGTGCCCCCGTGATACATATAGTAGCCCAGCAGATTAGAACCGCTGCCCAGCTTCACTAAAGCCATGGAGTAGGCATCCTCCGGATAGACGAAAGGTCGGCGGTGGTAGGCCGTAGCCATGCCGCCACCCAGTTCACAGGTGAAGTAGGGATACTCCCCCGACGTCGGGGGCTGAGGGTTCGCGTCCGTGGCCTTGGAATAGTCGAACTGGTCGGTGGCAATAGCCGTGGACGAGCGGAATGCCTTGAAGTTGAATGCCTGATAATAGTTGCCACAGGTCTCGGTGATTTCCTTGTCCCAGAAGCCGTCGGCATAGTCGCCGTAGAGCGGCAGCATCTCGCCGAAGGGCACGGGCGTGCGCAATTCCGGCCAGCCGGTGCGGGTGTAGAACGGCAGGTCGAAGCCAGCGGCCTGGGCCGTGCGTTTCAGCGCCATGAGATACTCTCCCTTGCCCCTGTATTCGTTGTCGAATTGCGCAGCGATGACGGGGCCACCGTCTTTCCATTGCAGTCCCTGCACCTGGGTGAAGATCTGGCGGTAGAGCTGTTCGGCATAGTGCATGAAGACGGGGTTCTGCTCGCGCAGCCGGCACCCTTTGGCAAACATCCAGTCGGGAATGCCGCCGTTGCGCACTTCGCCATGGCAGAATGGACCCAGGCGCAGCACCACGGGCATCTCTTCCTGTTTGCATACTTCAAGGAAGCGGCGCAGTGAGCGCTGCCCGTCCCAGCGGAAGACGCCTTCCTCCTCCTCTATATGGTTCCAGAATACGTAGGTGGCAATGATGGTGACGCCGCCCTCGCGCATCTTCCTGACTTCGCGCTGCCATTCGTTGGCGGGAATGCGCGAGTAGTGGACTTCGCCCATGACGGGGCATACACGGTGGCCGTCGACCAGCAGACTATGGCGGTCCCAGGTCACCTTTTTGCCAAAGTCGGATGCCTGCACGCCTGCCGACAGCAGCGTAGCCGTCAGGCAGGCAGCTAAACGTAATTTCAGTTTCATAGTAGTTTGTTTCATTTGTTTGTTTTTGTCAGATTCGTTTGTCCTCCATCAGCGCACCACCAGCTTCCTGCCATTGCGTATGACTATTCCGCGATAGCCGGGAGCAGCCTTCTGCCCTGTAAGCGTATAGCAGGGCATGCTACCGTCGTGGCCCGTGTGTTGCAAGGAAATGGAGGAGGGAGCGTCGGGCAGCTCCACCTTGACAAGGTCAGAGTCCAGAGTCCTTCCCTGTTGTCCCTTGCCCACCACCTGATAGGCATAGACACCCGCAGACAGGCCTTCGAAAGTGTAGGCCGTAGCAGTCACGGCTATGTCGGTCATTCCTTCTACGGGATTGATTTCCTCGACCTGGTAGGTACACACAATGTCGTCGATCTGCACGTAGTTGGCCTTCTTGAAGAAGACGATGCGCACGGAGTCTGCCTCCTGGAGGGTAATCTCTGCCGTCGTGGCCTCTGCTGCGGGCACCACGATGGTGTCGGCGGCCAGTGTCCATGCACCGTCCTTGTATTGCTGGACAACCAGGCGGTTGCCGGCACTGGAAGCCCTGTACCAGAAGGACAGTGCAACAAGGCGACTGCCCTCGTGGGTCATGGTGATGTTGTCTTTATCCTTGCTCAGTCGCAGCGACGGGGCTGCCTGACCGTAATAGTTATTGTCATAGCGTGTGGCCGTAGTGGTCCAGCCATTGGGGCAGTCGTCCGAATGGCTGGTGAAGTCCCAGCCATCGGTCTTGCGGCCCGTCATCTCATAGCGGAAAAGACTGACCTGATACTCGTCGGTGCCCTCCAGCTCGCTCCAGTGGGCAGTGAACGACCCTTGCTGAATGTCCGAAGGGGCAAGCACCTGTACCTGCTGCTCGGTGTAGAGCAGTCCGGTGGTGGTGAATGGTTGCTGCGCCTCTTCCGACTGGTAGGACGACATGACCGCTTTCACTCCGGCCACGTAGCTGGTCTGGGGCTTCAGGCCGGAGAACACAGCCGTCGTGGTGCTGCCGTCGACAGCGGTTTCGGCCACGACCGCATCGTCCTTGCGGATGACCACCTGATAGGAGGTGGCATCGGCCACCGGCGTCCATGCCACACTCGCCGTACGCCCGGTAAGCTGTGTCAGTTCCACCTGCTGCGGTGCTGCCAGCCTGTAGTCTACATCGCTCAGCAGGAAGCGCACCTCATGACCGTTCTCAGCAACGAGGGCGAAGCCGAAAGCCTTCTTTCCCGACCAGTCATCGAAGGCAAACTGTGTGACTTGGCGCGTGCCGGGGAACGCGTCTCCGCCGTCGTGCTCAGGCGTGCGGTCGGCCTCAACCAGGTCTACTCGCTGGTGGTTAGGGTCGTTGTTGGCCTGGTTATCCTGCCAGAGACCCTCGTCCTCGTCAATATGCCAGACGAGCAGTCCGTGGCCGGGAAGATACTTGTCCCACCCCTCCTGCTGGCGGTTCTCGATGACAAAGAATTCGTTCTCGCTTCCCTCCACGCTGACGCGATAGCCCTGACTATGGGCGGCTAAGCTGGCCATTCCTATAATGGTGTCGGCTTGGGTGGTAAGCTCCGTATATTCGAGCCACCCCAAGGAAGCACGCTCGTATGCCGAGAACAGCGGCGGGGTGTTCTGGTTGTTCTGATAGGAACCGCTGGCCATGGTGTCCCACGCTCCAGGCCCGCCCGCCAGCTGGTTCTGTGTGTTGTACAGGTCGACCAGTCCCAACACATGGCCATATTCATGGACGAAGGTGCCGATGCCTACGGGCACATGCTGCATGCCGCTGAGTTCCTGGCTGCAGGCATAGCGGTTGATGTACTTGCCGTCGCACACCAGTGTCTCCTTGAAATCGGTATGGTAGTTGGCAGAATGCGGCCAGATGGTGTTCGACGTGCCGGTGTCGGCCTCGCCATAGCCGGCATAGAAGAAGTAGATGTTGTCCACCATGCCGTCGTCGTCGCTGTCGAACTGAGCGTAGTCCACCAGCTCGTCGGCAGCCAGGGCGGCATCATGGACGAAGTCTGCTATCTGGTAGTCAATGCCCGACTGATGGCCCCTATTGGCCCCATAATAAGAATAGGAACGCGTAAGCTTCACCGGCCCTGCCACGACAAACTCCGGGTCATAGCGCCCGTCGGAGCTTGCCACGTAGAAGTCACGCGCACTGCCCGTGGCTCCGTAGGGGTTGGTATAGTTCTCCTCGTTCAGCATGCGGGTATAGTAGTCGTGGGGATTGGCCATGCCGAAGGCCCGGTCGCTGAACTCGACGAGGATGACGAGCGACTGCTGCTTTCCCGTTGTGGGTATATCGCTGATTCTTACCTTCCTCGGTCCCTTCTGCATGTGGCGCCGGCTGTTCAGCTCGTCGGCACGCAGCTGCCAGAAGCTGGCCAGGACCTGTTCGCGGTCAATGCCTTTCAGCAGCTGCCACTCCCGGGTATGGCGTGCACCAGCCTCGGCGGCACCGATGCCGCTGGCTGTCAGTGCTCCGTCGGCCAGCATGGCATACTCGTAGGTGGCCGTCAGCTCGTTGTAGACCACAGGATAGCCATCGTCGGTCAGCATCAGCGAGCCATGCTCGTCGCCTATTTTCTGGATGCTCAGCATGGAGCCGTCGGGCTGTTTTACCTTTATTTTTCCCGGAAAGGCAGGCACTGCCAGCGCGGTGCTTATTTGCAACATGGCCGCCATCAGCAGCAACAGAATGCGTTGTGTGTGTTTCATCAATGCTATGCTATTTTTCTTGAATTGGTGACAAAGTTACACCTTTTTGTCTAATCAGCGCTTTTTTTAACTTCTTTTTAATCCACATGATGTAAAAATAATGAATATTTTGGCATGATTCTGCCTCAAATCAATATTTTTCTGTAATTTTGCGGGCTCTTTCAAATAATCAATATTAGTCAACTATAATGAAAAAGACAGTTTTCGCCCTTTTCGCGGCCATGCTCCTGCTGCTGATGCCACAAGGCACCACAGCACAGCATCAGACGGAACCCCTTCCGCTTCCGAAGAGCATTGCCCCGATGATGAATGCCGATGCTGCGGTGAACATCGCAGCTGGGCCAGTATTGAAACAGGTGCCGCTCTACGAATCGGCCGAGTCGGGCATCACGCTTATTGGCGCCGTGCTCTATCATCCCTCGTTCTCGAGCAACGCCAACTACAATTTCTACACCATCCCCACGGTCGACTCCGAGGAAATCCAGCTCACCAAGTGGTCGAAGTCCACCGGCGGCATCATGCCCAACGGCGGCGGCATTTTCTCGAGCGACATGTCCGAGTTCGAGTACATTCAGTACGCCAACTACGGCACCACGGTGATGATGTACTACTACAAGTACGACACCAACACCTGGGAGATTACCGATGGCCACTCCGTGAAGAACCAGTTGCTGCTGGCCTACGACATGACCCGCGACCCCGTGACGGGCAATGCCTACGGCGTGTTCATCAGTGCCAACGGCCGTGAGCTGGGCATCCCGAACTATGCCGAGCAGACACGCTCCACGATAGGCAAGCTCAGTGCCAACCTGCTCACGCTGTCGGCCGACGCCAACGGTCAGCTCTTCGGCGTGGCCTCCGACGGCAACCTGTACAAGGTCAGCAAGGACGATGCCTCGCTGACGCTGGTGGGTAGCACCGGCGTGGTTCCTGCCGACGTGCAGCAGAGCTCGGTCATCGAGCCCAAGTCGGGGCGCATGTTCTGGGTGGGCATCACCACCGACCAGAAATCGGCTCTCTACGAAATCAACACCGCCACGGGCCAGGCCAGCGTGGTCTATCCCTTCAGCGGCCTCATCCAGATTGTCTGCCTGAACATCAAGCCCTCCGACATTCCCGCCGGGGCACCGGCAGCCGTGAGC
>Ga0247611_10005737_pt1 | contig 16232 bp, 31 predicted proteins | sample 177DNAGHGhighgp2_FD_192422 | JGI IMG/M metagenome (GOLD analysis project Ga0247611, IMG submission 192422) | Sheep rumen microbial communities from Palmerston North, Manawatu-Wanganui, New Zealand - 1770 DNA GHGhigh gp2 | ecosystem: Host-associated > Mammals > Digestive system > Stomach > Rumen... | reverse complement strand
TATTGCTAATTTTGCAATCAATACTCTCTGGAAAAGAGGGGGTAAGGGTATCTTCATTATTATACCTTACCTTGCTGCCATCCTCATAAAGAATCACTGTGTAATTCCCATTTTTATATAGCCCGATAACGGAATTTTTCATTTAAACATCCCTTCCAAACAATCCAAAAATATGAACGGTATCTCCATGTTCAGTCGTATACTTGTCTTCGTATGATTCATAATAACCTGAATTCATATAGTGATCAAAGTCTTGCGCTCCAAGATACTCGTGCGCCAATTCATTTAAATCTTCCGAAGGCAAAGCCGCAAACCACTCATAAGTAAATTCAGGCTTCTTGTCATCGATAGGCATACAGCAAACATCCAAACAAAACTCATACATATCATCAGGGTTATTTTGCGCGACCTCAACTAGTCCCTTAATAATAGTATCCTTGTCAACAAGATCTTCATAGTCAATAAATAGTTCTCCATTTAATAGCTTCTTATATTCTTCATCATTTACAATACACATAGTATGTGTACTTGAACTATTTGTTTCAAACATTCCGTATCTCACATTAACCATATTCAATTCCCCTTAAAATAAGCTTCTTCCTTATCCCTATCAATATGAATAGACTGAGTACCTTCCCAATTATCATTACCAGTATAAAGCCGCGAAGTTACGCCAAACAGCCACCTTAAAAGATAATCACTATCACTCATGCACTTATCAACAAATTCCTTCAACTCATCAACATGGTCAATGCCACCGTTATCCAAACAAGCATAGTTATCGGAAATCCAATATAGCGGCCGTCCGCTTATATTATACTCCACTTCAATTCCATATTTTCCCAATTCCGCTTCAAGCCAATTATAGATGTCATGCTGCAAAAGTTGACAAGCTGCTGTATAAAAATAATCGGCGCGAGTTTGCATATCATCATACTGGTCTACTTCCCAACCAAATTCTCTAATTGAAAAACGTATTGAACTTGGTAACACATTGGGGGTATCTTTTGAAATTACTAATGTATGGGTACTAGAACTATTTGTCTCAAATACATTATTCCGAAATTGTATCATCTGTATTGTCCTCCTTAACTATAATGCCGCAATTCTTCATAACAAGTAATGCTGCAAGATGCGCAACTTCATTGGTTCCTTCGCACGCATTACTATAAACGCAAATTGGAATGTCAGGGTAGTAGGAATGTAGGATTAGCGCATTAGTAATAACGCTGGTGTCAGTATAATATCCTACAATACTAATCTTTTTATACTTACTAAGTTTGGTTGTGCTCCAATCACAATTCGCTTGCCGCTTCCATAGAATTTGGCGGGGATAGGTTGTATTTTTCGGAAGAGCTTCTCGCGCAATATCGCAGCCGTAGGTATCTAAAATGAAATGGTCACTTTCTTCCGCATTAAATACATTCATAGTATACAGCAACTGATTATGGTCTTGAACTGCCTTTTCTACAACCCTAGATATAGCGTGTAAGGAAGCAGGCTTCGCATTGTCATTTTGCGCATCAATTACAATTGTTAGCTCCATTGGTATCACCTCTTTTTCTACTACTATTATATAAAAAATTTAAAAAAATGTCAAGTGGGGAAGTTTTTACCTAATTGGGGATTAAGTATTGGTACATCTAGAAGTGATTAAAAAGAAGAAAGAAATAAGGAAAAAGAAGGGAAGCGAGGGTTAGTAGAGGAGGGTAATTAGGGGTAGGGAAACAGGGCAAGGTAGTATAGGGGTAGGGAAAATGGAATAAAAAAGGGGAGTGCAAAATTTTCAATTTATGTCAAATATTTATTTTAAATAATTTTAGGGATTTGAAATTGAAATTGCAAGCTTGAAATGGAAGGGGGAAATTGAAAATGAAATTGCGGCGAGAAGATTTGAAAATAGAATTGTACAATGTATGTCAAGTATTTGACAATATAAATATAATAAATTAAGGATAAGAATAAAGGTTGGATTTTCTTTCTCTTGCTTTTATAAATTTTAGGAAGAAGGTTCTTTTATATAAATAAAATTTAATTAAATATAATATATAAAGTACATGCTGCGCGTCGCTTCGCTCCGCGTAATAAATATTATACTCCGCAGCTTCGTCGCTTCGCGACTTCGCAGCTTCGTATAATATTTATTATATATAAGATTTTATATATATAAAAAAGTGAGTTTTTTTTTGACTACCTATATAGGGCATACCAGGTAGTCAATTTTCAACTCATTTTTCCTATATAGTAAAAATTAGCTGAAAATTAAAAATTTTAGGAAGAAAAAACGCTCATTTACTCCTAGTGTTATTACTATTTTATTGAAAGGACTTGACAAAAAATAAATTTTCTGGTATAATAAAAACAAGGAGAATGATATAAATGAGTTTACCTGCTGTTACTGTGAGTGATTTATACTCAGCTAATAAATTAAATTTTCGCCGCGGCCGCTATAATATCTTAGATTGCGGTGTTCGCACCGGAAAAACTTACTGGGCCCTGCATAATTTATCAGACTATACGCGTGATCACCATCCTAATCGTATCTTATACCTAGTTAACACAGTGACTCTGCGCGAGCAGCTTGTACATGATTATCCTGACTGTTGCATAAATGCAGATGACTACTGGGAGCGAGCTGCAGTAGATTGGGATAGTGATACGGATAAAATTGGTGTTATGTGCTACCAGCGCTTTGGAATGAAGGCGATGCGGCGAGAGCTGCAATTTTTAGATAACTTAGATGTTATTTGTTGGGACGAATGTGATAGTATATTTGACTTTGCTACACAAGCTTTTAGTGACGCTCGTAATAATGATTTCGCGCGTGATGATATTAGTAATTCAGAAGTCCTTAATGCAATTCAGCAATATTCTACTAAAAAAGAGTATATGCCTTTAATATTACTTGGTGTTTGGGAAGAAATAATTCATCATGAAAACATACTATGCATTGGTTTGTCTGCTTCTCCTGAGCGAGCCTATTCTTATTATTCTTCTCTCGTTGGCGCGAGCTATGAAGGAAAAATTGATGCTGGATATCGCGCGGCAGAGAATATATATTTTACTAATATTTATGAGCATGTGGCAAAATTACATCCTGAGCCTGAGCGCGGCTATTGGTGCTATTCTCCTTATATTGAACCGAATAAAGGAATCGCGGCGATTGCGCGAGAGCAGGGATTCAGCGTAATTGAGATTCATTCTCCTACTAATACAAAGAAGCCAATGGATGAAGAGCAAAGAAGAGTTTATAATATTATAAGCACAACTCATATGATTCCTTATGAATATGATTTTGTTGTTGTTAATGCAGCTTTAAAGAATGGTATTACTATTGAAGATAGGAGATTTGATCAAGTAATTGTTAATTCGTTAAAACCTGATGATCGTATACAAGCGCCTCGTCAGGTTTTCCCATATCAAATGCATTTAAAAGTTTGGGCGCCCGAAGTCCCAAACGAATATTTAAAGATTTGGCTTACGGTTCCACAATGCCGTGAACTCGCAGAAGTAATGGCAGTAAATGATCCTGATAAGGAGAATAAAAATACTTCTCGTATTCTTACTTGGAATAAATTAAAAGATTATTTGCCGCATATCGGATATCAAGTAATATCGCAGCGAAAAAGAATCAATGGAAAACAACAGCAATGTTATTATATAGAGGGTGAATGGCATGATGTTCTTCCAGCTGATAATTTGTTTTTAAAATTAGTTGAAGCTAAACAAGGAGAGAAAAAAGATAAGGGTGAAAAATAATTGCCCTTATCTTTTATTTTTATTTTTATTTGTTTCGTTTTATTTTGTTTGCCTTGTTTTATTTTGTTTTTTCATTTTCTAACACTTTTTTGTAGTGAGGGGTATTACGAAAAAATAACACCAAATTTTTGCTGACAAAATTTGTAGTAAAATTCCTGAGAGGAGGGGGATAAATTTTGTCAGCGCGTAGTAGTTTATTATTTGACTTTATATAAAAATTATATTATAATAAAAAGAGAATAATAATAATTATTATATATAATATATCCCATTTTATTATAATATAAATTTAAATAAAAATCAACTATTTATTTTAAAATAAAAAATATTTAAATTTAAATAAAATTTAAATAAATTAAAATAAAATTAAATAAATTTAAATATTTTTAATTTTTATTATAATATAAATTTTTCAGCTTGTCAAGAGGTTAGCTGCGCATAAATTTTTCAGCTCCATAGCAGCTTGTTTCCAGCTTCATAAGCAGCTTATTTCCAGTTCCCAGCTTCGTGTGTATTTTATATATATAATACATATATATCTTCTCTCCCCTCTCTATAATAATTATACATCAATTTTGCATAAGAGTCAAAGATTTGACTTAACAAAAATTTAACACTTCTGTAACAATTTCGTAATTAACAAACTTGACTTCTGTATGATATAATGGTAGAGGTGGAGGAGACATGTTTGCGGCCGGCAGATAAGTTAGATGTATTTAACTAACTGGCCGGCAGATAAGTTAAAGATGTCTAACTATTACGCCGGCAAGAGAGTTAGATCACTCTAACTCTTTCTCTTCTTCCAAATCATAGAAGTCTGTAAACTTATAAAGTTCTGTCCATTTGAAGTCGCGGGAACAATCGGGGCAATGGCCACTATAATACTGATATACATGATTGCCGTCGTTATATTCATCATACATATTATCATATAACAACTCTTTATGACAATAAGGGCAAGTAGGCATATTATTCTTCGTCCTCCTCTCCTTCTTCTTCCCAATAGTTATCTGTAAAATAATCGTCTTCCGCGCGAAGCATATAATTTTCATATTCGGCCCAAAAATTATCTTGCTTGGAAGCCCATTTGAGAAGTTCTACAAAACTTACATACCTCTGGAAAAAGTATCCATAGTCATCCCAGTCCATCTTTTCATTGGCATCATCACGCGCTTCTCCATAAGTATCAAATCGATTTCCATTTGCGCAAACCCATACAGTCTTCATAGTGTTTTAATCTCCTTTCTTTTTACATATAGATTATACCATAGATTTTGTTACAAGTCAATATATAAATTGTTACAATTTTATTACAAATTTGTGCCGGCGAAAAAGTTAGATGCACCTAATTGGATGCATCTATCATCTTTTGAATTCTTTCCGCGGCGGTTTTAATCTCAATATAGTATGAATCTTCTGGATCAAAAAGACTACCTTTTTCAACGCGATCAAGTTCTTCGAGAAGAAGGTTATATGCTATCATGAGGGCGGTTTTATCTGTCATCGTGCGATATTCCTCCAAGGTTCAAGTTTCGTTACAGCGTCACTTTCGTACCAATATTTCCAACTACTACCGTTACCCATTTTGAATACAATACCATCATATGCGGGACGAATTTCGCTCCAAGTTACCTCATAGTCGCCAAGTGTTTCGATAAGTTTCTGACATGCCTTGATAACATCCTCTGTCCGCATTATTTACTTTCCTCCTCCTTTTCTTCATCATTATAGCACTTAAAGAGAAATCTGTCAAGTCTCTTTCGATCCTGCCGACGAATTTTTTTCTTGAGATGACGCCTTGCGGGAGTACTCTGATCTATGATGTTTCGACAACCCGCGTCGAGGTCCCACGTAGAAAGCTCGCTGAGTTTCTTTTCGATCTGTCTCATTTGGTGTCCCTCACTTTCATAAGTATTATAACATGGATTTTATTATATGTCAACACTTTTTAGAAAATTAGATGCCTTTAACCGATGTGCCGGCGCGGGAGTTAGATGCCCTTAACTATTGATAAAAAAGAGAAGGCTCACGCCTCCTCCTTCTCTTTGGCCTCACGCCGTGCCTTATCGGCTTCGGCCTTCTTTGCGCGAGCCTTGGCCTTCTCGGTCTTGGCTTCCTGTTTGGCGTTATAGGCATCGATTTCACTTTGCATGAGTTCGCGCGCGGTCATATCTTCGCGTTCCTCGGCCACGATAGCACCGATGCGGACATAACGTTCTACGCCATTCTTGTCAACAAGAATAATACCATACTGGCGGTCGTTGATCTTAATAAAGTTACCGTTTTCAATGTCCAGTTCGTCAAATACCTGAGCGCGCAGTTCTGCATCCACAACAGTCTTAGAAATCTTAGCCATAATCAATTTCCTTTCTGGTTTGAAGAGTTTTCCTTCTCTTGATTACGTATTTATTATAACATGAATTTTTATTGTTGTCAACAGTTTTCTAAAAAATTTTTTGAAGAATTTTATATGGCGGTTAGAGTCTTCTAACCTGGGCGCCGGCGCGAAAGGGTAGCCTGCTACCTTTATCGGACAATTATTATTCACGATAATCATCATAGATTTCAATGCTATAAGGAGTAGTTGCAATTTCATGCGCGTCTACACCAAAAGGGCAATATTCTTGAATAATGTTAATATCTTCATTGAAAGCAAAATTTGTTTCGATAATTAAAGGATTCTTTTGCTCGCGCATAAAATTTACCAATTCTTCAACAGTAGAAAAGTCTTTTACTCCAACATAATTGTCAGAAGAAGTGCGAGTAATGACAAATTTCATAATAGATCCTTTCTGGTTTTACGGACTATCCTTGTCCTTTCTTCTATATTATACCTTGTGTTTAACCTTTTGTCAATAGGTTTGTGAAAAATTTTTTTAGTTAAATACCTATAATTCTGGCGCCGGGCGCGTAGTTAGATTTCTCTAACTACGTTGAAGTTCCATAATAATATCCATATATTCTTCATTAGTAAAATTTTCAATCTCATTAGTGATGATCTTTTGGGCAAAGATAAGGCGTTTTAGGAAGGCTTTATCATTAGGACAATCGGCTAATACATCGATTAGTGCTTTGTGAAGGTATGCTTTTTCTTTGCGGTCTTGTGCTGTCATTCCTCATTATCCTCCCATGTATCTTCATATCCATACACATCGCCCGCCCATCGAATTTCATCCTCTGAAAAATCTTCGGGCGCATCGGGGTCAACATCATCCGCGGAAAGCCAATCGTCCCAAGATTCCCAAAATGTGCCCCAGTCGTCACAATCTTCAAGAGGGTCATCAATGTGGCAAATTCCGCACTGATCACAGTAAAGGCAATCACCATAAGCATTCACGGGGCAATAGGTGTAATTACCGTTGTAGGTGCCTTTCTTTGCGTCACGCATATCAATTGTTCCTTTCGTTTAGTACGTACTTATTATAGCACTTGGTGATAAGGTTGTCAAGCATTTATCTATGTTTTTTCTTTCTCTGATTCTTGTGTAATTCAATATCCTCAGCATTGTAATAGTCAAAATCAATTGCTTCACCGAAGTTAAAAGCAATCAATCTATCAGGGTAATCGCCTTCTACGTTCGCGTGTGCAACGGCTTCTTCACGAGTGGGATAAACACTTTTCACATAAGCATCATTGCCGAAACCATCCCACCAACCAATCAACATGTACATCATTTAATGTCTCTTCCTTTCTATCCCCTTCGGATAAGTCTATTATAGCATACTTAGTTTGGAATATCAAGTCTTTTTAGAAAATTTTTATAAAGTATTGCAGAAACTTGCTCAACCAGTTCATTCCAATTGGTAACATTTTCATAAATATTATAACGCTCATGTTCAAAAATCACATTATTTAATAGATCAAAAGTAGTGTAATAAATTCGCTGTTTACAATATTCGGGGTCTGTTTCAAATAATTCTTTCACATCTTCTTCTGTATTGGGCCATAGAGCATCTTCAATTGCTTCATATCCGCGTTCTTTTAGTATTTCCTCATCAATTTCTGCTTCATGTACTTCTGTCCATGTAATCTTCATAATGGTTACTTCCTTTCTGTCCCCTTCGGACAATCATATTATATCATACTTGCGATCATCTGTCAATAGGAATTTTCATCTTGGGGCCACTTTTCTTCATTCTTTTTAATCACATAATCCTTTTTAATTTTGACAATGGTAGCGGGACAGTTGTAAGGATTTTCGGCATCAGTTGGACAGTAGTAGTATTGATATTTATTAGAACTATATGCGAGAGAGGGAACGGGGTACTGTTTTGAAAGCCAACCGAGAGTTACTGTTTTCTTCATATTACTATCCTCCTTCTTTGGAACAATGTTATTATAACATAAAATAATATGGTTGTCAATACTTTCTAAAATTTTTTTAATTAGACATGTCTAACTTCGGTGCCGGCCGCGCGGTTAGTCTTCTTTAACTTCTATTAAAAAAAAGAGGGCTTACGCCCTCAGAGAGTAGGAGTTGACCTTGCCTTCGGTCTTGACGACCTCATCGGTCCAATAATGAACCAGACCATAACCAACCTTGTTCTTCGTGAATCCTTCGGGGAGATCCTTTTCGCACTCTTCAAAAATTTCTGCAACAGTCAGAGGATGATTGGTCATACGCAGAACTTCCATCACGGTTTCCTTGGCCTGTTCGTACTCATTGGCCTTGCGCGCCTTGGCTTCCGCGCCACGATTGATTTCTTTCAGAAGGTCTTCCATGACTTCGGCGTTGTCGTAGTTGATAGCGGTCAGAGCGGTGTAGATAGCTTCATAAGAGGACTTCTTCATAGTGATTCCCTTTCTGGTTTGGCTTGGGTTTTCCTTCCCGTTCATCTTGTGTTCCGTTCCTTGGAACATTTATATAATACCATAAAGTCAGAGAGAAGTCAATAGTTTTTTTGAAAAAAATTTTAGAAAATATAGTTAGAGGAATTTAACTTCGGGCCGGCGCAAGGAGAGGGTCACCAACTCCCCTCATCCTCATTATTAGCCATACATTCACAGAAGTTATTGCAAGCGTAATCGATTATAATAGGGTATCCATTTTTCCATCCGTAATTTTCTTCGTGCAAATCTTCCAAATAAGTATTTACAAAATCACAATCATCGGTATTTAGATAGCCTTGCACATATTCCTTATAACGTTTAATTCCATAGACGCGGGGCATAATCAAAAATGTATAGTTATGAAAAACTGTTAAGGTTGCTTCGGCAAAAAGGTGCGCGAAACCATGTTCTTTTGCGAACTTATAAAATTGTGCTTCTTCCCAACATCCACCAAAGCATGATATTTCGTCAGAGCAATAATCATACTTGATAACGTAGTCAGAAGAAATAAAGACAATCCGAACCGCGCCGTAGTGAACAATAACCTTTCTTGCCTTGCGAGAATTGTATTCCTTTATTCTCTCTTGGCATTTATAAGGGTTACAGAGACAATCAGAAATATAGGGCCAAATCTCTTCCAGAAAGTGACATGCACGAATCTTGTAATTAGACTTCATAACTTCGTACCCCCTTTTCTTGTCTCTATTATATCATAAATTTTTACCGCTGTCAACAACTTTTTGAAAAATTTGCCGCCGGCCTCATTTGGCGCGATAGAGCACAGGGTCACACTTTTTATGCTGTTTCATGATATAATCATAAATCTGTTCTTCAATTGCGACATCTTCGGCGGCTCGATGTGCTTCTTCAAAGTCTTCATCTTTCGTAATAAAACGATAAAGAATCTCGGCAGTCAAGCGAGGACGCGGGGTAGAGTGTTTAGTCATGTATCCATTTTCTTCACAGAATTTTTTGTATGTGGGCATTTTTGCAATGACTTGGCGGGCCATTTTTAAGGTGTCGCAAATCTCAGTGCCATAAGGGAAGAAATATTTTACTTTGCCATTAGAAAGCACTTTACATGTATTGTTCAATGCGCGAACATCAAACGCGGCATTGTGCGCAAAGAATCGGGTTTTGACTTTGGGATCATCACTAATCATAGCAAGAACTTTGCGACGCATTTCCCAGAAATTTTCTGCAAAGATTTTGCTTTCCCACAAGTCATCAATGTATTGCGGACGCTTGTTTGCATAGTATGCAGTATTCATCAATTCATGGTCAAAGAAGGTTTCGTTAATTAAAGCATTAACACTATTTTCTTTACCATAGGTATGCACATGAATATTATATACGATAGGATTGTCAAGAGAACCTGCGGTTTCAGTGTCAACAAAATTCTGGATAGTGGTCATAGTAGTAATCCTTTCTGGTTTGTAGTGTTTCCCTTCACTTTATAGATATATTATACCATGCATTTCCAAAATGTCAATAGTTTTTTTGAAATTAAATGCCTCTAACTTTCGCGCCGGACCCGCGGTTAGAGGCCCTTAACTCATCGGAAAAAGGAAAAGGGCTTGCGCCCTTATCCTACGAGAGCATAAGTATTCGCTTTGCCCTTCGCTTCATTTTTAGTTACCTCTTCGGCAAGTTCATGCAGAAGCAGATACTGTACCTTTGCGCTGTTAAAATCCTCGGGGAGCCCTTCGCAACGATCAAAGATTTCCTTTGCGGTGGAGGGGGTAGTGGTCAGAGCCTTGCGAACAATAGGGGCGACCACGTTCACAACTTCGGCGCGGGCAGAAGCGCGCTTCGCAACCTGCTTCGCCTTGGTTGCGTCAGAAGCCTTGTGCGCGTTACGCTTTGCGAGAGAGTCAGCGAGAGCGTGAAGGCGTTCGATGGTTTCATCGTTTCCCTTGGTCGCAGACAGAACGCGGATAGCATTTTCGATAGCGGTGGTGTAAGTCATGGTGGTAGTCATAATAAGTCCCTTTCTGGTTTTTTGAGGGTTTTCCTTCCCTTGTTTCGTATTTATTGTACCACGGTTTCGGGAGTTTGTCAAGAGGTTTTTCAAAGTTTTTTTTGACCTCTGGGATTCTCTCCCGTTCCCCTTGGAACAATAATAATATACCATGAATTTAGGAAAAATGCAAGTAGTAAAAATGCACAAAGTTTTGATAGGATTTTTGTATGGAATGTCAGTTAGAAGTCTCTAACTCGCGTGCCGGAGGAAGAGTTAGACTAATCTAACTCTTTCTCTTCTTCTAAGTTACTACAATGTGAAAAGTTATATACTTCATCCCAAAAGAAAGTTCTATTACATTTTGGGCAGTATCCCTCCCATGTTTCATAATAATAATCTCCTTCATTTTGAGACTGACAAAGTTCAGTGTATTCTAATTCTTCATTACAATAAGGGCATTTCGGCGGCATATTATTTTTTTCTCCTTTCTTTATTGATTTTCTTTAGCGGCAATTTCTCCTGCTAAATAGCCTTCTCCCCATCCTTTTAGAAACATAGCGTCATACATTCTATATTCATCAATGGAAAATTTCTTATCAGGAAAAAGATAAGCCAGATAATGAAGCATTGCTATACTATATCCTTTTTCAATGACTTCCCTTGGATAAAATTTCTTCATTCTTCCTCTACCTTTCCTTTATGTTTCGGTTTCTTGTTACGCTTGTCTGGAATCACCTTAGTTACACCCGTCATTCCTTCGGGCCACTCACGCCGCATGGAACGATACACTTCATAGTTGGTGCGGGGTTGGGTTTTTGCTTCCTTCTTGCTCATTTCTTCTCCCTCCTGACACTATGATTATATTATAAAATTAGAAAATTGTCAATACTTTTTTTGAAAAAAATTTTTGATTAGAAGTCTCTAACTCGTGCGCCGGCCGGTCAGTTAGATGACCTTAACTTGGGAATAAGAAAAAGGGCGATCACTCGCCCTTCACTTTGAAATTGGGCTTCTTGCCCTCAATGCGCTCGACCTTACCCTGCTCGACCAAATCAGCAAGGATTCGCGCCATGCGCGGAGTGCTGACTTCCATAATATCCGCAAGGCCCTTGCACTCATAGAGGAAATCGGGGCGTTCTACCATGCGATTGAAAGTTGCATCCGCAAGTTCCTTGCGCTCATTCTGGGCCGCAATTTCCTTAGGAGTAAGTTTCCGTTCACGGGTCTTTGCGGTTTCAGCGCGCTTTACAGTGCTATTAAACATAGCTGTCAAACGCTCAATAACCGCGTTCTTCTCTTCCTCAGAGATCTGATTCAGTCCCTGAGCGTCATTCAGAGTGGGGACATCCGCGAGGTTCTCGATAGCGATGGACAGAGCGATGGCGTTGGTGATCTTAGTCATAATGATTCCCTTTCTGGTTTGTGAGAGTGACCTTCTCTTTATCTCTTGTCCCTTGGGACAGTTATATAATACCACAACTTAGAAGGTATGTCAACACTTTTTGAAAAAAATTTTTGTTAGATACATTTAACTGCGCCGGCGCCCTTATGCGTTGAGGAGAGGATAGCCCCTTCTCACGCATTCAAGGAAAATTTGTGCTTCGATCTCTACATCAGCAAGCCCTGTATGTTCCTCTTGAAAATCATTGTTCCCGCTGAGAAAGCGCCAAAGGACTTCGGCAGTCTTTTGCGGTCTGGGCGTACTATGAGAAGTCATATAATTATTAGCCTTGCAAAAATTAACATATTCTTTTGTCTTGCAAATAACCTTTTCTGACATCTTCATAGTGTCCATAATAGGAATGTTATAGGGGAGGAAGAAACGCTTCTTTGATTTGGTCTGATACCGAATGGTTGAATTTAAAGTCCTTACATCAAACCATGCGTTATGAGCAACGATTGCTTTAACATCGTATTTTTTGCACATCTCCAAAACAGTTCGCCACATAGTCCAAGTTGTGACAGTCTTTCTTTTCCCTTGCTTGATTTCTTCTTTATACTTAGGAATTTTTTCTGCAAAATATGCCTTTTCCATTGCTTCGGGCATCTTAAAGAACACATCATAATTGACAAGACTGAAACTATCTAAAATGGTTCCAGACTCTACATTCACGACCTCACCGCCCAAGTCATAGACCTGTCCGTTTGAAGTGTCAAGCTGTCCGTTCGCGTCCCGCATAGTTTCGCAAGTCTCGCCATCAATAACAAGTACGTTCATAAGTTTCCCTTTCTGGTTTGAAATGTTGTTCCTTCATTTAACAAAGTTATTATAACATAGGGGATAGAAAAAGTCAATACCTTTTTTAAAAAATTTTGAATTAAAATAAAATGTTGTAGTTTGATATCTTTAACTTGCGGGCCGGCGCAGTTAGACGCCTTTAACTCAACATAAAAAAAGAGGTCACGGTTACTCCGCGACCTCATGCACCATCTTATCAAAACCTTTTTCGTTAAGTTCTTTTACAACTTTTTTAGCTGCGCGTTTAGCTTCATCGGCCTTGCGCTTTGCTTCCTTCTTGGCTTCGCTTGCGGCTCTCTTGGCGGACTTTTCTTCCAAGTCCAGTTTATAATCTTCCGCGGCAGCATAGCCATCATAGGCATCATACCCGCCCGCGCCATTGCGCGAACCGCGAGGAATGGAAACCTTAATCACTGCAAATTTTTCGTTACCTTCCTCATCAAGAGTGGGCATAGTGATTTCGGACGCGCTCACAGGCATAACATCAGTGTCATACTTTTCTTTCAACAGTTCGGTGATTGCGTTCAGGATATCATTGCGGATAGCGGTTTCAAGAGCGGCCTTAGATTTTTCTGCCATAGTGTTCTCCTTCTGGTTTGGGGTTTTCCTTCCCTTGATTCATATATAGTATAACATAAATTTGAAAACTTGTCAAGCATTTTTCAAAAAAAATTTTTTTATAAATTTGAATGGGGTTAGATACCTTTAACTGCGCGGCCGGTCGAATAGTTAGATATATTTAACTATTTAAAAATAAAATGAGGGGTATCACCCCTCTTTAATTAGCTGTTTCAAAATTTCAATAATTTTAGAAGGTTCATAAGAGAAATCATTTTCCCATTCTTTTCGGTTTCTTTCTTCATCATCAAATAGGATACCGCCACCGCAAGTCATGTATTTATTGGTCCCATATCTGACAATTTTAATTTCATCCCATTCAACAGAAGGGAGGTGCCTTTTGAGCCACAAGCGCTTGGCCATTTCGACCGCGAGGTTATAGGATTCAGATCCATTTTTGCTCGTCCAGCTGATAATTCCAATCTTCCATCCAGCAGCTTGTAGCTTGTTCAAAAGCCTTGCAAACAAGGAGAAATTCAACATTGTTCCAGCTTGGGTATAGGGAAAAGTATCCTCATTTTGTAAATAGGCAAGCCAATTCTCAACCGCGTACAAATTAGCAATTGTTCCATCCATGTCATACCATAGGGTTTTAGTCATCGTTGCTGTCTCCCTTCTCTTTCTGTGCCTTTATTATATCAAAATGAAATGTGATTGTCAAGAGTTTTCAGGAAAAAATTTTTGGTTAGATGCCTTTAACTTTTCGGCCGGCACGAAAGTTAAATGCCTTTAACTTTTGGGATATAACAAACGGGCCATGGTGCACTCATGACCCGCGGATTCATTTTCAAATTTCGGGATTATCAGTTCCGAAATCGCCACGCGCTTGGGAGTTAATAACGCCTACGAAATGAGCGCGCATATCGCTTTGGCTTGTTAGTACGGTGGACTCATCTTCCTCTCTCCTTTCGACATGATTAGTATATCATAAGATTGAATGGAAGTCAAGAGTTTTTTGAAAATTTTTTTATCTCAAAGTCCCATAAAGAAAGCAGATAGTTATTATTATCCAGAACGCGATTAAAAAAAATTCCATAATTTTTCTCTCCCCCTTCTTTTTTGTAACTTTATTGTAACATACTCGTAATAATTTGTCAAGAGTTTTTTAAAAATTTTTGCGCTGGAGCGCTAAAATAGTTGTTGACAACTTAAACTTTAAGTGATATAATATTTTTGAAAAGAAGAAAGGAGAAGGAGAATTATGAAAAGGATTTTTGTTCTGGTGTTTGCTATGGTGCTCGCGCTATTTAATAGCACAATCAATTCTGAATCATCTAATTTTTATCCTACGTGTGGCACTGTTGTTGAAGTAAATTTAAAAGAAGATTATATTCTTATTAAAGATTTTTCTAATAATTTATGGATGATGTCTGATTGTGAGGACTGGGCGGTTAATGATCTAATTGCCATGATTATGTATGATAATAATACATCTATTATTTATGATGACATTATTATAGATGCAAAGTATTGCGGAAGTTAAACCTCTCTAACTTTCTTACCGGCGCGGTTAGAGGGCTCTAATTTTTGTATAAAAAAAAGAGGGTCAAGCCCTCTTCTTATACTGATTAGCGCCCTTTACATTTTCAATCTTTTCAACTTCATTATTCCAGTAGTTAAGAATCGCATACTGAATCTTGCCCTTGCTCATACCTTCGGGCAGTTCATCGCCGCACGCTTCGACAATCTGAGCGACAGTCATCGGAACATCAGACAGATGCGCCATTACCACATCATGCGCCGAAGCATACAAATCGCGGTTGGCCTGCGCCTTGGCTTCGCCCTTCATCAGCTCAGCTTCCAGTTCAGCATACTGTTCAGCCAGTTCAGGAACATTCTTGATGTAGTTAGCAATAGCGATCATGGTGTTCTTCTTCATAAGTTTTCCCTTCTTGTTTTCTGGACTTTTCCTTGTCCTTTTCATGTATTCATTATAGCACAGTTTGTGCTTAATGTCAAGAGGTAATTTTGTTAAGTTTTTGTTACAAGGGAGGAGTGGTTGTCACGCGAGCGGCCGAAGGCGTGACGTCCTCGTTATCAAGAGGACACTCTTACTTTTTCCGTTTACTCTCTCCCTTGGAACAATAATAGTATAACATAGTTTTAACGAGAAGTCAAGCACTTTTCAGAAAAAATTTTAAATTTTTTTCAACTTCGGTTAGTCACCTCTAACTCGGCGGCCGGCGGGAAGGTTAGATTACTCTAACCTTATTTAAGGATCACAATTTTTACTTCCCATTTTTTCCCTGTTACATTGGCGCGGAAAGTTGCGGCCTGTTTTGCTTCTTCATAGTCTTTATAATATTTAATCCCTTGAATACCATTCGCGCAAATGATTTTATACATGATTTTCATTTACTGCACCCCCAAACAACGATTATAAGCGCTAACAGAACGATAGGAATTATATTCCTCCTGAGAAATCTCACGCCCGAAGATAATTCCCCGCGTATGCTTTACAGAGGGCATTTTCTTAGCTTTATCCTGTGCCATAATGAGATTGGCAGCTTGGATTGCAAAAGTGATTTCTGTGCTACGCCCGCGCCCGCAATGTCCGCGGTGGCAAGTGATCAAGAAGAATCTCTGTGTCATGGTTTCGATCTCCCTTCGTCTTTTGTAGCTTTATTATACCATATGGATTGTAGCTTGTCAATAGGTTTCAGAAAATTTTTTTGCACCTGGCCAGGGTTTACACCCTGGCCAGCGTTTTCTCGTTTGTCAGCTCGGCGTCGTCCAGCTTTACCTGTACTTCCTCACCGTTCAGGTTTACATCACCCTTGACCCAAAACGGAGTGCTATCCTTAACCCAGACCTTTTTTGCCC
>Ga0247611_10005735_pt1 | contig 16234 bp, 11 predicted proteins | sample 177DNAGHGhighgp2_FD_192422 | JGI IMG/M metagenome (GOLD analysis project Ga0247611, IMG submission 192422) | Sheep rumen microbial communities from Palmerston North, Manawatu-Wanganui, New Zealand - 1770 DNA GHGhigh gp2 | ecosystem: Host-associated > Mammals > Digestive system > Stomach > Rumen... | reverse complement strand
ATCGAAGCTGACAGCTAACACGTTCTCAGGAACGGTGAAGGCAGCAGTAGAAGCCGGCATGCCGATAACTTCTCCATCAGTTGTCCAGTAGCGGTATCCGTTCTTGTGCTTGATAGCCAGTCCGCGAGTATAGTTCTGATAAACATTGGAAGCATAAGCTGTTTTGCTCGCAGCAATGATAGAATAGTTGTCGATAGAGACAGTACTCTTTCCTTTATTGATGATGCGGACGTAATAAGTCAGTTGAGGATTCAGCTCATTAGACTCGAAAGTGAATGTCTGTGTGGCGCCAGCAGCCAAGTTTACATGAACCTTTTCTGTATAATGCCACTGTCCATTAATATCCTTAGAATTTGAAATGATAAGGCGGACGTAGTCGTTATACTTGACAGAACCGTTGTTCTTAATATTCACAGTAATCTTATACTTATCTGTATAGAGATAGCCTTCAGTACTAAGGTTGTCACTTACAAGTGTTGCAGTCAGTTTGTTGCCATAGGTCACAGCAGCTTTTGTGGTAGCACTGACAGTCAGGTTGGGAGCTAAGAGCTTAGTTCCGGCTTCATCGGTGGTTACCTTCAGCGTATATGTTCCGACTGATTCATTCTCATAGGTGAAGTGGACATCCTCAGTACAGTGCATAGGAATTCTTGCAGCAGTACATTGGACAAGTTTAGTACTGGCGAAGAGATAGAGCTGCTTCTGATAAACGTCGAATGTGTTGTTTGTAACACTCATCTTGATTTCCTGAGGAGCACCGGCAGCATTGCCAATGTCAGCACTGTTAATCACCATCGAGTTCACTTCGATAGCAGGTACATTCGTACATACAGCTTTCTTACTGGTGACAACAGCCTTAATGCAAGAGTTTGTACTGAGACAACGGTCGGTATGCCAAGTAGCATAGTTGCTTACGCGGCTGACTGGTACAATATAATAGGTACCGTTAGCGACGTCAGCGAAACTTACAGAATAGGTAGATGTCTTGCTGGCATCAGTAGCAAAGGCAGCACCGGCGTATGACTTCAGAATCTTCACGAAACCATAGTTGCTGTCGTAAAGAGCCACTGCGTGATCGTAATTGTTGGCTACATCGTTCTGGTTCTGCATGCCTACAGAAACGGTAACACTGGAAACTGCAGATGTAGAAGTAGGAACGGAAACAGAAGTAAGTGTCAATGAACGATCCTGTTCCTCGATTTCAGACAGGTGAACGGTTCCGCCATAACCTTTAGGCTGGATACCGACAACAGCTGACAAAGATCTCATGTAGGCACGGTTACGGACATTCTGGAATGGGCTGAGAGCTGACAGACGATAGTATCCTCTGCAACTGCCACCCCAACCCCAGTCAAAATGGAAGAGGTCATCCTTATCATACCCATCCATGATATATGAGTGACCAGCTGAAGCGTTAGCTGAAGTAGCAAGGGACAAACCACTAATAATGACAGGACGATGTTCTGCCACCTCGTTATAAAGAAGATCGATAAGATCTTCAAAGCTATAATCAGTTGCAAAAATCTGCTTTGCAGTACTCTCAAAATTAAAATAGGTTTTAAGAGCAGCTGGGATACGGGAAGGATTACTTGTAGAACTGGATGACTTGTAGTTTGTGGTGATTGACTGTGTAACATATCTGAACAACTTAGCCACTTCATTCTTCTGGGTTGATGTTGTTGTCACATCAATATAGTTGTCACAAATGTTCTTCCAGTTGATGGTTGCTGCTGCGAGTGCACTTGCCTTTACACCACTTGCACTGGTATATGAGCTAATGGCTTTTACAGAACTCGGATAGCTGAAACAGCCGATTGCCTCTGCCATAGCAACGCCCACACATCCTGCACTGCAATGACTGCCGCTTAATGTCGGTAATTGACCATTATGAGGACTACCCTGAGACCATGTGCGTTTATTGAACGGCTCAACAGACTGTCTGGGTCTTGCCATAGCCTTGCGGGATTTGGCTGCCACATCCTCAAATACTTCCATGTCGCCGAGTTCGTTGATCTCCTGCTCGTAGGCATCGAGAAGCGCCTGCAGACCATCGGGGATGTTCTCAGGGTCGAAGCTGCCAGTGTCAGAGTAGCCAAGGATTTCTTCCGTACGGTCATCTCCTGATACAATGATAAAACCTTTGTTCCCTTCTGTGTTGAAAATGTAGTAAGGAGACTGTTCAACAGTAAGAGCTGCACTCTTAGCGCGGAAAGGAGCACTAGAACTAAGTTGCGCTGACTTGTTTTGTTTTTCTAAGAAAGCAACGGCTTTCTGCTGTGCCTGTTGGCGTCCCACCGGAGCCGCAAATACCACAGTTGACAACGCAAGTAGCGCTGATAAAAATGAAATTTTCTTCATAAGTTATTTAAAATAATAGTATAATAATCGTACACACAAATATTTATTATAAAATAAATCATCTTTTAAGAAAACAGGAAAGGAAAGCTATGCTTTCGATTTCAAAGATTCTTCAAAACGCAAAACTGGGCGCAAAGTTAAATATTTTTCTTTGATTCTGCAATTAAAATGCACGTTTTTTTTTAATAATTTCTTTAATTATTTATAAAACTGACTTACTTTTTCATTATTTGATTGACAAAATGAAAGCATCCATCATCTGTTTGTTCTCTTTTGTCTTCTGATAAAGGCGCAGCTGATTGCGGGCTCTGTCAAGGTTGTGCTCGGGATAACGGCACTTCCAGTAATGGTCGCCGCTGAGATAGTCCCACAGGAATCGCACGCTCTGCATGTAGGGGAACAGCTGGACGGCATAGGGAAGCATCTTCAGTTCCAGAGGGGTGAGGAACTCGCCGGCTGACTCGACATATCCGCGGGTGAACGCCTTGAAGATGTCCTCGTTGAAATGCACGTTGTCGAGTTGAGGGTCGTCCTCTGCAGTCGTGTTGGCTGCCGACCTCAGGAAGTCGCCATAGTCGGAATAGAACAGGCTGGGCATCACCGTGTCAAGGTCGATGACCAGCAGGAACTCTCCGCTTTCGGCATCGAACATCATGTTGTTCACCTTCGTGTCACAGTGGCAGATACGAGTCGGCAGCTTCCCTTCCCTGTTCAGCCGTTGCGCCTCGCACATCTCCCAGGCATCGGCTTCGAGCGTGTCTATCATCTCACGCACACCGGCAACACGACCGACGGGATCTTCCTTCACCACCTCGCGCAACTGCTGGAGTCGGAACTCCATGTTGTGGAAGTTGGGAATCGTCTCGCCAAGCGGTTCGCTCACGTCTGTCAGCATCTTCTCGAAGTCTCCGAAGGCCCGACCTGCCAGATAGGAGTAATGGGCATCCACCGTCTCGAAGGTCTGGGCGCGGGGGATAAACTCCATCATCCGCCAGTAGCGTCCTTCAGCATCCAGGTAGTAGCCTTTGCCGTCGGCGGTGTCGACAAACCGCAGCACCTTGCGCCGGATATCGCTTTCGCCACGTGCCTCCAGCTTCTTGCGAATATGGTCGGTTACGACCTTAATGTTATGCTGTAGCATGTCTACATCCGTGAAGACGGCATTGTTGATACGTTGCAGCACATAGTCGGGACTTTCGGCTTCGTTTGTCTTCACTTTATAGGTATCATTGATGAGACCGTTACCGAGCGGTTCCACCGATTTGATACTGCCTTCAGTTCTGAACTGAGACAATATATCAGTAAATTCCATTTGTTCCATCAGGTTAGTAATTCTTTCTCTCGCCGCAAAATTATAAAAAAAATCAAATACAACAAAAACTATTCATTGTTTTTTCGTATCTTTGCATGCTATCAAACATATAACATTAACGCGATGAAAAAAACCGTACTTATTTCCATAGCTGTCATGACCAGCCTCGCAGTGTCGGCACAGACAGAAATCACGACCAATCAGGCGAAGGCGATGTACCGGACACTGAACATGCGCTATGTCAGCGTACACGACCCGTCTGTCGTCTACGAGCCGAACAGCAAGCAGTATTACATCTTCGGATCTCACCGTGCTCAGGCGCGGACATCCAGCTTCCAGTCGTGGAACTCTTTCCTGGCGCCATGGGGAACCGTGACTGCCAGCGGGAATGTCGTCGAGGCATCCAACCAGCAGGCATTCCTTGTGCCACAGGTGAAGAAGGTCAACGTGAACGGCGTGGAGACCGACCTGCCGGCTTTCAACGCACACGAATGGTCGGCGGCATACGGAGACTATAGCGTCAACGGTAACATGTGGGCTCCTGATGTTATATATAATAAGGTGTTGAAGAAGTGGTGCATGTACCTCAGCATCAACGGACCGACATGGAACTCCAGCATCATCCTGCTCACGTCCGACCGCATCGACGGCACGTATGTCTACCAGGCGCCTGTCGTCGTCACAGGATTCATCAACTCGACGAATGCAAAGATATCCTATAAGCTGACCGACCTCGAACTTGCCATCGGCAAGCAGAACTCCCTGCCCTCCCGCTACAACATCGGCAACCAGTGGGGAACGACGTGGCCGCACGCCATCGACCCCTGTGTGTTCTACGACGAGGAGGGGCAGCTGTGGATGTCTTACGGCTCGTGGTCGGGCGGCATCTGGATGCTGAAGCTCGACAACAACACAGGACTGCGCGACTATAACGTGCAGTATTCGTCCGACTACAACACGATGAAGGCTGGCGTGACCTCCGACCCGTACTTCGGGAAGAAGGTGGCGGGCGGCTACTATGTGTCGGGCGAGGGTTCCTACATCGAGCACATCGGCAACTACTACTATCTCTTCGTGACCAACGGCGGACTGGATGCCAACGGCGGCTATGAGATGCGTGTCTTCCGTTCGAAGAACCCGGACGGACCCTATCTCGACACGCGAGGCGTGAATGCCATCTATACACGCTATGTACTGAACTACGGCATCAATGCCGACACACGAGGCGAGAAGATTATAGGCTCCTACGGAGGATGGGGATTCATGACGATGGGCGAGACGGCGCAGGGCCACAACTCCATCATCGCTGCCGAAGACGGACGGACTTATCTGGTCTATCACACCCGCTTCCACGACGGAGGGGGCGGCCATCAGATCCGCACACACCAGGTGTTCGTGAATGAAGACGGATGGCTCGTCGCCGCGCCGTTCCAATATACGGGCGAGACGTTCACCGATGATTCCGTTGCCACCCGCCAGGCTTTTGCCGACAACGAACTGCCGGGCACCTACCAGCTCATCATCCATAAATACAGCATGGACCACAAGAACCTGGAAGAGGTGACGCCTGTCAAGATACAGCTGCTGCCCGACGGTACGGTGACCGGTGCCTATACGGGTACATGGACCACCAAGCCCGGCACGTCGTATCTGTCCCTCAAGCTGGGAGGCGTAATCTACAAGGGTGTGGCGGTGGAACAGCACATGGAGCCGACCACCGTCAAGGCGGTGGCATTCACGGGATGCAGCGCATCGGGCGTGAACGCATGGGCATATAAGATGCGCGACGACTATGCCATCGCCTACTCGCTGAACAACTCCACGATTCCGTCGCTGAACAACAGGGCGGTGAACATGAACCTCAAGCTCAACACGTTCAACCTGCAGGACAACGTGACACTGGAATGGACGTCGAGCGCACCCGACATCATCAACGAGCACGGACAGTACAACCCGGCAGGACTGGAGAACGATTCTGTGGTGACGCTCACCGCACGGCTCACCTGCGGGAACTACTACTGGACACAGACGTACAACGTAAGGGCTAAGGCAGAGAGCACTCCTTCGGGCGACTTCTCGTCGAACATGATTGCCTACTACTGCTTCGATGAGACGCCGTTGGTCAACGCGTTCAATGAGAGCGAGCGTGCCACCTTCGCCGCACTGGCGAAAGGAAAGAAGCCGGTACTGGAAAGCGACTTCGAGCGCAACGGAAAGTTCGTGCATGTCGCCGAAGAGACGAATGCCAACTGCAGCTACGTGCGCTTCACCAATCCGCTCTACGGTCTGCCGCTCGAGAACGGCGTGACCTTCGCCTTCTGGCTCAAGCGCAACACCGACGACACCGTCAACGACATCCTCGGATTCTTCAACAACTCGGCGGAAGGAACACAGCGTTTCTTCTTCACCGGCAACAACTACTTCGGATACAGCGACGGACCGGGCAACGTCATGGACCTCAAAGGGGCGCAGCTCCCTGTCGGGGAGTGGTGCCACGTGGTCTTCACCATCTCGGCTGCCGACGGCATACGCATGTATCTGGACAAGGTCAGCAAATCGACGTTCAACTATTCGGGAACGCTCAACGGCAAGACCGTCTCCACGAAGTCGAACTGCGACTTCAGCCTGTTCCTCGACTGCCTGCGTAACAGCCGTAACTTCCATTTCGGCTACGGAACGAAGTGGGGCTCTGCCGATGTCTGCATCGACGACTTCATGATATTCGACCGCGTGCTCACCGCCAGCGACGTCACCGCCCTCTACACGATGGCGAACCGCGTCTACGACTTCTCCACCACGGGCATCAGTCCGCTCATCGCGCGTCCGGCAGAAAGCAGTGCCGTCCGTGGCATCTTCAACCTGCAGGGCCAGCGTGTCACTCATCCGCAGAAGGGTATCTACATCATCGACGGTAAGAAGACGGTCATCCGATAATTATGCTAAGTCTCACAGATACCATACTGTTGTCCATCGCACTTGCCATGGACTGTTTCGCGGTCTCCGTCGTCAGTGGGATACTGCTCCGACGCATCGTCTGGAGGGTGCTGATACAGATGAGCGTGCTCTTCGGCATCTTCCAGGCGATGATGCCGTTCCTGGGCTGGACGGTGGCAGGGAGCTTCGCCCACCACGTCAACACGTGGGGCCACTGGATTGCATTCGCCTTGCTGCTGCTCATCGGACTGAACATGATACGCGAGAGCCGGCTGCCTGAAGAGGAACATCATTTCAACCCTACCCGACTCACCACTCAGCTGATGCTCAGCGTGGCGACGAGCATCGACGCGATGGCTGTCGGTGTCTCAATGGCGCTGACAGGCTTCGAGACGCTCCATCAGCTCGTCCTCCCGCTCGTCATCATCGGCGTGGGCTCGCTGCTCTTCGCCGTGGCAGGCCAGCTACTGGGCATCCGCTTCGGCGAACGGTTCAACCGCCGCCTGAAGACCGAAGCCATCGGCGGCATCATCCTGATAATGATTGGAATAAAGATTGTTGCCAGTCACTACATCAGCTTGTGATGGCAGTCGGGACAAAGGCCCTTCACCACGTAGTTGACCGACAGGGCTTGATAGCCTTCGGGCAGTCGGATGCCCGGCACGGGGACATTGTCAATACAAAAGGTCTTATGACAATGCTCACAATAAAAATGAGCGTGCATGTCGTCATCGTGGTCGTGGTGATGACTCATACACAACTCATAGCGTACACCGTCGCTCCCGTCCTCTATCACGTGCAGCAGGTGATGCTCGCGGAAGAGGGTTAGCGCACGGAAGATGCCCGACTTGTCGATGGTCTGCAGCTGTCGTTCCAGCTCTGTCAGCGACAGCGGACGACCGGCAGCCGCCAGCTCACGTGCCACCATCAGACGGTTAGCAGTGGGCTTGATGCCATGTTCAGTCAGCAGATCGGTGCATCTCTCCTGGTTCATTTCTCGTTTATTTCTTCAGCAGTGCCCGAACGGCAGCTGCCACGTCACTCATCTTGTCGGTAGGCTCGAAGCGCTTCACCACCCTGCCCTTCCGGTCAATGAGGAACTTCGTGAAGTTCCACTTGATGTCGGGGTTCTTCTGGTAGTTGGCATCCTGCTTGCTCATCATCGAGTCGAGCAACTTTCCCAGACGCTCGTTGGTATCGAAGCCGCCGAATGCCTGCTGCTTCTTCAGATAGACAAACAGCGGATGGGCGCCGTCGCCGTTCACCTCGATCTTGTCAAACTGAGGGAACTGCGTGTTGTAGTTGCCGGTGCAGAAGGCGCGAATCTCCTGGATGCTCCCCGGAGCCTGTGCCCCGAACTGGTTGCAGGGGAAGTCGAGAATCTCAAAGCCCTGATCACGGCACTCCTCATAAAGTTTCTCCAGCTCTGTGTATTGCGGAGTGAACCCGCACTTCGTCGCCGTGTTCACAATCAGCAGTACCTTTCCCTTGAACTGCTTCATCGATACGGTGTTGCCCGAAGCGTCGGTAGCCGTGAACTTATAGATGTTGCGCTGGGCGAAAGCCGTGAGGCCCAGCATCACCATCATGGTCAACAGCAGTCGTCTCATGGTCGTGTCTTGTGTTGAATGAGCAGGATACGCGGGAGCTTAGACGGCGTCGAAGCCCTTTGTACTGATGGTTTTAATCACGTCCTTGATGTTCATCTCGTGCCAGTAGCCGTCCTTCAGCAGATTCTTCTTGGCATTGGCTTCCGCCTCCTTCTCTTCTTCCGTGGCATTATAGTTGCACACATTTCCTTTCACCTCTGCAATGACCCATCCGAAGAGGGCGATGGATACGAACGCGAGGATTGCTAAAATAACAGATGTCATATTCTTTTGTCTTTTATTTGTTTTCTGTCTGCAAAGTTAAGCATTTTATTTGGAAAACATAGTTGTCAGCAATTATTTTTTTTCATCCCCCGACTTAAGACCGAATCCCCCGAACAGCATTTGTTTTTAGTCATGATATAGCCGTTGCCTTGTAACATTCTGCATTCATTACCGCATAATCCCCGAAGGGGAGTAAGATTACAGGCAGGTGGTGGAGCGAAGCGGAACCCCTGTAAGTCGGGCGAAAGAGGGTAGAACCCCAAAGGGGTGACAGAAATTCTGTCGTTCCTTCGGAACTTATACATCTGCGAACTCTAAGCAGGGGTTCCGCTACGCTTCACCACTGCCTGTGTTCTGGTGCACTTTCAGCGCACTATAGTACAAATCTTATATCGTTCCCCCTTTGTTTTGATCATGATATAGCCGTTGCCTTGTAACATTCTGCATTCACTACCGCACAATCCCCGAAGGGAAGTAAGATCACAGGCAGGAGGTGGAGCGAAGCGGAACCCCTGCAAGTTGGGCGAAAGAGGAAAGAACCCCAAAGGGGTGACAGAGATTCTGTCGTTCCCCTTTGTTTTGGTCATGCCCCTTAGCAATGAAAAGATGCCAAAGGCATCAGACAAAGGTAGCCAGCCATACAGAAACGCCTTTAGGTGTTTCGAAATGGCTGGAAAGGAAATGCCCCCCAATAACATAAGCCTGCCCTTGGGTAGGCGACATGTGCTGCTCTTGTCCCTTACCTACAGCAAGGTTCCGTCTTTGGGGTGTTGCGCTCACCAGCCATTTACTTTCCCTCGCTTCGCGAACAGTGACCGTTGGTTCGCAGCCCCCAAAGGGGCAGCTGTATGGCTGGCTACCATTGTCTAATGCCTACGGCATTTTCTATTGCAAAACGCGGTCTACCCTAGCATTACAAAAACACACTCAATGTACATCGGCATTATTTTACATTGCAAAACAATTTCACTTTATCCCCTTGTCTTGAATGTATTCCTGCAACTCCTCATGAGTGCCGTTGAACATATTAAGGTCCACCACATTGTCTATGATACCCCACACATGACCTTCATGGGAGAATTGCCAGAACTTGCAGTTCGGCTCCTCCGGCATCTCACCCCTGGGCTTAGCCAGCCACAGATCGCGTGCGCTCAGCACCGGGTCGCTCTTTACCCAGTTGTTGAACACCTGCATGTTGGTATAGATGATGGCTTTCACCCCGCACTTCTTCTCAACGATTTCCAGCCACTCTCTTGCTTTGGGAACAATGTCTGGAGAGTCTATCTCCACATCAAGCACAGGAGGCAGGTCGCCGGGCTCTAACCGGGCGTGAGACAGGAACAACTCAGCCTGTACGCTTGCCGAGACGGTATCTGTCAGGAAATGATATGTCCCGCACGGAATGCCCAGTTGCTTGGCTTCATCGTAGTTCCTCTGATAGAGCGAGTCCACAAGGTCATTGCTCTTGGTAGCCCGGATAAAGGCAAACTGTACCGACCGCTGATTGCGAGGGGCAGGAACCCTTCCGTTCACCTTTCCATCCGCCTCACAGGGCAACGCCAGCTGGTTCCAGCGGATGTGGCCCTGCCAAAAGGACACGTCGATGCCATAGACCTGCGGATAGACGGTTTCCGTTTTAGCAGTATCGTCCTCTGCTTCAAACGCTCCGTTTCTCGCCATGAGGTACATCACCAGACCTCCTACAATGAGTCCGCACACGAAGATGCAGACATTGACCTGCCAGCCTTTCATGTCGTTTTTGAATTCCATATAAGTATCATTAGGTCGTTAATTCGTTATCATACGCCCGTCTATTTCGGGCGGAAACACAATAATCAATCAAGTTTCCGCCCAGGTTATCACCTTCGCGGAACGAAGTGGAGGGCGGCGCCTCCGCTGGGTTGCAGGGGCAGGGAGAGAGGCTTCCCGGCTTTCAGCGTAAAGGTCCGGACCGCCACACGCGTACGAGTCTCCAGCGTGGGGTCGTCGTTGTAGATCTCCACGGTGTATTTTCCTTTTGGCAGGAAGCTGGTGGGGATGGTGACGGTACGAGCCTCGGTGTTCGTCATGGCACCAACGAACCAGTCGCTTCCGGAGCGACGTGCCTGGATGATGTACTCTCCCGGGATGCCGTCGAGGGCGATGCTCTCGTCGAATGTCGTGGGACAGTCTTTCCAGAACTTCAGTTCAGCCTCGCCCTTGTCGACGAAAGGACTGTCGTACCAGAAGTAGAACTGCAGCGGAGAATAATAGACGGCAGCCATTGCCAGCTGATGTCCCTTGGTGTTCTTCACCCTCGGGTTGAAATAACAGAGCGTATAGTCAGCCGAACCGCAGAGGAAGCGCGTGAAGGGAAGCACGACGTTGTGAGTGGCATCGGGCATCTCCTCGTTCCCGCGGATGCCTTCCTGTGTCAGCAGGTTGGGAAACGTGCGCGAGACACCTGTGGGACGGTATTCGTCGTGGATGTCCACCATGATATGATAGCGGGCGCACTTCTCTACCGCCTCGTGGAGCCATGTCGTCCAATGCTGGTTCCCTACCTGCACGAAGCCGAACTTGATGCCGCTGATGCCCCACTCCCTGTAGAGCGGCAGCAGCTCGTCGAGCTGGCGGTAGAGTGCCCGCTGGTTCACGTACACCCACACCCCTACCCCTTTGCTCCTGGCATATCGGCAGATGTCGGGCATGGTGAAGTCGCGCGTCTCGCTGACTCGTCGGGCATCACTCGCCACCTTTCCTTCGGGACCATACCAGCCGGCATCCAGCTCCACGTAGTCGAAGCCGAACTCGGCACAATAGTCTATGCTCTTCATGATACTGGCTTTGTCAAGCCTACCGCTGCGGAACGCCTTGCCCGGACGCACCCACGACCAGTCCACCCCTGCCCTTTCCTGGTTGAGGTTGAGCACGATGTCCTTATGGTTGATCAGGTCCACCGCCCTCTCCCCTGCCATGATGATGCGCCACGGCGTGTCGTAGGGCGAGATGATGTCGGCACAGTCGTAGAGCGACACCTGAAGTTCGTTGTCCTTCTTCAGCCTTAGCTTCCCTCTCGTATAGTCCTTCATGGCGGCCTCCAGCAGTGCCACGTAGGGACCGCCGGGCAGCTGTAGCAGTAGCGGCCGCTCACTTTCCAGCCACTCGCCCGTCAGCGGTCGCCGCTCGTAGGGACCCTGCGCCCACTCCTCATACCATGCCGTCGTTCCTGCGGGGAAGGCAAACGAGGTCTGCTCGCCCTTGATGTGCAGGAACAGACCGTTGGAGGTCTCGGGGAAATGGTAACGGAACGCTATCCCCTCGTCGTAGGCACGGATGACGATGTCGAGAGCATAGAACTTGCGCTTGTCGTACCCCTCGGAGACCGTTCCCTGCCCGTTGCTCCCCTTCTCGAAGTGAAGCACCAGCTCATTGTAACGGTCACGGATGCGCTCATTCTCCCCGTAGAGAGGCGTCCAGACGGTATCGGCGGAACGGCGCGTCTCCCCTTTCAGCTGCAGGCCTGAGCACCAGTCGTCGTGTTCGCCGCGCGGCACGGCAAGAGCCGACTCAAACAGGCGATTGTCGATGTCCACTCCCAGGCGGCTCTGCTCCACAATCGTCTTGCCGCCGAAGACGACCCGATAGGTCATGCCTTCGACCGTCACGGTGTATTTGCCGTCGGGTGACGACAGACTCTGTGCCTGCATCGTGAGACAGCCCAGCGACAGGATGACGAAGAGGGAGAACAGGCGTTTCATTACTTCGTGAATTTCAGGTTTTCAACATGCGACCCGACAAACATCGGCACGAGGTCGGACGTGGCGTACCACTTGGGTTTGTCGGGCATATCGTCGTAGATGGTTCTGCCATTGATCTTCAGTCCTTCGAAGGTGACGTTCCTCACGGCGTGCTGGGCGTCGTATCCCGTGATGACCGACAGGTTCGGCAGCTTCCCATAGTAGCGGATGTTGCGGAACGTGACGTTCTCGATGCCGCGCCCGGGAGCCGTGCAGTACTTCTGGTTCCAGCCCACTTTCACCTGCGCGATGCAGCCATGGTGAATCTGTTCGATGCGTATGTTGTCGAAAACCACGTCCTTCACATAGTTGTCATCGCCGCAGTTGATGGTCAGACAGCCCTGATAGTCCACCTGCAGCTCGCTCTGGCAGATGATGTCGATGTTGTCGTAGCGCAGCTGCACGATGCTGTCGCCCACCGCAGGGTTGCCATGCAGTCCGATGAAGATGGGATGCGCCACGTCCGCCCATAGCGTCGAGTTGGTCATCCGCACGTTATGCACCGACCCGCTGAATCCCTTCCGCGTGGCGTATGCCGTGGTGCAGTCGTCGCTGTTGCGGCAGAACACGCGGTCGTACAGCACGTTCGACGAGGCGAACACGTTCAGACCGTCGCCCCACTGAGGATGAGAGATCGACCGCACGTCGTGCAGCGTCACCCCGTTGCTGCCCCCCACGGGACAGGTGTTCAGGATCAGACCGTCGATGAGCACCTGCTGACTGCGGTGCACGTGGCATCCCTCGTAGCCGTCGGCAGGACGCGCCACGCCACGACCTAAGATGCTCACGCCGGTGGCGTCCTCGATGGCGAACGTACCGGTGAAGTAGCTGCCTCCCGCCAGATAGACCGTCGTGTTCGAAGGAATCTTTATCGTCTTGTCGGTGTAAAGCCCCGGCGCATAATAGACGAAGTTGCGCTTCGCCTTCTTCGCCTCCTTCCGTGCCTCGTCTGCCGTCACCGGCGGCTTCGACGTGAACAGCAGGAGGTTGCTGGTGATGTCTCCGTCGAACTCCACGCTGACGTTCTCGGGCTGGAACAGCAGGAACTGGACGGTGCTGTCGTTCAGTACGTTGGCAATGGTGCCGCGGTAATCGGGTCGGATGCGTGCCGTCTTGTACTTCCTGTTCTTGCAGACGACGCGCACAAACACGTCGCCCGTGAAGTCGAAGAACGCATACGATATTTCAGAGATGCGGTGTCCGGTGGGCCGTCCTGAGTCCACCGGCGCGTTCACCTTCGCCATATAGGTGTCGATTTTCGTCCATTCCTTCTGTCCGCGCGGCTGGATGAACACGTCGTAGTCGTGTTTCAGCGGAGCGCCCTCGGGGGCAGGATAGGTGAATGCCTGATGAAGACGGACACCCTCTTTCACGCCCGGCACGCGGAACTGGTCCGCCTCGATGTTCCGCTTCACCTCTCCCCGCTTCTCAGCCTTGTCCCTGATGGCGAGCAGCTTCTGTGTGTAAGGCATCGACAGACCGCATCGCCCGACGTAATGCTTGTACGCCGGCTCGTAGATGTCGCGTATCACGCCGCGTCCCATCTCGCCCGGAGCGGTCCAGTCGTTGTAGAGTCCCGTGCAGTCGGTCCACGTCTCAAACGGCACGTCCTCACCTAAGTTGTACTGCGCCGTATATTCCATGCCCTTCATCAGCCGGTTGTCGAGTGCTCCCCAGAGGTCGTCGCCCTGCTCCCATGCCATCTCGCAGATCTCCGCCTGTGCACCGAGACCGAGCTGGGCATGTCCCTGGTCGCGCCCTGTCTCCTGACACTGTCCCGTCGCCGACACATAGTTGGGCAGCGACCCGTTATCGTTGGCATGCAGGAAGTAGTCGACTGCCTCCTTGTACAGTGCCTTGTCGTCCAAGAAGATGCCGCACGCCATGCGCAGACGGTTGACGATGGCTCCCCAGTTGCCGTTGGCATAAGGGCTGTCGGCCTCGAATTTGTTCATCATCGGGACAAGGGCACGTCGTATCATCGCTCCCCACTCGGGCGTCTGACGGTCCTTCAGCAGCGTCATGGCACGCACCAGCCAGTAGGTCTGGATGGCACATAGCGGCGCGTCATGTCCGTCGAGCCGCTGCAAGGTGTGGGCGTAGGCGTTGATGATGCGCAGCGCCTCGCCGCTCTCTCCTTTCTGTGCGAAGTCGAGGGCTGCCCGCATGTCGCGCTCGCTGCCTCCCTTGCTCCTGGCATATTGTCCGTCGCGGGCAACCACCTCGTAGGGACCTGCCATCTGATAGCCCGACTGCAGCGCCTTCAACCGCAGGAGGGCTTCCAGGTAATAGTAGTCGGCATAGACGATACTCGCGTCGAGTTCCGACCCGGCAGGGCGGTGTCCCGTACTGTGCAGGAGGAATGCCACGTTGCGGTCGCGGCTCTGGTATCGCTCCGTGCTCAGGTCTGCCAGGATGTTCTCAGCCACCTTGCGGTAGTTCTTGCCCGTGGCGTAGCCGTCAAGCTCCAGCAGGGCGGAAGCCACCACGCACGCCGCCGAGGCATCTTTGTACTGAACGCTCTCCGCACCCTTGTCGACGGGGAAGTCCATGTCCCAGAGCGGTATCATGTCGTCGCTCGTCTGGCGCAGCCGTTGCAGGTAGATGTCCGTCACCTTCTGTGCGAAGTCGAGGAACCGGCGGTCACGGGTGTAGCGGTAGACCATCGTGTAGCCGTAGATTGCCCATGCCTGTCCGCGGCTCCACATCGAATGGTCGGCATAGCCCTGGTGGGTCACGCCGCGCAGGAAACGGCCGGTGAGGGTGTCGTAGACTGCCACATGATAGCACGAGCCGTCGGGACGGAAGTGGTTGTTCATGGTCGTCTCGGCATGGCGCACCGCTATGTCGTAGAACCTTTTGCCGTCGGGATTGTCGGCAGGTGTCTGCTGACTCGCCCAGAGGAGCAGCTCCAGGTTGATCATGTTGTCCATGATGGTGTTGTGTCCGCCGTAGTCTTTCACGTGACGGGGCCACGAGAGAATCGTCCCCACCTTCGCGTTGAACAGCGTGGCGAGCTTCGCCGCGGCCTGCAAAGCCAGCGTCCGGTAGTGCGGGTTGGCTGTCTGCTCGTACCCTTTCAGCATCGAATTGATGACAATGAATCCCAGGTCGTGGTCATAGACGGGCTTCGCCACGATGGGCTCGATGGCATCCGTATATTGCTCAGCCGCTCTTTTCACCGCCTCGTTGTGCGAATGGGCGTAGTCCATCCAAAGGATTCCCGCCCAGAAACCCGAGCACCACTCTTCGGGAATGGCTTTTCGCAGATTCCATTGCGTCTGTCCCTGCAGGATGTTACGGGGCATCATGCTGAAGTCGTAAGGCTGTAGCGCCTGCAGTGCCTTCTCGGTCTGCCCCTCACAATACTTGATTTCGCGCTCGGCATCGATAGCCCTTGCCACGCCACAGACGCTCATCAGCGTCACCACGACGGCCATTATCATTGTTCTCCTGTTCATTCTCATACAAGTATTACTGTCCTTCATTTTGTGTTGCATATCCGTTGCGCTTCATCACCTCGGGAAGGATGACATGACGGGGGTCGTAAGGCTCCTGACCGACAACGGAATACTCGTCGTTGTCGCCATACTTCACGACTGGCGACTGCGGCCAATACTCTTTGTTGCCCCGCACGTGACCATGCCACGAGTGCTGCCCCGTCATGATGGATGCACGCGAAGGAGCACTCACAGGACTGCCGGCATACGCCTGGGTGAACCGCATGCCCTCCCTCGCCAGCCTGTCGATATGAGGCGTCTGGATATAGCGCTGCCCGTAGCAAGCCAAGTCGCCATATCCCATGTCGTCGCACAGGATGAAAATGATGTTCGGCTTCTCGACCTTGCCGCCCGCGAAGACATTCATCGCCGTCGCAGCAAGCAAGCCCGCCACCACCGTCCTTTCCTTCGTCTTCATGTCCAATGACAGCTTCGTTAGTTGTAATATATTCCTTCTCGAAATACAAAGTTACGAAA
>Ga0247611_10005733_pt1 | contig 16238 bp, 14 predicted proteins | sample 177DNAGHGhighgp2_FD_192422 | JGI IMG/M metagenome (GOLD analysis project Ga0247611, IMG submission 192422) | Sheep rumen microbial communities from Palmerston North, Manawatu-Wanganui, New Zealand - 1770 DNA GHGhigh gp2 | ecosystem: Host-associated > Mammals > Digestive system > Stomach > Rumen... | reverse complement strand
ACAATGTATTCCTTTTGATTTTAATGGTGAAACTAAATATTGTTGGCCAAAAGCAACAATGGTAAGAGGTGTAGGTATTGTTGTAAAACATTTAGGTAAACAAGTAGATTTAAGAGAATTTTTCTCACCTACTGTATTTAATGAAGAATTTTTAACGATGATTAATGATACAATTATTAAACCTGAATTCGAATTACCATCAATTAATTCATTTAATGATGTAGATGAAATAAAAGAAATATTAGAAAATGATGATTCAGAATTAAATGATGTTAATGATGTTGTTAATAACATAACAGAAGATTAATATAAAAGAGAGTTATTAAAATAATAACTCTCTTTTTTGTTTATTTAAAGTATTTTAATTTTATTCACTTGCTGTTTCAACAGTCCACCCAGAAGGAACACCATTAGCACCAGTTACATCCCATTCAGCAACACTATTGGTTTTGAATCTTTATAATAAATATCTCCTATATTATAATTAAATATTTCTTTACTTATTAAATCATAATCATCATTATTATTAAATATATTATTATCATCATTAAATAACTCATCATTTATATTTTCAAATAATAATTTTATATGCTTATTCATAAATGTAAATTTATATTTTTAAATATTTATTTTTATAATTAAAATAAATAAAATAAATATAAATATATATATACATTATAAATTATAATTATTCAAAATTAAGTTACTGAAATAATCATAATAAAATAAAATGATTATACTTAAAATAAATTTAATATTATACAAACTTAAAAAATTAAAAAGATGTTAATTATTTAAATTATAATTTTAATATAGTTTCTTAAATAATACATAATTATTATATAATGTAGTATTGTTCAAAATTTTTATTAATAAAAAACATTAAAAATTCATTTTTTAAATGTTAATAAATATAATAATAAAAATTTTACACAAAACTTAAAAATAAATAAACAAAATTAATTAAAAATTATGAAAATTAAATCTAACAAAGCAGCTCAAGCTTATATGACAGCTGCATCAAAAAATAGTGAAAAAGCTATTTACGAATCTTGGGCACCAACTATCAAAAAGATAACTGGTATCGAAGATACAGATAAATTATCTTGGATGTCTCAATTAGCACACAATACTGCTAAATTAAATGAGGACGCTTTCGTTATGCCATCCAACGCATATTCACAATTCGGTGGAACATATCAACCCTATAACAACCTCTATAATACTTTAGGTGTTGGTGATCCTGTTCCTGCTGGCAAACCCGCTTTAACAGGCGCTGATTATGCTGATAACCGTAATTTAGGTTCTGGTGACAAATACCCAACCTTATTACCTTTAGCATTAAAAGTTGCTGCTAAAACCATCGGTTTCGAATTAGTAAACACTGTTCCTCTCCAAGGTCCTACTGGTGTACTTCCTTATATGGATTATGTTTACAGCGGTTCAAAACAACCTTATGGTGCAACTCCCGCTTATGCAGCACACAACCAAAATCCTATGGCTAACAGCCAAACTAATGCTCCTTTCGAAATGTACGGACTTCCTCATGCATTCAAAGCTTCTATCGCTCCCGCTGAAGGAACAATTCCTGATTCATCTGACGCTTCTGTTGCAGATTCATCACAAGTTGTTGAATTATCACCTGCACAAATCAAACGTCACTTAAAAGGACGCAATGCTATGCCTGCTGGAACTATCCTCAGATCAGTTGGTGAAGTTGTTGATTTCGACGCTTCTCATCCACATGTTGGACAAGACGGTGCTCTTATCGTTGAATTCATCGGTTGGTCTCGTATCGACGGTGATCCTATGTTCAAAGTTGTTGAAGGAACTCAAGCTCTTGGTTCATACTTCAACGGCGGTCAATTAGACTTCGCAGCTACCTATACTCCTGTTGGTTCAGACGAACAAATCAACTTAACTCTTACTCTCTATGCTCCAAGACTCGTATCCATGCTTGAAGACCAAATCCAAGGCTTCACTGGTGCTGGTGAAAGAGACAGAGACGCTTGGTACGGAACATATCAAGACGGTACAGTTCTTTATGAACCTATGTCAAGAGGTACAGGTGAACAAACAATGGCTAGACAATTAAGCTTACAATTATTCACCAAACACGTACAAGTTGGTACCATCATGGTAGGTTGCGCAGTTACTCAAGAACAAGTCACTGACCTCCAAAAACAATGGGGTATCGATGTTGTTAAAATGGTTGAAAACGCTGGTATCAACGAATTATCCGCTACTATCAACAGACACATCACATCAAGATTATTCGCTTTAGGTTGGAAAAACCACTACAAACTCGTAGAAGTTGAAGGTCCTGCAGCTAACCTCAATTTAAGCTTCGATCCTTCATATCAACCTACTGAATTCGGCAGAGTAAGAATGACTCCTGCATTAGCAATTCCTCAAAACGATGCTAACGATATGGATGGTGTTTCATACAAATCTTATGTAAATGTTGCTCTTCCTTACAAACCAATGTACATACCTTCTGGCGCTGCATTCGAAAACAGAGACACATTACTCAAGAGATTAGCAGTTAACTTCTTAGCAGCTTCCAACTGGATCCTCCAAAGAGGTCGTTACGGTGCAGCTACATTCGCTGTTACTAACATCACTTTAGCTACTTTACTCCAAAGCAACGCTAACTACACATTCTCACCAATCGCTAATAACATCAGCCAAAACGGTGGACAACTCTACCCAATCGGCTCAATGTTCGGCTTAACAATCTATGTTGATCCTCTCATGGCAGGTTCTGATAACCGTGTATTAGTCGGACGTAAAGGTGGTAAAGATGAACCAGGCGTTTACTTCTGTCCTTACGTAATGGCAGAATCAGTTCAAATCATTGCAGAGGGTACTATGGCCCCGAAACTTATGATAAAGAGCCGTTATGCTCTTGTCGACGCAGGGTTCTATCCTGAGACGCAATATTTGACATTCTGTGTTGATGTTGCAGGTCTTTGATAATAAGCTTAATATAAGTATAACTTATTGAAAATCAAAATATTAAATGAGGTTAATTTTAAAAATTAACCTCATTTTTTATTAACAATTTTTTAAGAAATTTTTATACAAATTAAATAAAAATTTTTGAAGGTATAATGACACAAAATATACATTCAATATATTTAATATAATTATTTTTTAAATATATAAAAATATTCTTTAAATTTTCTTTTTCCGCCCATATAACTTATATTTGTTATATTTAAATCATATTTTTCTGTATATTTTATATTCATTAATTTATAAAAATCTTCTCGGATTATAATACCAAATATTTTAGATGAACTATTTTTCCAAATGTTTATAATATTATTTAAAAACTTTTTATATTCATTTATATCAGAGAACTCACCACATTCATATTTTTCTAAATTAAAATATGGAGGACACATAAACCAAGCATCTACTTCTTCTGGAATATAATTACAAGCATCTTCATTATAACATTCTAAATTATCTATATTAAAATATTTTTTCATTTCAATAACATTATTATATGTTGATTTACTTAAATCATTATAAATAATTTTATCGCAGTTTAACATTCCTAATAAATGATGTCCCCAACCTCCACATGGATCATAAATTGTTTTTATATTAAAATTATTAATAAACCAATTTGTCCAAATAGGATTAAAATGTGAATATCCATAATAAATACCTGCATTTTTAAATCCACTAAATAAATCACTTATTGTTAAATCTTTTTCTTTTTTATTTAGAAATTTACATCTGTTTTGAATTAATTTACGTCTTAATATAGGATCATGTGCATAAAGTTCTCTTTCTTTTTTATAAAATGTATTTTGAAAATATTTAATAAGCCTATTATTATTAGAATTATATTTTTTAGTTATATCTATTATATTTAAATGTTTATAATAATTAAATTCTTTTTGTAATATATCATCATTATAATAATTTCTAAATATGTTTTTATCTTGTAAACAATTTATATATAATGATAATTGTGTTTTTAATGAATTAATATTTAAACAATCATATAATTCTAAAAAATTATAATTGTGTTCTAACATCCATTTTCTTTTTTCAACATCTCTTTTACTCCATGTTTTTATAATACCCTCATATTGTGTAGATTCATTAGTTATTTTTTTCCGTTCTAAATCTTTTTCTTTTAATAATTTTATTTCATATAAATCTTCTTTTGTTCCTAAATATGCTCTACCATTATGATATTGAGAACCTTGATATTCTATATATAAATCATAATCTGGTAAATAAAAATCTATTGCCCAATCAGTTCCTTGTATTTTCTTCCAACGTTCTACATTATACCCTAATTCTATTAACATATTATAAACAGTTTCTTCTCTTTTAGATGTTCCTGTATTATGTTTAGTTGTTTCATAAGCTTTATCTCTTATATCTTCTCTTTGAAATACCCAATCTACACCATATCTTTCTTTATTTGTTTTCTTAATTTTATCTATTATTCCATCTATATCATAAAGGTTTGTAGTTCCATATTTTTCTATTAATGTTTGTTTTCTTTTTTCTATTACTTCCGGTATTTGACTTGTATATTCAAATCCATATTTTTCTAACATTTTTTGTTTATATAATTCTGATTCTTGTGTTGATTTTGCTTGCCAATTTGTTAATAATGTATCTACTTTCTTTTGTTTAGTTTCTTCAGAATTAGCAGCACATTTATCACTACAATAAACAGTATATAATTTAGATTGTTTTCCAATCCAATTAACAGGTTTCCCACATGTAGGACATAATGGTTTCTTCTCAACATTAAATAATATACGTTGATATGATTCCAATAAACTATCAGAATCACTAAATCTGTTCTTTAAATAATTAATTATTTTTTCATTAGTCAATAAACTAATGAACTTATCATACTTGATATTATTCTTAATAAATACATCATCTATAATAATATCATCTGATAAATTATTTTGCAATTCTATAAATTTTTTATCTCTATTCTCTGATATATTAGTTAAACCTGTTTTTTGTTCAGATATACGTTTAGATTCACATAATTTACTACAACATGTGGTTTTATATCCTTCATTAATTCTACCAGTCCATTTTGCTTTATTATCACAATATTGGCATTTAACTACAGATTTAATATCTTTTATTATATAGTAAATTCTTTCTAATATATCTACATTATATTCATTTAAAAATGATGTTTCTTTTTCTACTTCTTCTATATATTCTTTAGAATTTTTAATAGTTGCAATAAATGATCTTTGACTTATCTCATTATTTCTTAATTTTTCTAATAAATCTTTCATACTTTTAATTATACTTTATTTTATATATTTATTTAATTTTCAAATAGATAAATAAAAATCTATATTAATAAATACATAAATTATATAATAAAATATTTAAAAAGTTTACTTAAAATGTTAAATAAATTTAAAAATTTTAAATATATTTTTATATGTCAAAATTTAGGTGTATCTTTGTAATATAATTAAAATGTATATTATGAGTACAAAAACAGAACAATTCATAGAGAAAGCTAGGAAAGTTCATGGTGATAAGTATGATTATTCTGAAGTTAATTATCTAAATAGTTATACTAAAGTTACTATTATATGTCCTATACATGGTGAATTTGAACAAACACCAAATAAACATTTATTAGGTCAAGGTTGTCCTAAATGTGCAGGAGGAATCAAATTAACAACTAAAAATTTTATAGAGAAAGCAAGAAAAGTTCATGGTGATAAGTATGACTATTCTAAAGTAAATTATGTGAATAATCGTACTAAAGTTATTATAATATGTCCAGAACACGGTGAATTTGAACAAACACCTGCAAGTCATTTGACTGGTTCTGGTTGTCCTATGTGTGTTGGTGGTATAAAATTTTCAAAAGAACAATTTATAGAAAAAGCAAGAGAAGTTCATGGTGATAAGTATAATTATTCTAAAGTTAATTATATAAATGCCAATACTAAAGTTATTATTATTTGTCCTGAACATGGTGAATTTGAACAAACACCAGGTAGTCATTTATCTGGACAAGGTTGTCCTAAATGTGCAAATAATATAAAATTAACTACAGAACAATTTATAGAAAAAGCAAAGGAAGTTCATGGTGATAAATATGATTATTCTAAAGTTAATTATCTAAATAGTTATACTAAAGTTACTATTATATGTCCAGAACATGGTGAATTTGAACAAACACCTGCAAATCATTTAGTAGGAAAAGGTTGTCCAAAATGTAAAATAGAAAAACTTAAAAATAATCATAAATATAATTTAATTGATTTTATAGAGAAAGCAAGAAAAGTTCATGGTGATAAGTATGACTATTCTAAAGTAAATTATGTGAATAATCGTACTAAAGTTATTATAATATGTCCTATACATGGTGAATTTGAACAAACACCAATAAATCATTTATTAGGTTGTAATTGTCCTATGTGTGTTGGTGGTATAAAATTTTCAAAAGAACAATTTATAGAAAAAGCAAGAGAAGTTCATGGTGATAAGTATAATTATTCTAAAGTTAATTATATAAATGCAAATACTAAAGTTATTATTATTTGCCCTGAACATGGTGAATTTGAACAAACACCAGCAAAACATTTAAACGGACAAGGTTGTCCTAAATGTTCAGGAAGATATGATTATGAAAATAAATTAGATTTATTAACAAGTGGTGATCTTGAAAATATGACAATTTTCCAATTATTGGAATTGATTGCTCAAAATCATTTACCCACTTCGTTTAAAAAACTCACAACTTCTGCACCAAATTCAAAAGAAAGAAAAGATACAATTAATGAATTAAAACAAGAATTAGAAAAAGAAGATTCACAAACAACTAGCACAACATATTCTTCTGAAAAAACAGAAGAACTTAATTCTAATATGGAATCTTCTGATGATGTCACATCATCAGATACAGATAAATCAAATTCCATTATTAATACTCTTAAAAATAACACAACTACAAAACTTAAAAGTTGTGATAATATTATCTATACTTATGGTGAAAGATCCAAATTCATAACAGAAGAATCTATCCAAGAAATCTGGAATACTGTTCTTACTGATATTAATTATATTAATGAACTTATTGAATTAAGAAAAACTAGTAAACTATGGTTATCATATGTTATCGATACTTTCATGCAAGAATATAATGAAGTCATAAGTTTTGTTCCTAATTCAGATTATAAATTCAAATATAATCCTACTCTTATGCAAAAACTCATGGTTTACCGTATTAAACATAATAACTATTACGGAAACTGGTGTGGAACAGGCGCAGGAAAAACAAATGCAGCTCTTATTGCATCAAGAGAAACAAATTCAAAAATCACAGTCATTGTATGTCCAAATTCTGTTAAATCTTCATGGGAAAAATCTATCAATGAAGTTTATACAAATAATACACAAATTAAAAATATTGAATATGCTAAAGATATTATAAACTTTAGAGAACAATATAAAGATGACTTTGTTTATATCATTCTTAATTATGATAAGTTTAATCAACTAAATACATCAAAACTTATTAAGCAATTACTGTCTCTAAATACTATTGATTTTATTTGTTTTGATGAAATCCATAAAACAAAAAATGAAGATTCTATCAGAACAAAAAATATCATTTATCTTCGTAAAAAAGCAAACGAAATTAATGAAAATCTGAAAGTATTGGGTATGACAGCTACACCGCTTATTAATGATATTCTTGAAGTTAAAACATTGCTGGAATTAATTAGTGGTGATAGTTTTGATAATATTATTACAAATCAAAATTATAGAATTAGTAATATGCTTAATGCTCATAAATATCTGACTCTTTATGGATTTAGATATATTCCTGATTATAATATCAAATGTAATATTGTTCCTGTAAAAATTTATGCAAATAATTTAAGAACAGAATTAGAAACATGTAAGAATACAGATATTAATAAAATTGATGGATTACTTATTAAAGATAAATTTGAAAATATTAAGCATAGAATTAAAAAAGGAAGAACAATTATTTATACACAATATATTAAAGATATTGTTACAAGTATTAAAGATGAATTAAATAAAAATCACATTAAATTTGTCGAATATACTGGTGAATGGTCTAATGAAGAAAGAAATGATAGTTTACAAAAATTTAAAAATAAAGAGGTAGATGTATTATTGGCATCATCTCCTATCAGTACAGGTGTAGATGGATTGCAAGAATTTTGTGATAATATTATTATATTCTCACTTCCTTGGACTAATGCAGAATTTGTTCAATTGATTGGCCGAATTAATAGGCAAGGTTCTAAATTTAAGGAAGTCAATATTTATATTCCTCAGATTTATATTAAGAAAGATGATGGAACAGATTGGTCATGGGATAATTACAGATATAATATTATCATGAATAAAAAGACTTTATCTGATGCTATCGTTGATGGAGATTTTTCTGGTAAAATCTTTAAACTGAATAAACAAAAATTGTTACAAGATGCTATTGATGCTTTGAAAGAAGGTATTCAAGATGTATCAGTTATGAGACCAGAATTGGAAATTGATGAACAATTTATTAATAATACACAGGTAAAAGTAAATGAATCTGTTATTAAGAATATTCATCAAAAAGCAAAAACATCTACATCAAAACACATGCATGATTGGTTTACAAATAATCCAAATGAATGGAAAGAATATCATAAGCAAAGAGAACTTTCTAAACAAACTTGGGAAATTGATCCAGTTGATGTTATTGCTCAAGAAATTAACAGTAGAAATGATGTAAATAAAATTGCAGATTTAGGATGTGGACTTGCTAAGCTTTCTACATTGGTTAAAAAACCAAATGAAGTAATTAGTGTAGATCATTATTCAGAAGATCCTAATGTTATTAAAGCTGATATTGCAGATTTATCCACTTATATTAAAGATGGTGAAATTGATATTACAGTATTTTGCTTAAGCCTTTGGGGAACAAATTATCTTGATTATATTAAAGAAGCATATAGAATAACAGCAAAAAGAGGGTTCATGTATATTGTTCAACCTAAAGAAAAAGTTAATGAAAATATTGATGAATTTATTAATAATATTAATAATTTAGGTTTTCAAAAAATAAATGAATTTATTAGAGAAAGATTTATTTATTTAAAATTTGTAAAAAATTAAATTTATTAAAAATTAAAATATTAAATAAGGATAATTTTTAAATTATCCTTATTTTTATTATTCAAATTTCTGAAGGAACAGTTGAAGGTTAGTAAATCACATTTGGTTAAGAAGAAGAAATTTGGCGAGTATTTTTATATATTTAGAAAATAATATAAAATTAAGAGTTATGTATAAGTACATAACTCTTTTTAATTTATTTTTTAATTAATTTATATGCAAAATCATGTTTTTCAACCATTTTATAACAATCAAATGGTGCATCAGAAAAATCATATTTATTATAAATATCTATTAATTCTTCTTTTGATAAATTTAATCTACATTTATCACTTTCAAAAAATATATCATCACAAATATTATCATAAATATTTTTATGTTTATCCGAAGAATTAAACATAGTCAAAGTAGTCACACTACTTTCCGTACATTCACTACCTACATTTTGTAAGCTTCTTCGAAACGATAACAATACCTCCTTCACCTTTTCACGTTTAAGTTTCTTAGGCTCAAAAGCACCATTATCCAATTGTTTTAAGAGTGATTCTCGTAACACGGTTACAAGCACTCTGTTCCTTATATTCTTTGCAGCATTGAAATCTGCATTATCCTTATGTCCACATTCAATACATTCAAATGTTTCTTGATTTGGTCTGTTTTTGTCCTCAATACATCCACAAACTGGACACATCTTTGATGTATAACTTGCTTGAACAGTTGAAACCGCAATATCATATTTCCTTGCAATATGTTTAACTTCTTGTTTAAGACTACTCAAGTCAAGGAATTTAACTTTTCTGTTGTAGTTTATATCCTCATTATCCTTATCCTTAATATAACATTTACCAAACCCATTATCAAGGTCTTCCATCACAATATGGCCAACACCTTGCGATTGTAATACTTTGCACATATTAGCAATAAGTTGCTGTTCAGACTTAATCATCTTAGACTTTAGTGTATCAAGTTTCTGTTGTTTACGTTTACCAACCTTATATTCTTTATCCTTTTCTTTAAGTTTATCAATTTTAAGAGATAATTTACAGAAATCATTGACAAGTTTTCTATCATAATCGTAAGTTGTTTCATCTGATAGGCTGAATAAGTTATGTTTGCAATTCACGTCAATACCAATAGTATCACCATTGACTTGTGGAATATATCTGTCTCCATTCTTACATAAATGGATGTTTACTTCATGTTCCTTCTCATTGAAAGTAATTGTATATTCATAATCAGGATTCTTCTTTCTATAATCATTCATATTTCCATGCCACCTTTTGTTAAATGTAACTGGCACATCAAATGACTTCCTGCCGACACCACTTAGGCTTATGAATGAATTAATAATTGAACCAAACCTACTGTTGTAGTCTATTATCCTTGTCTTCCTGCACCTACCACTGAACGTTAATGACTTGAATTTAATAGGATGTTCTGAATAATGTTCAAGAACATGTTTTCTTTTTGATAAAGCAAGATTATAGAGACGTTCAAATCCAAATTTATTACAGCATCTTAATATGTTGCTATAGAACTCACGTTTCTTCTCGTCACACTTGCTTATATTGTCATTGATGTAGTCTATTGTATTCTCATTACCGTATCTTGAAAGATAAGTGAGACAGTTAGATAATGGTGTTTGTTTATTATCAAAAACTACTTTTTTTAAGTCACCTTTCTTATGTTTCTTGGTGTCACGTTTATAGAATTCAAATCCTTTGAATGTTTTAACTTCAAAGACGAGTTTACGTTGTATTGCATCGAATTTATTCTGATAGCAAGTGAACACTTGTGTATAGAGTTGAGCATCAAATGAACTTGGGATAACGTCTTTGAAATGCCATCTCATTTCTTTAAGGAGTTGAAATTTGTTATATTCCAAGAAACGTAAGAGATTATCATTGACATATTGAGAAACAATGTTCTTGTGGTTACGAATAAGCACAGCAAAGTCGTGTAACTCATCATATTTCTGACGAGTCAACCCATTTGAATGGAATATCTTTGTGTACTTACTCTGTATAATCATAACCTACTTACATTTTTTCCCACTCTGGACTATTTTCTATTATTTTCCACGATGATGGAATGCAATCATTGTTAATGTAATATGTTTCACTTGTATTATCACTTTCTTGACCTTGCAATCTCCAAATGCTTTTACTTTTATCAAATTCAGCAATGTATGGTAAGCCAACAAACCCTGATTTTTCAACAAATTGAACAAGAACCCAATCTAAATTAAAATCTTCTGGACAAGCATCAGAAAACTTAATCCACTTGCTGTTTATTACATCATCGTAAAATCTAACAATCTTTATGATTTTATCAAAAGACATTTCGACACCACATGACACATATTCATACATTGGATTATCACTAATTTTCGAAAATCCGTTAATCATAGAGTCTTTCGTGTCTTGTAGCAATTTAAGTAAATCTTTGTTCATTTTTATTTCCCTTTCTTTTCTTTGCATTTCCCTTTGCTCTTGCTTGGTCTCTTCGTTTTTATTCTCACCTATTAAACGCTCAATGTCAGATTGCTTATAACGTCTATGTCCACCTTCCGTTCTAATTGCTTTAAGTTTCCCACTATTATCCCATCGTTGTAATGTAGATTTACTGACATTAAGCAATTGTTCAGTTTCTTTTAATAATTGATTTTTATTTTTCATTTAAATAAAATTAATTTATAATTATATTAAAAAATGTTAAAAATGTTTATTATGTTTTTTAAAATAAATATAAAAATTTATTATAACTATTTTTATATATTTAGAAAATGAAAGATAAGATAAATAATTAAAGAAAAAAAATATTAAAATTATGATAAGAAGAAATTTAAGAAATAGTGTTTCAAGTAGAAATTCTAATAGAAGACTTTATGAGTCAATAATGAAAGATGTTGCTAAAACTGTTAAGAACCGCCTTAATGAAAATGAAGAAGATTATGAATATAATTATTTTTGTTTTGATAATTTTATGGCAGCAGATTTACTAAATTAGCTTTTATCTGGTTATTTATCTGGAGAAATAGAAATACCTTATGATGAATAGCGTGAAGATTTTATACAAATTGCTCAAGAAATGATAGATGAATTAGAGCATATGGATTAATAAAAAATTAGATTATTAAATCATATTATTTAATTATAAATTTAAAGATAAAAATTAAAATAATTAATATTAATTGTAAAATATATTAAGAGTTATGTATTTGATTACATAACTCTTATTTTTAATATCTTTACTAAACTTTAATTATAAAAGTATTTTAACATTATTTTTTAGAATAATGAATAATTGGTCTTATATAAGCAATAGGATGAAGTTTTTCCCAATTTATTTCATTTTTATAAAAATCATAATATGGATATGTTTTAATTTTTTCATATTCATCTGAAAATGAATAATATTTCTACTCATATTGTTCTTTTTCATCTATTCCAATATAAGTTTCATATTTATTAAATTTACAAACATTTGTTAATTTGATAGCATCTTTAATAATATCATAATTTTGTTTGATATAATTTAAATCTTTAAATGTAGGGCTTTCCCAAGTTGTATACTTATTTCCTTTATTATTACAAAAATTATTAGAAGTATAAGAACTTATTTTAAAATATGTATTTGTTATAGTTAAATAATTATATCTATCTCTTTCATTTTTAATAGTTGTATTTGCCATTACTGTTATTTCAGAATCATTATTTATACACATACCTATTGCTATATAATTATTTAATAATGCTTTATTTTCTTTATATAATTCTGGAGTAATTGAAAAAATAAAATATGTTTTTTTATCATATAAAATTATATCACCTATATTACTATCTTTAATTTCATTAAATACATTATTTACATTAGTCTTATCTATATTAGTTAAATACTTTTTAAATGTATCTGCTTGATGTTTTCTATAAAATCTTTCATATTTTGAGATTTTAGGATCATTTGATAACTATATAGCTTTATCATATGCACTCTATGCTGTTTCTTGAGACACTTCATTAAGATGGTGTTTTACTATTTTAGAAATATTATTTATTATTGTTTCATAAAGTAATTTACTATTTTTAATCATATTTATTAACTAAAATTCCTTTTTTATTATTTATATAAAAAGTTAAGATAAATAATTTAAGAAAAAATATAAAAATTATGAAAAGAAAAAGAAATAATAAAAGAGCTCTTTATGAGTCAATAATGAGAGATGTCGCAAGAACTGTAAAGAGACATCTTAATGAAAATGTAAATATAGATGATATATTAACTGATATTGAAACAATAAATCCATCTATTAAATATGTTAAACTTATAAATAATTTTACAGAAAAAATACAAAAAATATTTAATGTATATAATAGGATAAAATTATTAAAAAGACAACAAAAATATTTGTTATCTAGTAGTCAAGAAGATTCTAGATTTGTATTATATATACAATTATATGATAAAACAACAGAAGAGTTCGTTTTACAAGATAATTTGGGTTATGAATTTTATTTTGATTATTCAACAAATACAAAAGAATTAACATATTTAGATAAACCAGAAAATAATTTATTGGCAAAAATATTAACATATATGGATGAACAAGATGATGATTCATTAGAATTACAGTTTATATTTTCTCCTTATGGCGGTTCTGATATAGATTATGGATTTGTAACTCATATAAATAATATTATTTCTAATAACATAACAGTTCATAATAATTTAGATAATTTACTTAATGATAAAATAATAGTTGATGAATATTATATTAATGTTAATGATATGGATATAAAAGATATTTTAAATACTTGTTTAATAATATTTAAAGAATATGTTAAAGAATATAAATTAGAAATATTATCTATAGATGAAAATTAATAATTGTAGTTTTATAAAACTGATATATTAAGAGTTATTTAATCAAATACATAACTTTTATTTTTTATGTACCATCTTGGTTTTATAATAAATTAAAAATATTTATATTTAAAAATTAAAACTTTATATTCTATTTGTATTATAAATAAGCAAATAAAATAATTTTATTAATTATGATACAAGATAATAATGATTCTAAATATGTTCAAGATGCATCCGATAATGTTTATAAAATTATGCCTACACATCTTTTAAAATTATCACCGTGGGAAGATGGTGAAGACAGACGCGTAATGGAAAAAGATGTAGATGGATATAAATATATTTCATATAAAAATGCTTGTATGATTATTAATAATCAATTTGCAAATAAAGTAGAAACTTGGAAATTTAATGGAAAAAATTATATAGCAAATTCGATAGGTTCTAATAAAAATATAGAAGAATATACATATCTGTTATCTACATTACCTAACCATACTATATCAATAACATCAAATGATAATCTAAATGAATTGAAATTAATAAGACATAAAGGAAAAATTTATTATATTATGATTATTAATGAATATTTACCAAGAGTTCAAATGTATAATTTATTTGGTGAATTTTGTCAATGGTGTGGAATAACAGATTGTAAACCTATATTTTGCAAAGAAGACAAAAAGTATATTTAAAATTACTTTTTGTCTTCTTTATTTTATATAAATTATTTAATTAAAATGTAATTTTGCATTTGCCCTGTATTGTCCAAACACCTACAGACTGACTTTTATTTAAATCTGTTGAACAATACCACATAAAACCCGGTTCAAATCCCAAAGCAACATTTTTTCCAAAATTAATATAAGTACTTATTCCTATATTAGGAACAACATAATTCATTGTTTCAGCTGCTTCATAATATCCATCATAATATTCTTTATATCTGTACCATCCATATCCTATACCGGCATAAAGGTCTATATCAAATAAACTTCTTGGCTCATAATATACTCTATATCTGAATTTAGGACCTATATAATTTAATTCATCTTTCCATTCAGATTCTGAACTATATTTAAAATTTAATCCAGCACCTATATAATCATTGAAATATCTTCCAACTTCTAAATCTATTCCTGTAAATGTATTAGAATCATCATTTGGAATAAATGCACCTACACCAAATTCAAAATAAACACTTCTGTCTGGTTCATAACGAACTTCATATTTACTGTAATCTTCATATGTTTGTGCAAAACATATAAGACTTAAACATAAAAATGTTATAGAAAATAAAAATTTTTTCATATTTAAAATAATAATTTTTATATTATAAAAACATTAAATCATTTTGTTTAATTTAAATGTTAAAAATATTAAAAAAATTAAAAAATATTATGAAAAATTTTTTTATATCAAATAAATTGTGTATCTTTGTAATGTTAAATAAAAATATTAATTAAAAACGTTAAATATTATGGCAACATTAGATCATCACGACCCTGAATATATCGGAATTGAAGACAATTACGATGGAACAGATTATAATGATTATATTTTTGAAGCAAGTTTAGATTAAATTAATAAATTTATTAATATGGAAAAGCAAACATTGGTGACCAGAATGATAGATTGTTCGAAAATTTCTGAACAAGAATTTATCGATGCCATGTCAGCTGATGTAAAAAATGCAACAGAAATATATAAGACAATTTATTGGTCATTGGAAGAAAAAATACATTTTTCTAATGTAGAACGTCAGAAAAAAAGCATTGTCAATATTGCAAAACAATATGCAGAAAAGAAATGGAAAACCGAGAAAAAACGTCAACAATATATTGATGAACAACTTGCCAATTTTAAAGAACCTGAAATTTGGCATACAAATTTGACATATCTTGATTTTAATATTGAACCTAATAATATGGGTATTTCTGATGATTGTATTATTCGTGTTGCAAACTTGAATTTACTTTCTCGCTGTTTTAATAAAATCAAAGATAACAAATATTTTAAGCAAGCTAAAGGATGGATATTGGAAACAGGTAGTCGTCCTCAAATTAAACTGATTCTTCCTGAATCTGTTGAAAAAAAATTTATGCAAGAAGCAAAAAATCTTGCCGACTCCGTTTATGACTTTTATAAAAATACAAAATATTTTGGGGATTAAATTATGAAAAAAAGTTTTATATTATATTTGG
>Ga0247611_10005732_pt1 | contig 16240 bp, 11 predicted proteins | sample 177DNAGHGhighgp2_FD_192422 | JGI IMG/M metagenome (GOLD analysis project Ga0247611, IMG submission 192422) | Sheep rumen microbial communities from Palmerston North, Manawatu-Wanganui, New Zealand - 1770 DNA GHGhigh gp2 | ecosystem: Host-associated > Mammals > Digestive system > Stomach > Rumen... | reverse complement strand
CGGGAGAGAATACGTCATAGAGACAGATTTCACTTGTCAGACCCATCATCAAAGCGGTCTGAGCCATGTTTGAACCAATCATGCCGGCTGCGCCGACGATGGTCAGTTTGTCATTCGTTAAAAATGCCATAGTAATTTACAATTTATCAATTTGCGTTTTATAATTTGTCTGCAAAGATACGAAATAATTCATAAAACATGAATCATAATACGGATTTTTTATGTGTAAATATTCTTAAAAACCCTTTTGGTTTTCCGTAGCGCCTGTGTGGGCACGGTTCTTTGTAAAGTCAACGTTGCAAAAGCAGTTGTTTGCGACAGCCGTCAAGGATGGCCAGCAGTTCGTCCATCTTCTCGGCCCGCAGCATTTTTATGCGCGTTTCGCGGAAGTTGGGGATGCCCTTGAAGACGGGCGTGGCAGCCAGGTGACGGCGGGTATGCAGGATGCCGCGGTACTCGTCGATGCGCTCCACGTTGATGCGCAACTGCTCCTCCAGGATGTCTATCTTCTCGTCCAGTGTCAGCTCGCGGCGGGTGAAGAGCCACGGACAGCCGAACGTCGCCCGGCCTATCATGACGCCGTCGACGCCATACTCGTCGAAGGCGCGGTCGGCATCGTCCAGCGACTTGATGTCACCGTTGCCGATGATGGGGATGTGGATGCGGGGGTTGCGCTTCACTTCGCCGATGAGCGTCCAGTCGGCATTGCCGGTATACATCTGCGAACGGGTGCGGCCATGGATGGTCAGCGCCTGAATGCCGCAGTCCTGCAGCTGTTCGGCCAGCGTGGTGATGATGAGTTGCTCGTGGTTCCACCCCAAGCGCGTCTTCACCGTCACGGGCACCTGGACGGCATCCACCACCTTCCGCGTTATCTCCAGCAGCTTCGGTATGTTCTGCAACATGCCTGCCCCGGCACCCTTGCCGGCCACCTTCTTCACCGGACAGCCGAAGTTCAGGTCTATCACGTCAGGTCCAGCCTGCTCCACTATCTTTGCCGCCTCCACCACGGCATCCGTGTCGCGGCCGTATATCTGGATGCCCACGGGGCGCTCGTCGTCGCTGATGGTGAGCTTCTTCACCGTCGATTTCACGTCGCGCACCAGGGCCTCGGCAGACACGAATTCCGTGTATACCATGGCAGCACCGAAGCGCTTGCAGAGCATGCGGAAGCCGATGTCCGTCACGTCCTCCATCGGGGCCAGCAGCACGGGCCGTTCGCCCAAGTCTATCGTTCCTATCTTCATCGTGGCGGCAAAGGTACGAAAAGTTGAGCACATAACAAAGAAACCCGTTTCTTTTTTTCCGAATGGGTCAGTCCGTCGTAGGGGGGGTATGAGACCGTCTGCCCCTCATATCAAGGTCCCCCTTATAGGGGGGACTGATATTGAGGGGATGGACGGACTTCATAACGGGGGTGCGGTGCACGGATGCAGCGTCGAGGAGGGCCATACGGAGTGTCTTCGGTGGCTATCCGTAGCATCGCCAAAGGGAGCCCGTAGCACCGCCCATTGGAGCCCGGCGCAAGAAAATTCTTTGCACCGGGCAGGAAATTTTCTTGCGCCGTCCTCCCTGGTCCGCTTTGGCGGGGTCGGCATCAGTGCACCCGAAAATGAAAAGAAAAGCGAGTTTTTCTTTGTTTTGTTCGCGACTTTTTGTAATTTTGCAGCCAAAATAAAAATCAAGTCATGAAGATTATCAAATACGTCTTTGCTGCCGTGGCCGTTGTTGCCATGGCATCCTGCAGCCAGAAGAAATTCCATGTGGAAGGTCAGATAACCAATGCCAAGGACTCGGTGCTCTACTTCGAGAACATCAGCCTCACGGGTCCTGTAGTACTCGACTCAGTACGGCTGGGCGACGCCGGCGATTTCAGTTTCAGCGGCGAGCAGACGGAGGCTCCCGAGTTCTATCGCCTGCGCATCAGCGACCAGATCATCTCGCTATCCATTGACAGCACTGAGACCGTCACCGTCAAGGGTGCCTATCCGCAGATGGCCTCCAACTATGAGGTCACGGGTTCCGACAACTGTGCCAAGATCAAGGAGCTGGCGCTCAAGCAGATGGACCTGCAGCAGCGGGCCATAGCCGTCAGCCGCAACCAAGAACTGACCGTCGACCAGGTCAACGACAGCATCTTGTCGATGATTGACCGCTACAAGCAGGAGGTGAAGTCGCAGTACATCTTTGCTGAACCCGGCAAAGCATACTCCTACTTCGCCCTGTTCCAGACCTTGGGTGACATGCTACTCTTCAACCCCCGCACCAACCGCGACGACATCAAGGCATTCGCCGCCGTCGCCACCAGCTGGGACGCTTTCTGGCCCGATGCCGAGCGAGGCCGCAACCTGCACAACATCGCCATCGAAGGCATGAAGAATGTGCGCATAGCCGATGCCGCCAATGCACAGACCATCGACCCGTCAAAGATACAGGAGGCCGGACTCATCGACATTGCCCTGCGCGACAACAAAGGACAAATGCGCCACCTCACCGACCTGAAGGGCAAGGTGGTGCTGCTCGACTTCCACGTCTTTGCTACCGAAACCTCACCGGCCCGCATCCTGCAACTGCGCGAGCTGTACAACAAGTACAGTGCCCAGGGCTTTGAGGTCTACCAGGTCAGCCTCGACACTGACGAGCACTTCTGGAAGCAGCAGACCGCTGCTCTGCCGTGGGTCAGCGTCCGCGCCGACAACGGCAGCCAGACGTTCCTCTCCCTCTACAACGTCCAAGCCGTCCCCGAGTTCTTCCTCATCGACCGCGGCAACAACATTGTAGGTCGCTCCCAGTCCATCCAGGACCTCGACCAATCTATCAGAAAGTTGCTGTAAGAGAGTAAGAATAGATACAATAATTGAGGTCGTGTCAATAGTAACGGACACGACCTCAATTTTAAGCTAATAACTGATTTACTTAGAAACTGCGCAACCAGGCCTTCAGTTCGAGCATCATCTCCAGATGATAGGTAAAGCTCTGTCGGATGCCGAAGCCATGCCCGCCCGTGGGGTAGACATGGAATGCGGCAGGCACGCCGTGGGCGTACAGTTCGCTGTAGTAGTTGATGCTGTTGACGGGCGGTACGGCGCGGTCATCGTTGGCCAGGACGATGAATGCCCTCGGTGTATGCTTGCTGACATGCTGCTCGTTGCAGTATTCGTTGACGAGCTTGCGCTTGGGGCTCTTGCCCAACAGGTTTTCACGCGAGCCCTTATGGGTGTAGCCCTGCTCCATGGAGATGACGGGATAGAAGAGTATCTGGAAGTTAGGGGCAGACTGTCCCGTGGCCTTGGTGGCTACGGTGGAGGCCAGGTGACCGCCGGCAGAGAAGCCCATGATGCCCACGTCGTCGGTATTGATGTGCCACTCATCTGCATGCTCACGCACCAGACGGATGGCCGCTTCGGCATCCTCGGCAGGCACCTGATAGGCTCCGTGCGGCATACGGTACTTCAGCACGATGAGGGCGATGCCCTGTTCGTTGAAGAACGGCGCCCACTGCAGTCCCTCGTGCTCCATGGCCAGGTGGGAGTAGCCGCCGCCCGGACAGCAGACGATGGCGCGCCCGGTGGCACGCTTCTCGTTGGGCAGGAAGACGGTGACCTTGGCGACATCCTCGGGGTCGCCGTTGCTGGTGCGCGGTCCTTTGGGCCACAGGTTGATTTCGAAGCCCTGCCCAGGCTTCATAGTCTTACTATCACTTGATTTCTGAGCAAAGACCGTCATCGACAAAGACAGCATCATCAGAAGGAATAATGTCTTTTTCATTTCTTAGTAGCTTTGATGAAGTAGATGATTAACAGGATGTATGCGACGAGCGAGCAAACCTCGGAGAGGGGGTTCGCCCACCAGGCAGCGTAGTCGAACGAGATGCCGCCGAAGCGCAGCAGGGCACTGACGACACCCATCAGGGCACCGCCAGCAATGAAGCCGGAGGCCAGGAGGTTGCCCTTCTCGCCACGGGCCTTGTTGACCTCGGCATCCTTCGAGCGCGTGGTGACATACCAGTTGATGGCACCGCCGAAGACCAGAGGCACGTTCAGTTCCATGGGGATGAACATACCCAAGGCGAAGGCCAGGGCAGGCACGTTGCAGAGTGTCAGCACGACGGCGATGACGGCACCGATGGCATAGAGCGACCAAGGTGCGCCGACACCGTTCATCAGCGGATCGATGACGGCAGCCATGGCGTTAGCCTGCGGAGCTGCCAGCGTGCCGGAGGCAAAGCCGTAGGTCTCGTTAAGCAGCATCATGACGCCGCCCACGGTGGCAGCACTGACCAGCGTGCCTAAGAACTTCCACGTCTCCTGCTTGCGGGGCTGCGTGCCACACCAGTAACCGATCTTCAGGTCGGTAATGAACGAACCCGCCATAGACAATGCCGTACAGACGACGCCACCCATGAGGAGCGCTGCCACCATGCCGCCCGTGCCCTTCAGACCCACAGCCACCATGACGACGGAGGCCAGGATGAGCGTCATCAGCGTCATGCCGCTGACGGGGTTAGAGCCCACGATGGCGATGGCATTGGCTGCAACGGTGGTGAAGAGGAAGGCGATGACAGCCGTCAGGATGATAGCAACGGCAGCAAACAGCAGGTTGCCGTCCATGACGCCCAGCCAGAAGAAGACGAATGTCAGCAACAATGTCACCCCGGCGGCGATGGCGATGAAGCGGAAGGGCAGGTCACTGTTGGCTACGGTATTGCTGTCCCCGCTGGCATCCGTCGCCTTCGTGGCCAGTCCGACGGCACTCTTGATGACGCCCCACGACTTGATGATGCCGATGATGCCAGCCATAGCGATGGCACCGATGCCGATGCTCTTGCCGTAGGTGACGAAGATTTGCTCAGGCGACATGTCGCCGACGGCGGTAGTGACGGCAGGGTTCCACTGGTTGAGCACGGTGTCGGGGAAGAGCAGGGCCATGCCCGGCACGACGAGCCACCAAACGAACAGCGAGCCTAAGGTGATGATGAGGGCATAGCGGAAGCCAATGATGTAGCCCAGGCCGAGGACGGCAGCGCCGGTATTGTTCTTGAAGACGAGCTTGGCACGCTCGGCAAGGTCGTCGCCAAAGGGCAGCATGCGCGAGGTGACGTTCTCGTTCCACCAGCCGAAGGTGGCGACGATGAAGTCGTAGAGACCACCAATCAGTCCGGCAAAGAGCAAGGGCTTGGCCTGGCTGGCCTGGCTGTTGCTGGCGGTTTTGCCGCCAGCTGCACCATCTGCGGCAGAGCTGGCGGCAGAACCGCCAGCAACACTGTCATCGGCGGCGCCGCTCTTCAGCACCTGCGTGGTGGCAGTAGCCTCGGGGAAGGGAAACTGCTCCTGCGGTGCCTCGACGAAATAGCGGCGGAAGGGGATGAGGAACAGGATGCCTAAGACGCCGCCCAGCAGCGAGGCGATAAAAATCTTCAGGAAGTCTGCCGACATCTCCGGGTATTTGGCCTGGAGGATGTAGATAGCCGGCAGGGTGAAGATGGCACCCGCCACGACGGCTCCCGAACAGGCGCCGATGCTCTGGATGATGACGTTTTCGCGCAGGGCATTGCTGCGCTTAGCCGCTGCCGACACGCCGACGGCGATGATGGCGATGGGGATGGCAGCCTCGAAGACCTGTCCCACCTTCAGTCCTAGGTAGGCGGCAGCTGCCGAGAAGAGGATGGCCATGAGGATGCCCCAGGTGACCGACCATAGGTTTACTTCATTCTTTCTCATGTATGGATGTTGTTGATGATTTGCTGTATTCGGAGATACGCTGGAGGGCGTCGAGGAGGCGGCTGCGGGGACAGGCGATGTTGATACGCACATAGCCCTGGCCGCTGACGGGGCCGTACATGGTGCCGGGGTTCAGCCAGACGCCGGTGGCGCGCAGGATGCTGTCCGTGTAGGCTGCAACATTGTTGCAACACAGGGAGACATCGACCCAGACGAGGTAGGTGCCCTCCAAGGGCATCACACGCCAGTGGGGGAGGTGGGCAGCGCAGAAGGCGGTAAGGGCCTGGTAGTTGTCCCAGAGATAGCCGTTGAGGGCGTCGAGCCATGCCTCGCTGTCGTTATAGGCCGCCTTGAGGGCCTCGGGAGCGAAGGGATTGACGTCGCACACCTCGTTGATGTTGACGGCGCGGTCGATGCGGCGGCGCGTCTCGGCATCACGGCAAATGATGTTGGCAATCTGGAGACCTGCGATGTTGAACGACTTCGACGGGGAGTTGAGGATGACAGCGTCGGCATCGACAGTAGCCATGGGACAGAACGTGTGACCGGGCATGATGAGTTCGCAGTGGATTTCGTCACTGACGATGCGCACGTGGTGGCGGTGGCAGATGTCGGCCATGCGCTGCAGCTCTTCGCGAGTCCAGACGCGGCCCGTGGGGTTGTGGGGGTTGCAGAGCAGGAAGACGGTCGTCTTGTCGTCGGCGCAGCAGGCCTCGAAGTCCTGCCAGTCCAGCCCGAAGCATGCTGGTTCCTTGCCGTCGGGGCGCAAGATACTCTCCTGAACCTCGCAGCCGTTGTTGCGGATGGAGGAGAAGAAGCAGTTGTAGTCGGGAGAGAGGATGAGCACACGCTCACCCGGCATGGTGAGAGCCTTGATGGCACACGACATGGCAGGGACGACGCCCGTGGTATACAGGATATGTTCGCGCTCGATGTGCCAGTGATGGCGGCGGTCGAACCAGGAAATGACGGCATCGTAGTAGTCGCTGCCTACATGGGTGTAGCCAAAGACGGGGTGCTGGGCACGGCGGCGGACGGCTTCCTGGATGGCAGGCGCCACGGCAAAGTCCATGTCAGCTACCCAGAGGGGGATGAGGGCGGAGGACGACGGGACAAGGACGGAGGGGGCTTCGTCCCACTTCACGCAGCCCGTACCCTTTCGCTCTATCATCTGGTCAAAGTCGAAATGCATGTCTCTTACTTCTTACTTTCTACCTCTTACCTCTTATTTATCACCTCTTACCTCTATCACGCAGTCGTTCGGCTGGCGCACATTCTCGTCGATGGTGATGCTGCCGATGGAGTCGGCGACGATATGTCCGCTGGTGGGATTCTTGATGTTCTCGATGTGGCCACGGATGTCAGCCTCGACAGTGGAATACTCAAAGACGCGGTCGCAGGCAGCGTCGAAGGTGCAGTTTTCCAGCACGAGGTTTTGGACGTAGCACAGCAGCTGCTCGCCAGCCAGGTGGCAGTTGACGAGACGCACGTTCTTGGAGTGCCACGCCAAGTACTCGCCGTCGAGGTTGGAGTCGTAGATGGTGACGTTCTCGCACTCCCAGAAGGAGTCCTTGGTCAGGATGTGGGCATTGTGTACCTCGACATTCTTACAATACTGGAATACGTACTTGGCGTCACTGTTGAGGCCATCGACATAGATGTTCTCGCTAAACATAAAGGGATAGGTGCCCCCGTGCAGGGTGACATTCTTCAGGCGCAGACCGTTGACCTTCCAGAAGGTCTCGTCGGCATCCACGATGTTGACATCCTCCAGCTCTACGTTGCGCATCTCGCGGAAGAATTTCGGGCCGTCGATACGGCAGCGGCGCATCACCAGGTCGTTGGTGTACCAGATGGCTGAGCGCGAGCCTACGGCGAAATAGCAGTCTTCAATCAGGGCACCGTCAACGTGCCACCAAGGGTACTTGCCGTAGAAGCGGCAATGCTGGGCTTCCATGTTCTGGCATTGTTTGATACCACTCTCGCCATCGGTGATGATGACGTTTTCCAGTCGCAAGTCGTGGGTAGCAAACAGCGGACGCTCGCCACCAAATTCTTTGTTTTTTATTTGTTCCATGGTCAGTTTTGTGATTCAAGATGCAAAGTTACGCATTTTTTTCGTAACTTTGCAGCCAAAAAGAAAAAAGATAATGAAAAAGCTATACATAGAGACATACGGCTGCCAAATGAATGTGGCTGACTCGGAGGTTGTTGCCAGCGTGATGCAGATGGCAGGCTACGAGACCACGGAGACGCTTGACGATGCCGATGCCGTATTTCTGAACACCTGTTCCGTGCGCGACAATGCCGAACAGAAGATTTACCACCGATTGGATGCCCTCGCTGCCGAACGCAAACGTCGTTCAACGTTGAATGTTGAACGCCCGCCGTTGATTATCGGCGTCTTGGGCTGCATGGCCGAGCGTGTCAAGGACGACCTGCTGCAGAACCACCATTGCGACCTAGTGGCAGGACCCGATGCCTATTTGTCGCTGCCCGACCTTGTTGCACAGGCCGAGGGTGGCCATAAGGCCATCAACATCGAGCTGAGCACCAGCGAGACCTACAAGGACATCGTGCCGCAGCGCCTGCACGGAGCGAGGATAGGCGGTTTTGTCAGCATCATGCGCGGCTGCAACAACTTCTGCCACTACTGCATCGTGCCCTACACCCGTGGCCGAGAGCGCAGCCGTGACGTGGAGAGCATTCTGCGTGAGGTGCGTGACCTGCGCGACCGTGGCTTCAAGGAAGTGACGCTGCTGGGACAGAACGTGAACTCATACCTGCAGCTCTCCACCAATTTCCCGCAGCTGCTGCGCCGCGTGGCTGAGGAGGCGCCAGAGATGCGCATCCGCTTCACCACCAGCCATCCCAAGGACATGAGCGACGAGACATTGCGCGTCATTGCCGAGATGCCCAACGTCTGCAAGCATATCCACCTGCCCGTACAGAGCGGCAGCGACCGCATCCTGAAACTGATGAACCGCAAGTACACCCGCGAGTGGTATCTGGGACGCGTGGAGGCCATCCGCCGCATCATTCCCGACTGCGGTCTCAGCACCGACATCTTCGTGGGCTACCATAGCGAAACGGAGGAAGACCACCAGCTCTCGCTGAGCCTGATGCGCGAAGTGGGCTACGACTCGGCGTTTATGTTCAAATATTCGGAGCGTCCGGGCACCTACGCCTCGAAGCACTTGCCCGACGACGTACCCGAGGAAGAGAAGATACGCCGGCTGAACGAGCTGATTGCCCTGCAGACGGAGATTTCCGCCCAACAGAACAAGAAAGACGAGGGCAAGGAATTCGACGTACTCATTGAGGGCTTCTCCAAGCGCAGCCGTGAACAGCTGATGGGCCGCACGGAGCAGAACAAGGCCGTGGTCATCCCGAAAGGTTCCCACCACATCGGCGAGACCGTGCGTGTAAGAATAACCAGTTCAACGAGTGCTACTTTATTAGGCGAGGCATTATGAAAGAGTTTATGCGAGTTCTGAGGCGCTTCGTGCCTCCTTATAAAAAATACATCGTCCTCTCGATAGTGTTCAACATCCTGTCGGCGTTGCTCAACATCTTCTCGTTTGCGGCGCTGATACCCATCCTGCAGATTCTGTTCAAGACGGAGGATGCCGTGCCTGCCACCGAACTGATGAGCTGGAGCGACGGCAGCCTACAGGAAGTAGCCGTCAACAACGTCTATTACTACATCAACTATTTCATCACCGACGTAGGCTCGACGACGACGCTGCTTTTCATCGGACTGTTCCTCATCGTCACCACCCTGCTGAAGACGCTCGCCTACTTCCTGGCCTCGGCCAGCGTGGTGCCCATTCGTACCGGCGTGGTGCGCGACATGCGCAACCAGCTGTACAACAAGATAGTGCGCCTGCCGTTGGGCTTCTTCACCGAGGAGCGCAAGGGCGACATCATTGCCCGCATGACTGGCGACGTACAGGAGGTGGAGGTCAGCATCATGTCCAGCCTCGACCTGATGTTCAAGAACCCCATTCTCATCATCTCCTACTTCGTGACCCTGATTGTCATCTCGTGGCAGCTGACGCTGTTCTCCATCGTCATCATACCCCTCATCGGGTGGTTCATGGGCTGGATAGGCCGCAAACTGAAGGCACAGAGCATCAAGGCACAAGCACTGTGGAGCGACACGATGACCGTTGTCGATGAGACCTTGGGGGGCCTGCGCATCATCAAGGCCTTCTGTGCCGAGGGCAAGATGCGCGACAAGTTCAACAACATCAACTCCACCTACCGCCACGACATCATGTGGGTGAACATCCGCCAGAACCTCGGACATCCGCTGTCAGAGTTTCTGGGTACGTGCATGATTGTCATCGTACTGTGGTTCGGCGGCGTGCTGGTGCTGAACAACCAGTCGTTGTCCGGCCCCACCTTTATCTACTATATGGTCATCCTCTACAGCATCATCAATCCGCTGAAGGAGGTATCGAAGGTGGGCTACAACATCCCGAAGGGTCTGGCCTCGATGGAGCGTATCGACAAGATTCTGCTGGCCGAGAACACCATCAAAGACCCTGTGCACCCCAAGCGGCTCAAGACCTTCGAACACCAGATAGAGTTCCGCAACGTGTCGTTCCGCTATGGCGAGCAGTGGGTGCTGCGCAACATCAACCTCACCATCCCCAAGGGTAAGACCATCGCCATCGTGGGACAGTCGGGTTCGGGCAAATCGACACTGGTCGATCTTATCCCCCGCTACTACGACGTGCAGGAGGGCGAGGTGCTCATCGACGGCATCAACGTGCGCGACCTCGGCGTGCAGGACCTGCGCCAGCTCATAGGCAACGTCAACCAGGAGGCCATCCTCTTCAACGACTCCTTCCGCAACAATATCTCGTTCGGCGTTGACAACGCCACTGACGAGCAGATTGCCGAGGCAGCCAAGATTGCCAACGCCTACGACTTCATTACACAGTCGGAGCATGGCTTCGACACCAATATCGGTGACCGTGGCGGACGCCTGTCAGGCGGTCAGCGCCAGCGCGTCTCCATTGCTCGTGCCATCCTGAAGAACCCGCCCATCCTCATTCTTGACGAGGCCACGTCGGCTCTCGACACTGAGAGCGAGCGACTGGTGCAGGATGCTTTGGAGCGACTGATGAAGACGCGTACCACGGTGGCCATTGCCCACCGCCTGTCAACTATCAAGAATGCCGACGAGATATGCGTGCTGCATGACGGCCGCATCGTGGAGCGCGGCACCCACGAACAGCTGCTGTCTATTGACGGCTACTACAAGCGTCTGAACGACATGCAGAGCTTATAACATTGAACATTGAACATTGAACATTAGCCACTAACCAGTTAAGGGCTTGCGTTCAATGTTCAATGGTCAATGTTCAATGGTCAATGGTTAATGGTCAATGGTTAATGGTCAATGATAACGACAACGTACTCGGAGCGTGTGCCGATGCGGAACTTGCCACCCCAGATGCCCAGGCCGCTGCTGACATAGTAGCGGGTGTTGCCGCGCTGGTGCTCGCCGAAGGAACACTCATAGACATAATCCGTAATCCAGGAAATAGGCCACACCTGTCCGTGGTGCGTATGTCCACTGAACTGGAAGTCGATGCCCTGCCGCTCCGCCTGCTCCAGATGGTAGGGCTGGTGGTCGAGCAGAATGGTGAATCGGTCGGAAGGTGACGAGTGGAGGGCGGAGGAAGCAATGTCCTGCTTCATGATGGCTGCAAGGTTTTTGCGGTGCATGTTCATGCGGTCGTCGCGGCCGATGATGCACAGGTCGCCGACTACGGCCATGCTGTCGCGCAGCAGATGGATGCCCGCCTCGCGGTAGAACTGCTCCGCCTCTGGCTCGCCGCTAAAGTATTCGTGGTTGCCCAGACAGGCATAGACAGGAGCCTTCAGCCGGCGGAACTCCTCCGCCATGCGCTCTTCCATGATGGGGCGCATGCTGCCGTCGATGATGTCGCCCGCAATGAGGATGGCGTCCGGCTGTTCGCTGTTAATGATGTCCACCCAGCGGTGCAGCTCGTCGCGACGGTTATGGTAGCCGATGTGCAGGTCGCTCATCATGACCAGTCGCATGGGTTTTGTGACCTTTGCCGACGTCAGCGTCAGCTCCTGACGGTATTTGTCGCGGTAGTGCAGGTTGCCGTAGAGGAAAAGGCCGAAGATGAACAGTGCGATGCCACCCGCCATCCACCCATTATTATATAATAAGGTACGCGAGACCAGATGCACCAGTCTGCCTAAGTCTAACAGCAGGAAGAGCATAAACAGGTAGAGCAGGACAAAGATGCTTGACGTGCCCACGTCATAGACCACTGACCCTAACCACAGCGGCAGGCGGTCGGTGACGCGCCAGAAGTTGGCAAACAGCAGCGCGAACGATGCCACCATCAGCACCACGGCCAACAGTTTCCACCCCCATCCTACTGGCAGCAGGCACCATATATGCCAGCCGATATAACTCATTGCCACCACTGGCAGCAACAGAAACAACAGCATCCACATCATTTTCATTCAAGATTAAAGACTAAAGATTCTTCTGCACAGCCCGAACCTTTGCAGCTAATTGGGTGCAAAGATAGGGATTTTCCGTCTTATTGATATGAAGAAGTATTTTATTTTTTGTTTTTTTATTGTTTCGGTGTTGCGTCTGTGGGCACAGCCCGAGACTTACGAGTGGCGCACGCCAAGTAAGAACAGCAGCGAGTCGATGCCCTGCGGGGGCGGCGACGTGGGCATGAACGTATGGTGCGAGGACGGCGACGTGCTGTTCTACCTGTCACGCAGCGGCTGCTTCGACGAGAATACTACGCTGCTGAAGCTGGGTCGCTTCCGCATCCACCTGTCGAAGCCGTTCAACCCGCAGTCGTTCCGCCAGCAGCTCGTGCTCAGCGACGGCTACTGCCAGGTGACGGACGGCCAGCAGTGGGTGCTCATCTGGGCCGATGTCGAAAAACCCGTCATTCATGTAGAAGTGTCCAAGGAGAAGGAGAAGACCGACGTGGAGGTGACCTATGAGTCGTGGCGCACCCGCGACCATGAGCTGACCCAGCGTGAGCGCTTCCAGTGCAGCTACAAGTTCTCCGCTCCCAAGGGACTGATGACACTCCGCGACAGCATCATCGCCAAAGAGGACGGTATCACCTTCCTGCACCATAACGGTGCCGTCACTATCTTCGACGCCACCGTCAGCCAGCAGAAGATGGATGCCGTGAAAGACCGCCTGACCAATCCCCTGAAGCACCTCACCTTCGGCGGGCGCCTGCATGGTGACCAGTTTACGTTGAAGGGACACACCGAGGGACGATATGCCAGCACCCCCTACGAGGGCTGGACGTACCGCTCGAAGCGTCCCCTGCAGCGTCATGCCTTCACCATCACTCTGGCCACCTGCCAAGGCACTATCGACCAGTGGCAGGCACTGCTCACCCAGACCGAGCGCTCCATCCAGACCAAGCGTGACCAGAAGGTGACGCGTGACTGGTGGCACCAGTTCTGGCAGCGTAGCTATGTGGAGGCTCCGGGGTCTGACCTGGTTCGCAACTACACGCTGTTCCGCTATATGTTAGGCTGCAACAGCCGCGGACAGTGGCCCACAAAGTTCAATGGCGGACTCTTTACGTTTGACCCGGAATATGTAGAAAAGGCCGACGAATACCGCCTGTCGCCCGACTATCGCAACTGGGGCGGCGGCGTGCATACGGCACAGAACCAGCGCCTCGTCTACTGGCCGATGCTGAAGAACGGTGACTATGACCTGCTCCTGCCTCAGCTCGACTTCTACCTGAGTATCTATCAGAACGCCGAGGAGCGCTCACGACTCTATTGGGGACACGAGGGTGCCTGTCTGACCGAGCAGATTGAGAACTACGGTCTGCCCTGCTATCCTGAATATGGCACAAAGCGCCCCGACGGCTTCGACCCGGGACTGGAGCGCAATGCCTGGCTGGAATATGAGTGGGACACCTGCCTGGAGTTCTGCATGATGGCCTTAGAGGCCCATCGCTACTGCGGCATGGACATCACGAAGTACGTGCCGATGATTAAGTCCTGTCTGCGCTTCTTCGACGAGCACTACCAGTATCTCGCCAACCAGCGTGGTGCCAAACGACTTGACGGCAACGGCAAGCTCGTGCTCTACCCCGGCAGCGGCGGCGAGACCTACAAGATGGCCTACAATAGCACCTCGACCATTGCCGCCCTGCGCACCGTCGCAGCAGCCATGTCCGACTCCATTTTGTTGAGTCGCTTACCCGACATCACCATCCGCAACGGCATGATAGCGCCTGCCCTGCACTACGAACGCGTACAGAACACCGAGAGCATGCAGCTCTACCCCGTCTTCCCCTGGCGCATGTATGGCGTAGGGCGTCCCGGTCTTGACATCGCCCGCAACACCTATCAGAACGACAGTCTGGCACTGGAGTTCCGTTCACACGTGGGCTGGAAGCAGGATGCCATCTGGGCGGCCTGCCTGGGACTGACCGACGAGGCCGAACGCCTCATCACCAAGAAGTTAGGCAACGGCCCTCACCGTTTCCCTGCCTTCTGGGGTCCCGGCTTCGACTGGACGCCCGACCACAACTGGGGTGGCAGCGGCATGATAGCCCTGCAGGAGATGTTATTGCAGGAAGTGGGTGACACCATCCTCCTCTTCCCCGCCTGGCCGCGCCAGTGGGATGTCCGCTTCAAGCTTCATGCCAGCGGCAACACCACCGTCGAAGCCGAGCTTCGCGGCGGACAGGTGAAAATCATCAACGTCACACCTATCGCTCGGCGAAAAGATATTGTCACTGAATGACCATGACGAACGTCAAGCGTTAAAAAATAAAAAATAATGAACAAAAAGGAGCTGCGACCAACGGGACGCAGTTCTTTTTTTGTACCTTTGACGGTAATTAACAAAAAACGTAAGACTATGAGTAAAGGAATTCTCTCTTTGGGCATGCGGCGGAGCTGTCTATTGCTGGCAGTAACGCTGTCCATGTCAACAAGTGTTCAGGGCAAGGTACGGCTGCCCCATCTGGTAAGCGATAACATGGTGATTCAGCAGCAGACGGACGTCCGTCTGTGGGGCTGGGCAAAGGCCGGTAGCAAAGTCGTGGCCACCACGTCGTGGTCAACACAACGCAGCGAGGCGAAGGCCGACAAACAAGGACGCTGGCTACTGACGGTACGTTCGCCGCAGGCCTCGTACACCCCGCTGAGCATCACCTTCGATGACGGTGACGGACAGGTGACCATCAAGAATGTATTGGCTGGCGAGGTATGGGTCTGTGCCGGACAGTCGAATATGGAGATGCCCGTCAAGGGCTTTGGCAACTGTCCTGTGCAGAACTACAATCAAGAAGTCATTCATGCTGCGGGCAAGTGTCAGGTGCGCTCGGCAAAGATTCCCAGCATTATGCGCATGACTCCCCAAGAGGATGCCGACACCCGCTGGCGCGAATGCTCACCCCAGACAGTAGGCGAGTTCTCTGCCACAGGCTATTTCTTTGCCAAGACGGTGAACCAGGCCCTCGACATCCCCATCGGACTCATCGAGGCCAACAAGGGTGGAAGCCGTGTAGAGAGCTGGCTGACAAAGGAGAACCTGGAGAAATATACCCAAGAGCCTACCGACACGATGGGCATTGTCAACTTCAAGAAGGAGTGGGACTATCACCGCGCCCTCGTATGGGGTAACGGCACCTTCAACCCCATCCTCAACTATACCGTCAAGGGCATCCTGTTCTATCAGGGCTGTTCGAACGTGGGAGACCCAGGCAACCAGTATTCCGAGCGTCTGAAACTGTTAGTGGAGCAGTGGCGCGCACAGTTCAAGCTGGGTGACATTCCCTTCTATTTCGTGCAGATTGCTCCTTATGACAGTGGTGACAAGCAGGGCACCTGGAATGCACTGCTGCAGGAACAGCAGTTCCGTGCCTCGAAGATCATCCCCAACAGCGGACTGGTATGCACCAACGATGCTGTCTATCCCTACGAGGGCACCCAGATACATCCCGCCCAGAAGCAGAAGGTAGGTGAGCGTCTGGCTTTCCAGGCACTGAACAAGACCTACGGCCTGTCGACTATTATCTGCGAGAGTCCGTCATTCAAGGATATGCAGATCAAGGGCGACACCATCATGATACACCTTGACAACGAGTGTGGAGCCATCAGCCGTTTTGAGGACATTCAGGGCTTTGAGATAGCAGGTGCCGACAAGGTGTTCCATCCTGCCAAGGCCAGCCACTTCTGGCAGCCTGGCGGAGGCTACTGGGACGAGTGCATCATCATCACAAGTGCCGAGGTCAAGCAACCCGTAGCACTGCGCTATTGTTTCCGCAACTGGCAGTTGGGCAATCTGGCTAATGCCGGTGGGTTGCCCTTGTTCCCCTTCAGAACAGATAACTGGTAATGGTGCATCCGTTAGAGAAATTCAAGTATTGTCCCGTCTGTGGCAGTGAACACTTCGAGGTACACAACTTCAAGAGCAAGCAGTGCCGCGATTGTGGCTTTACCTATTATGCCAA
>Ga0247611_10005731_pt1 | contig 16240 bp, 16 predicted proteins | sample 177DNAGHGhighgp2_FD_192422 | JGI IMG/M metagenome (GOLD analysis project Ga0247611, IMG submission 192422) | Sheep rumen microbial communities from Palmerston North, Manawatu-Wanganui, New Zealand - 1770 DNA GHGhigh gp2 | ecosystem: Host-associated > Mammals > Digestive system > Stomach > Rumen... | reverse complement strand
ATATTTATGAATAAATGCATATAATTTACTACGACCTAAAAATACTTTTCTTGATTCTTCATTTGAAATGATATCAACATATCTTTCTCTATATTTATCTTCAATATCAGTTAAACCATGGAATTTCTCTGGAAGTGGTTTTAATGCTTTACCAAGAAATTCAAAACTATTAGCACGAAGAGTTTTTTCACCAGTTTGAGTCGTAAACATTTCTCCATCTACTCCAATAAAGTCACCTACATCAATTAGAGTTTTAAAGAAATTATACTTTTCTTCTCCAACTAAATCTATTTTAATAGATACTTGTAATGATCCTTCTATATCACGAAGTCTTAAAAAACTAAGTTTTCCCATCTTACGCATAAAAACAATACGACCAGCAACTCTAACATCTTTAATACCATCTTCTAAAGTACTAGCTTCATCTAAAGTATAATTTATATCATATTTTTCTGGATATGGATTACAATATTTTCTAATCTCTTCTACCTTATTTCTTCTAACTGTTTCTTGTTCTGAAAATTCCTTCATATTTACACCTCAATTTCTAGTAAAATAATAGCATTAATTATAAATGTTGTCAAATATATTTAAAAAATTAAAAATATTTGATATTATATACTTGAGGTGAATTATGAATAATATAGTAGATGCTGTTATTGAAATACCACTTGGTACTAAAAACAAATATGAAATTGATAAGAAATTAAACAAAATAAGGCTTTCTCGTGTTCAATATTCATCAATGACTTATCCAAGTGAATATGGATATATTGATGAAACACTAGCAGGAGATGGAGATCCAGTTGATATTTTAGTAATTAGTTCTGAAGCAACATTTCCAGGATGTATCGTTGAAGCTAAAGTATTAGGATATTTAGATACTATTGATGGTGGATATGATGATCCTAAAATAATCGCAGTTAATAATGTCGATCCAAGATGTAATTTCTATAATTCTCTAGATGATCTTCCTAAACATTCATTGATAGAAATTAAAAACTTCTTTCAAAACTATAAATTACTTCAAAATATTAAAGTAGAAGTATTTGAATATCATGGTCTCGATGAAGCAATGCAAATAATTAAAGAAGGAAAAAATAATTATAAAAAATAAAGTTTGAAATTCAAACTTTATTTTTTTAACTTTTTTTGTTTAGCTTTCTTTTTCTCTTCTCTTTTCTCTCTTCTTTCTTGTTTTCTATCATTAACATTGATATCTTGTAATATTTTAAAAATTCTCATTACTGATACTTTTCCAGTTGCTAATTCCTCTTCTGTAAAAAACTTAGGTGGTATTCTTGAAACAATAGAAAATATTTTTGGAAAATCATCAAATGGTTTGTTACTTGATCTAACAGATAAATCTTGTTCGGTAATACATTCTGTATAATACTCTGAATACTTTTTTAATCCATATTGATCTATACTTTCTATAACACTTTTTTCAACTACAAACTTTATATTTTCATTAAAATATTCTATATAATTTTCTCTTCTATTTTCAATATAATCTTTATCTATCATTACTATTCTTAAATCTTTTATATCATAAGATAAATCATTTATTTTTTTCATATATCTTCTCCTTTTAAAGATATTATAACATTATTAGAAAAGAAAAAAAATTATTTGACGTAAATTATTTTAAAGAATTAGTTCCGTCTAAATAATTAATTTTTACTTTATCTTCTACATTATATATAAAAACATTAAATTTTATACCACTACCATTATCTTCTACTGATAAAGCTTCTATTTGTACACCAGTTGCAATTAAATTATTATCTTTAAATATAGGAGTTACTCGATATAATACATGATTATTAGTTTTTCTAATATAATTACCAACTTTTATTTCAAAATTATTCATTACATCAGCATTCATAGATCTGGTACATGTTATTAAATTATTAGGATTAGCATTCTCTCCTGATAATTGATAAGCAATTAAATGACAACGATTATATAAATATTCTCCTTCTATAAAATCATATTTAGAATATTGCCAACCAGTTGGTTTAATCATTCCAATATAGTCTCTTTCTTTATTTGGCATTAAATCCTTACCTAAATTAGCAAAAGCCGTTGTACATCTTCCAAGTTCATCTAATTCTCCATATTTTTCAAAAGAAGTTGTCGTTAAATCACTATCTTTAAAATTAGGAACATTATCATTTAAATAAATAAATTTTTTATTAGTATATTCTGGTATATCGATTAAAGAATAAGATACTATTTCCTTACTACTAAAATATTTTTTTATATCATCTTGAAAATAAGCTACAACTAAAATAAATAATAAGATAAAAGCTTTATCTAAAAACTTCTTTTTTTTATAAAACTTCATAAATCTCCTAGTAATTCATATTATCTATATCTATTATTTCATGATTATATTCATAGTAATTAGATACATTATCATTTTCAATATTTTTTACATAAAAATAATAAGTTTTTTCTTCATTTAAAATAAAGTTACTGCTCTTCTGCCAATCACAATTATTATAATCTATATCTGATATAACGCAATATAATAATTTATCTTTTTGTAAATCATAAGTTTTACTATTTTTAACCATTTTAATTAATTCTGCATAATCTTTTTTATCAATTAAATTATCATGGTTAACATCAGATAATAATCTTTGCATATTATTATAAAATAATTTAGAATGTAATATATTATCTAAAGCATCTAAATCTTCTATATCAATTTTACCATCTTCTGTAATATCACCATATTTATATATACCAGCATCAACATCTATATTTTCATAATTTCTATAGATATAAGAAATTGCTAATACTGAGTTTTTTACTTCTCTTTTTTGATTATTCATTTTTTCAATTACTTTTGATTTATTAATAACAATTATAATAAATAAAAGAAATAAAACTATTCCATATATTATAGCATATTTATTTTTTTTCATTAACACTCAGCTCCTTCATTATAATTATTTTTAGCAATACATATATATTTATCAACTAATCTTTTTATTTCATTTGTAGTTGGTTTTTCATAATTAGGTCTAAAAGAATAATTGAGATGTTTTTCAACATAATAGTATGCAATTGATTCTGCAATAAATTCTTTTTCATTATTATAAGCATATGATCTTAATGGTTTATCACTTTTATTTTTATATAAATTATATAATTTTAATAAATCATTATGTTCACTTATAGAATTGCCAGTTTTACTACGATAATAAAAGTCAAAAGCATGACTTAATTCATGAACTAAGACTATTTTATCAGTAGCGGTATTATTTAATCCAATAAAAATAGTATTATAAACATTATTATTATTATAATATACTGTTAATCCTGCTGTTTGAGGATCAATATATTTATTATAAAATATCTTTTTAGCAATCATCATTTTTGAATGAGTTTCAAATAACTGAGGATATATTGAATAAAGTTTATCAAAATAATTTGTTATATCTTTTACTGTATTACTTGCTAAATCATTAGAATATTCAAAATAGACATTACCTAGTTTCTTTTCTACTCCAACTTTAAATTCTCCTTTATATTTAGCATTAAAAGATCTAGCGTATAAAATAGTATCTTCTTTAAATAATTCTCTAAATACATCAATAATTTCTCCATCTTTTCTTTTAGAAAAACCATATATTTCATTACCAGGAGATATAATTAAAGGAGATTCTGTAATATAACATCCCATATTATTATAATTATCACAAGTTGTACTATAAAAACTTAATTCTTTCGCTGCTATATTACTAAAAAAAAGACTATCCATAGAACTATCAAACGTTGTATTTTTATCAAATGTTATTTTTATAGGATAAGAAGTAATTGTATAATAAGTACTATTACTATTGATATATGCTTTACCGTTATTATCTATTTCTTTAGTAATAGAATCTTTTTTACTAGTATAACCTACTCCCTTATAACCTTTTTTGGCAAGTATTTTAGGGGCAGTTATTTCACAACCTTTACTACTTCCATTATAAACATAGCAAGATGATGTCGTTTTTTCTAAAGTTGCTGCTTTATTATCAATAATATAAAAATCAGCGACTAATGGATTTAAATTTTTTGTTATTGAATAATAATTAACACCTTCTTTTATTGTAATAATATCTCCTGTTTTATAATCTGGAATAGTTTTACCTAAATCACTAGACCAGCCAATTAATTCATAACCTTTTTTCAACGATACATTAGGAGCAACAAAACTACAATTTTCATCTTTATTATATTTATAACAACTAACTGTTTCGGTATCTTTACCACTAGCATTTTTATCTTGATAATGTAATAAAATTTCTTCTTTATCATTACTACGAGTTATTGCATAATAAGTTGTATCTTCTGAAATCTCAACTTGATTATTATTTATTTTAGAACTTCGAGCATCTTTATTTAAAGACCACCCTATTATTGTATAATCTTTTCTAATTATTTTAGGAACTTTTACTTTACAACTATCTTTAGTAGTTTCACATGATTCAATATAATCTTTTTCACTTCCATTAGCAGAAAAAATTGCAACTAATTTCTTTTTATTTTTATTACTTGAACTTATATTAATACTTTTTTCTGTTTCATTACCAACTTCATCTTTTACAACTACTTTATATTCTCCATCTTTTTTAATTTTTACACTCTTGGTATTTTCATTATTACTCCAAGAATAATCACTTATTCCCGATTCTGAATCCATTGCATAAGCATTTAAAACATAACTTCCATCTTCATAACTTTTAGATATTTCAACAATTGGACCTTTACTATCAACATTATTTATATTTATATCTTTAACTTCTGTTTTAAAATTAAAATAATCTTTTACAATTAAATTATAAATTCCATTTTCTTTTATAACTATTTTATTATCTTTTTGCCAAGTTTTTCCATTATCAAATGAGTAACTTATTCCACCTATTCCTAATAAATCATAAACTTCTACTTCAATATTAGCTTCTTTAGTATAATTATCAGGAATACCATTAATCTTATCTATTCTTGCAAAAGAATGATCTTTAGATACTTTATGAATATTAAAAACATATTCTTTACCTAAATGAGTTATTTTATATTTCATATCATCTTCTCTAATATTTATAACTTTATTACATTCTTTTTCTTTAAAATTATTACACTTGACATTAATTTTATCATCTTTAGTATAAATAGTATATTCATATTTATCATAACTAAATTCTGGATACATAATATTATTTTCAAAAACAATTGATACTTTATTTGTAAAAATATTAGTATTATTAACTATATAATACCCTAATCCCAGAAGAACAAATACTATTATAAAAATAATAATTATTTTTTTCATTCTAACCACCATTATTCTATTAATATAGTATCATAATTTATAAAAAACATCAATAAAAAATAGGATAAAAATCCTATTCCATACTTTTTAACATATTAACTATACTTATTCCATATCCTTTAGTATTATCACTTATAACTGTATGAGTAACTGCACCTATAATTTTATTATTTTGAATTATAGGAGAACCACTCATTCCCTTAACGATTCCTCCAGTTTTAGATATTAGTTCATCATCATTAATTTTAAATAATATATTTTTAGTAGGACTTAATTCATCAATACTAATTATTTCTATTTTATAATCCTTAACTTCATTATTATCAAGAGTAGTTTTAATAATAGCTTCTCCTAACTGAATATCTTTTATCTCTGCTATACTTAATACTTTTGATTTATCATATTCCTTATTATAAGTACCAAATATTCCAGTTTCTAAATTTTTTTCAATATTACCATAATTTGTATCAAAATAAAATTTAGCATTCTTTTCTCCAGTTCTTCCATCAATACTTTTATCTATTCCTAATACATCTGATTTAAAGATCTTACCATTCTTTACTTCAAACTTTGTATTAGTTTTATTATCCGTTATAGAATGTCCTAATGCACCATATTTATTAGTATTTGGATCTATAAATGTTAGAGTACCAATACCAGTAATACTATCTTTAACATAAAGACCTGTTTTATATACATTATTATCATCTTTAACTAAATTAAGATTAGTATACCTTAAATTATTATTACGTATAAATCCTATTTTTATAGATGAAGTATCCTTATTTAAATCAATATAACTAATCATATCAGTTATTGAAACAACTTGATTATCATTAATAGAAACTATAATATCTCCTATTTGTAAATCACTTTGTTCTCCTATATCATAAAATCCTACTACTAGTATTCCATTATTTTTTATAGTAATACCAATATTTTCTCCTCCAGGAATTAAATATTTAGAATAAGCTAAAACATTTAAGGGAAAAATAATTAATGTAAAAAAAAGTATTAGTAGTCGTTTTTTCATAAAATCACTCCTACAATACTATTATTACTAATTTTTACTTTTTTACAAGTTCCAATATTTTACTAACTATTTTTTCTTCTGTAAATCCAAAATATTCTAATAATTCTTCTTTAGTTCCACTTTTACCAAACTCATTAATTCCAAAGACATCTTTGGTAATATCATAAAAATATTCTTTACAACCAAGAGTAATAGCAATAGTTTTTTTCTTATTTAAAATATTTAAATCTTTAATATTTTTCTTACATGGAACACTAAGTACTCTAGTATCAATTCCATATTCTTTTAATCTTTTACTAACTCTTAAAACAATTCCTAATTCTTCACCATTACTAATTAAATTAATATAACTATTTGTTTCGTTAGGAATAACTTCATAAATACCATTTTCTATTCCATTAGATTTAGTATCACTTGATATTTCTTTATTATTTCTAGGAATTATTAAGCAACTTGGTTTAGAATTATTAAAAATATCTATATAACATCCTATAAGTTCATTTAAATCATAAGGACGATATATTTTTAAATTAGGAATAAGTTCTAAAGAAGCAAGTTGTTCTATTGGTTGATGAAGTGGTCCATCTTCTCCAACTAAAATTGAATCATGAGTAAAAATAAATAATGAAGGAATATCCATAAGAGCACTTTCTCTTAAACTAGTTCTCATATAATCAGAAAATACTAAGAACGTACTAGCAAAAGGACGAAGACCTAATAAAGCAAGACCATTTGTAATTGCACCCATAGCATGTTCTCTAATACCATAATAGATATTACGACCTAAATAATTATCGGGAGCAAATACTTCACATTCTTTTAAATTAGTTTTACAAGATGATGATAAATCAGCACTACCACCAATAACTAAATCAAAATCATTTGCAACACTATTAAGTATCTCACCACTTAAATCTCTTAAAGAAGATTCATTATATTCAATATCTAAGTTTTTAATACTATAACAAACTTCTTTATTAATTATTTTTTTAATAAAAGACTTATTTTCTAATTTATCATATTGTTCATTAAATTCTTTAACTTTTTCTTGACCTCTTTCAAAAACATATTTTTTAAAATCTTCAATAACTGAAGAATTAACCGTAAAACTTGATTCAAATAAGCCTAATTTTTCTTTAACACTAAGTATATCTTCATCATCAAGAACTACTCCATGAACTTTATTAGTTCCTTCTAATTTGGAATATAATCCTATCTTAGTATTAACAATAATAACACTTGGTCGATTACTTTTTTTAGCATTTTCTAAACATTCATTTATTTCTTTTACTGAATCATTAGCTTCTAAAATATTAAAATTTAAACTTTCAAATCTTTTTTTTATGTCTTCTGAATTACTAGCTTCTAAATTATTATCTAAAGTTACTTTATTATAATCAACTAAAACTATTAATTTATTTAAATTTAATTTGCTAGCAATATTTAATGCTTCATAAGTAATTCCTTCTTCAAGTTCTCCATCTCCACATAAAACATAAGTATAATGATCTATTAAACCATTAGTTTTTTTATTTTGATATCTTTCTCCTATTGATAAACCAACTGCCGTTCCAAGTCCTTGACCTAAAGCTCCACTAGTAAACTCAACAAGTGGTGTTAAAGAATATTCTGGGTGACCTGGACATTTAGAATTAATTTTTCTAAGATTCTTCAAGTCATCTAGTTCTAATAATCCTAAAAAATAATCTATTCCGTATAAAAGTGGTGCTCCATGACCAGCAGATAATATAAATCGATCTCGATTAACAAAATCTAAATTATTTAAATCAAGATTCATATGATATTTAAATAATGTATAAATAATACTTGCTGCTCCAAGTGTAATACCTGAATGACCTGAATTAGCATTCTTAATCATATCTATTCCAAGTCCTCTTAAATTATTAACCCCTTTTAAATCTAATTCATAATCTTTTTCTTCTTCTTTTCCTATTATAAACATATTTCCTCCTTTTAACCCCTTATTTCTACTCTCAAATTAATTATATATGAAATATTAAGTAAAGTAAATAAAATTAACAAAAAAACATTATCTTAACAATAAAAAAATTAAAATATCTAAATTATATATAAGCAACCTAATAATCAATATATTTTCATTTAAAAAATGCAAAAATATCACAAATAGTCTTGATAACTCTTTTCATATATGATACTATGTATATAGGAATACTTAATTAGTTGGGTGATTAATTGCCATACCTTATCTTTAAAAGAAAGGGGGCGATTGTAATGAATAAGAAAGATTTCTTAATTACGTCTTTGATTATTCTAAACTTCCTTTTAATTGTACTACTTTTTGTAGTATTAATATAAAATGAAAATCACCTAACAAATCAAACAATGTGTTAGGTGAAAACATAATTTTTTTATGGCAGCACTCAACATGCGAAATTAAGTGTTCCATTTTTATTATATGCAAGTTTCCTTGCTTACATGCTAATATTAGCACAAAACAACCTAATTGTCAAATACAAATCTAAATATAAAAAAGCAGATGTTATTTACAACATTCTGCCTTTTCATCAATCATATTTTCAAAGTCTTCACACATGTCCTTTTCTACAGACATCATTTTTTTCTTTGTTCTAGGACTTAATACACAATTATAAATTAATAAACCAGTCCCCATCATCATAGATAAAGCTGTAAGTCCAATTATCATTCCTTTTTTCATTATATCACCCTTTAAAATATGATAGTACTTTCGTACCACTATTATTATAAGTAATAATATTTTTTTTATACATATTATTTTTTATGATATAATTAAATGGGAGGAATTATGGAATATAAAAGATTTAATAATAAGATAGTTGCTAGAATTGATAAAGGAGAAGAAATACTTGATAAAATTAAAGAAATAGCTTTAAAAGAAAATATTAAACTTGCTAATGTTAACGCACTTGGTGCGACAAATGATTTTACAGTAGGTGTATATAATATAGATGAAAAGAAATATTATAGTAACTCATTTACTGGTAATTTTGAAATAGTATCTTTAACTGGATCAATAAATACTATGAATGGTGAATTTTATACTCATATTCATATGTCTTGTGGAGACTCCGAAGGAAAAGTATTTGGTGGTCATTTAAATAAAGCTATTGTTTCTGCAACCTGCGAAATGTTTATAGAAATAATTGATGGAACAGTTGATCGATTTAAAGATCTAGAAACTGGTTTAAACTTATTTAAGTTTTAAACCAGTTTCTTTTTATTCTGTTATTTTTTCAATTTTCATAAAATCAGTATTTTTAGCATTAATTGGAAGACCGCCTGTAATAATAACGATATCTCCTATTTTATAATCCATTATTTCTTTATACTTCTCAATACATTCTGATACAATATCATCTGTATCATCAAATTTTTTGACAAGGACTGGAATAACTCCATAACAAAGTGTTAATGATTTTAAAGATTTCTTTACAGGACTAAGTCCTAATATTGGACTTTTAGGTCTAAAATAACTAATTTTTTTTGCGGTATAACCACTCATTGTATTTGCAAGAATACAACTAGCATTTAATAAAATTCCCGAATCAACTACTGAATAAGATATTGTTGAAGTTACATCAAGCTTACCATGTTTAAAAGTTTGCTCTAAATTTAATTTATAATCAAAATTTTCTTCTGCTTCTGATAATATTTTATTCATCATCGAAACTGATTCTATCGGATTATTACCAAAAACCGTTTCATCTGATAAAATTAAACCATCTGCTTTATCCATTACAGCATTATATATATCTGATACTTCTGCTCGAGATGGACTTTTTTCTGTAATCATACTTTTTAATAAATCAGTTGAAACAAGACCTATCTTTTGATAAGAATTAGCCATCTTTAATATTTCTTTTTGATAATAAGGAAGTTTTTCAATAGGAACATTAACTCCTAAATCTCCCCTTGCAACTATTACTCCATCACTTACTTTTAAAATTTCTTCAAGGTTTTCAAAAGCTTCACTTGTTTCTATTTTAGAAAGAATTGAAATATGATCATTATTATTTTCTATTAACATATCAACAACTGATAATACATCTTGTTCATCTCTAACATAAGAAAGTGATAAAAAATCAATCTTCTTTTCCATTGCATACATAATATTTTCTTGATCATTAGGACTTATAAATGGTAATTTTAAATAACTATCTTCTACATGTAAAGGTTGATTACTTTGAATAAAACCTGAATCAATAACTCTACACATAAAATTATCTTCGTTAATCTCTGTTACTTTTAATTTAACATCACCATATCCAATACTTAATACATCATCAATATTTACTAACTCTGTTAAATTATTATAATTAGTAGAAATTTGTGTATTATTACATACTACATGATAATTGTATATTCTAATTTCTTTATCTATTTCTAAATAAACCTTTTCTTCAATTAATTTATCTATTCTAATACTAGGTCCATCTATATCTAACATAATACCTATTATTTTTTTTATTTTTTTAGAAACATCTCTAATTTTATCAATCAATATATCACATAATTCTCTATCAACATAAGTTAAATTAATTCTAAAAACATCTACACCATTTTTAGCCATTTCCTCTATAATATCTAAATCATTTGTTTTATATCCTAAAGTTGCAACAATCTTTGTTTTTTTCATACTAACCTCTCAATCTTTGAAACAATAATTTGAAATTCACCATTTCTTTTTTCTATTTTACCAAATACCTTTAAAATATAATTTTTTCTAATATCAAAATATTCTTCATAAACTTTTGGAAATACAGTAAAATCAATTACTCTTTCTTCATCGCTTCCTTTAAAAAATAACATTTTATCTCCTTTTTTAGTTTTTATTTCATGAGTTTGTTCTACTAATACTATCATTATTTTATCTTGATTAAAATATTTTTCGATATCTTTTAAATTAATAATATTTTTTTCTTTAGCTTTATAAAATACAGTTGGATGATTTGATAAGTAAAATCCAAATAATTCTTTTTCCATATTAATTAATTCTTCTTTACTATATTCATCTTCTTCTATTATATCAGGTTTTAATACTAAATTACTATCTAAATCTCTTGATAGACTACTATAATTTAATAAACTATCTAAATTATTTAATAAAGTTTTCCGATTATAATAATCATCAAAACATCCAGATTTTATTAACAATTCATAATTATTTTTAGTTAAATCTAATTTTCTAAAGATATCATATATATCTTTAAAATTATTTCTTTCTTCTATTATTTTTGAACTTATTATATTACTTATACCTTTTATTATATTAAATGGTGCGATTATATTATCATCTTTTAATATATAATTATTAGTACTATATCTAATATCAGGTTTTAAAACTTTTAAATCATATTTCTTCATTTCATATAAATATTCTTCTGTTTTATTAACATCTGAAATAACAGAATTAAGTAAATTAACATAAAAATATTTTTTATAATGAACTTTTAAATAAGCCATTTTATATGCAATTATAGTATAAGCTATACTATGACTTTTATTAAATCCATAAGAAGCAAATTTTTCTATTAAACTAAATATTTTAATAGCAAAATCTTCTTGATAACCATTACTTATTGTTCTACTAATAAATTTATCTTTTTCTTCTTTCATAATGTCTATTTTCTTTTTAGACATAGCTCTTCTTAGAATATCTGCTTCTCCTAATGAATAGTTTGCAACTATATTTGCTATTTTCATTATTTGTTCTTGATAAATAATTATACCATAAGTATCTTTAAGTATACTCACTAAACTATTATCAAAATAATCAATATTTTCTTCATTATTTTTTCTTTTAATAAAGAGAGGTATACTTTGAGCTGGTCCTGGACGATATAGGGCAATAGCATTTGCTAAATCTTTAAAATTATCAGGTTTTAATTCTTTTAAAAAGTTTTTCATTCCAATACTTTCAAACTGAAATATACCATTAGTATCTCCATTTTGAAATAATTTATAAGTATCTATATCATCTAAAGGAATATCTGAAAACTTAATTTTAATATTTTCATTTTTAAAAACATCATTAATTATATCCATAATTGTAGTTAGATTTTTAATACCAAGAAAATCCATTTTTAAAAGTCCTAAATCTTCTAAATAACTAGCTTCATATCCAGAAATATAAGAATCTATACTTTGATCATAAATTAATGGAACATAATTATCTAAACTATTATTTGCAATAATAATACCAGCAGCATGAATAGAAGTATTTCTTTTAATTCCTTCTATTTTTATACATACCCTTAATAATTCTTTAATTTTTATATCTGTCATTAATTCTTTAATCTTAGGATCTTTTACTATTTCTTTTAAACTATCTTTTCTACTACCAATTACTTTAGTTATTTTATCAATATCTGTTAGAGATACATTCATTACTCTTCCAATATCTCTAATACATAATTTTGGTCCCATTGTATTGAAAGTAATAATATTAGAAACATTCTTTTTACCATATTTATTTATTACATAATGAATTATATCATCACGATAGATATCTGGAAAATCTGTATCTATATCAGGCATTGTAATACGTTCTGGATTTAAGAATCTTTCAAATAATAAATCATATTTTAAAGGATCAATATCTGTTATTCCTAATGTATATGATACTAAAGAAGATGCTGCACTACCTCTTCCTGGACCAACTAAAATATTTTTAGATTTAGCATATTTTATAAAATCATAAACTACTAAAAAATAATTAGAAAATCCCATTTTTTTTATAATATCTAGTTCATGTTTTAATCTCTCTTTATATTTATTTGAAACATTATCATTTAATCTTTTATTAAGTCCTTTTAAACTTAAATTAGTTAAATAATTATCACTATCAATATCTTTATCATATATTGCTAAATTAAGATTTTGTTTTGGTAATTCTAAATTACATAAATTAGATAATATAATAGTATTATCTAAAGCTTTCTTTATAACTCTAACTTCTTTATAATAACAATCCTTTTTATCTTCATAAGGATCAAGTATTGTTTTAGAATCACGAAGTAATTCTAAATATTTTAATATTTTATAATCATCTTCTTCTTTATATAATAATTTATTAATATAAATAACATTTTCTAAATGAAAACTACTTTCATTTAGAGGATAAAAAATATCTTCATAATTAGTTTCTATTTCTTCTAAAGGTATACATATTAAATTAGATTTATATAAATTATAATCTTCTTCCGTTAGATTTCTTTCACTTTTAATAGATTCTATTTTTAATAACTTCTGATAACCTATATAATTCTTTGCATATAATATTCTATCTTTTAAATCTAAACCAACTATTGGATTAAGATTATTTTTTTTGCACTTTAAAATAAATTCCATAACTCCAAACATATTATCATCTGTAATTGCAATTGATTTTAAGTTATTGGAAATAGCTAAATTAATTAAATCATCTACTTCAAGTAAACTAGATAATAGTGTATAAGTTGTTTTATTATAAAGTGGTATATACATATAATCAATCCTTTCTATTTAATTATAACAAACTTTATTAGAAAAAAATAGAATATTTACTAAATATCCTATTTTTATTTAATTTTTAATTCTTTTTCTTTTTAATAGCTACTGCTCCAATTACACTTATTACCCCAACTCCTATTATAGCAATTGGAACAATAGGAAGACTTTCTTTTTCTTTAATAGGTTCTGGAACTATAGTATTAGATGTATCGGAACTTAAACACTTTTTAAAACAATAAATCTCTATAACCATTAAAAAATGGTTATTTTTTTGTCAAATTTTCAATTTTAGTATTGCGTACGTTTAATATAATGGTTATGTAAGGTAGTGATTTGTATGCATATAAAGAAAACTAAATCTAAAAACTATGAGCATTATTCTATTATTTATGACGTTAAAATAAATGGTAAAAGAACTTCAAAAGTTTATGAAAATATCGGCAATTATGATAAATTAAAACTTCGTGCAGGAAATGAAAATCCTATAACTTGGTTAAATAATTATGTTAAAGATTTAAACAAAAAATCAAAAGAAGATACTTTACCAATTATTATTCTATTAATCAATCAGTTATTGATAACTAAGCCAAATATGATGGACTTTATGCCGTTTGTACTAATTTAGAAGATGATGTACAAAACATAATAAAAGTTAATCATAGCCGTTGGGAAATAGAAGAAAGTTTTAGAATAATGAAAAGTGAATTTAATGCAAGACCAACATTCCATTCAACTGAAGAAGCTATTAAAGCACACTTTTTAATATGCTTTTTATCATTAACTATATATAGATATTTAGAAAAAAGCTTGATGAAAAATATACTGTTGGAGATATATTGGACACTCTAAGAGAAATGAACTTAAAACAAGATTCTACCGAAGTGTATTCTCCCAATTATATTAGAACTGATTTAACTGACGATTTACATAATAAATTTGGCTTTAGAACTGACTATGAAGCAATTCGTGAAAAAAATTTAAAAAAAATTTGTAAAGAAACAAAAAATAAATAACGTACGCATTTTTAACAAAGCAAAAAAAATCCTCAAACCATTATATATTAAGGATTAGGGAGTTTTTATTCTACAAAAAGTGTTTAAGTTGAGATATTATCATATATTATTAAAGAAAACAAGAAAAAAGAAAACTATTTTTCAGTTTTCTTACCTTTTTTATTTTTATATTCACTTATATATGTAGATATTGCTGTTTCAACTTCTCTAAGTGAACTTTTTGAAAGATTAGAAATTGCAACTTTCTCTTTTGCTGTATCTATTAATACTCTACCAAATAATAATCCAGAATGAACTTTTAAATCATTAAACAACTCTGGAGTAATAGTTGTTAGAAAGTATCCCCATAAGACTCTTTTAGTCCCAATAATAAATCTTTGATTTGTAATAGCAACTACACAAGTTGAAAATATTTCTCTATTAGATCCACCTTTTTGTCCACAAAAAACATATAATAATTTTTCATCTGGATTAATATGATCACTTACAACTTTACTATGTGCTGCAATTCTGAAAGCAACTGTTCCAAAATATTTATTAACAAATCTTCTAGCCAACCTATAAACTTTATTATCCATTTATAAAACCATTTTTCTTAAATAAGTCAATCAACTTATCCCTTTCTACATAACTAAACTCACCATCAATAATTGTTCCATTACCAACTATTATTGTATTTGGAGTACCCCAACCATCTTTATACTTTTCATTTGATTCAATAAACTTTTTACCGCTTTCTGTATAAGTATTATTTTCACTATCCCAGAAAGAATCTGTATTCAAATAATAAATTGTTAATTTATTTTCTGCACCTACCCTTTTAATAATTGGAGATTCTTTTTGACACCAAGAACATCCAGGACGAGCAACATAAATAATAGACTTATCTTCACTTTTCATTTTTTCTAAATATTCATCTATTGTTATATCAACAAACTCAAATGTTGTACCATTTCCATTAGAATTTTTAGAAACCATAAAAGCAATTCCTAAAACTGCTATAACTAATAATGCTACACCAATACCTTTTAACAAATTAGTCTTATCAACAGTTATATTTATTTTATCATTCTTTTTTTCTTCTTTTACAACTTTTTTAGTTTCCTCAACTTTTTCTTCTTTTTTAGGTTCCTTTTTTACTTCTTTTTTTACAACTTTCTTATCTTCCTTTTTTACTTCTTTTTTAATAGTTTCTGTTTTTTTCTTTTTTCCTTTAACTTCTTCTTCCTTTTTTTTCATAATAATTCCTTCCTTTACCAAGATTATATCATTAAATCAGCTATTTTTCAATTTTTTGACATATTTTTTCAAAAAAAAAAGATATTTGTAATTTAAAAAATAAAGTGC
>Ga0247611_10005730_pt1 | contig 16240 bp, 21 predicted proteins | sample 177DNAGHGhighgp2_FD_192422 | JGI IMG/M metagenome (GOLD analysis project Ga0247611, IMG submission 192422) | Sheep rumen microbial communities from Palmerston North, Manawatu-Wanganui, New Zealand - 1770 DNA GHGhigh gp2 | ecosystem: Host-associated > Mammals > Digestive system > Stomach > Rumen... | reverse complement strand
TTATGCCGATTGCGGCTTTGATGTCGATATGGGACCCTTGTTCCAGACTCCGGCAGAGGCAGCTAAACAGGCGGTGGAGAACGACGTCCATGTACTGGGTGTCTCCTCTCTTGCAGCAGGTCACAAGACCCTCATCCCGCAGGTCATTGAGGAGCTCAAGAAACTCGGCCGTCCGGATATCATGGTCACTGCCGGTGGTGTCATCCCCGCGCAGGACTATGACTTCCTCTACAAAGCCGGCGTTGCCGCCATCTTCGGTCCCGGCACCCCGGTTGCCTACTCCGCGAAAGTGGTAATGCAACTTTTGATGCAAGAGTAATTCTTGTCTCTCTCGGATAATAGAGGGCTGGACTTTAGTCTCCAGCCCTCTTTGTTTTTGCCATTCCTCGTCTCGAAAATGAGTATCTCAACCGACAAATATTTATTATAAGTCGCTTCGCTCCAAAAAGGGGGAAAGAGAAGCGCTTCGCTTTTAAATAATTACTATCGGTCGGATGTTAACATTTTTGCATAGTAGTTCGCTGTGTTTGTATTCTTTGCCTTTCCTCGTGTTGGCTTGCGGTGTAGGCGGATTACCGCTGCGCCGGTACTCTCTCCACGTTCGTGCCGTTTGGGTTCTCGTGTACGTCTCTATTTCATATTCGCCCGTCCGTAAACGAGAACGGAGCGACTCTTGTGAGCCGCTCCAATTCTCATTTCTTCACTCCCTGGTATTCTTCCACGGTTTTGCTACTAATCGTAGTAGTCGTCTTGGTGCTGTCGCCTACCTGCGTGTAGGTCGCGGTCGTGCTGATCGTGCGCCACGCTTTGCAGCTCGTCATGCCCGCACACACCGCCATGCTAATCAGCATAGCTGATAGTAAGATAAACTTTCTCATTTTGTTTGGCTTTTTGGTTAATAAAATCAATGATTTGTTGCTTGCCGAAGGCGCTTACCAGCACGCACCCAGTCGAGTGTTCCGGCTTTGTGCCGGTGTGGATGTGAATGCCGCTTCGTCCACGCACTCCGCACACCAGCGGCAGTATTTTCTTGAACTTAGGCGACATCGTATTCTTTAGTTCGTACGTCCCTTCGGGGATGATAAACTCCGCATTTTCGAGCGTCTCGATGTCTCGTTCTCCCACTCGCATTGTTCCATGTACCGCCTTTCCTTCCCGTTTGGTCCGCAAAAGATTGATCTGCATAGAATTGTTTTTTAGGTTTATGGCCATTGTTGGCTATGACTATCAAGTGTGGATTTGAGCGATAAAGGACTTGTCAAGCTTGTTTGAACAAGGGCTTTAGCGGTTAAATACACGGGGCACGCATGTGCCATAGCCAACGATGGGGTTTATCTATGTTTTTGTTCTTCCTCAATAATTTTTGGATCATTTTTGGAAATTTTGGACTGATCTCTAAATCGATACGTGTAATCAATCCCAAACAACGCGCCCGCAAAGGTGGCAACTTCGCCAAATCCTACCAGTATCGACTCGTGCACCTCGCCCTGTGGGGCGATGAATACCCCACAGAACAAGAGCACTAATCCTCCTATTGACAACACGGCGGCGGTCACTAATTGGATGTCTAATCTCATAGTTTTTACAAATTATTCGCCGGTCACTGCTGCTTTTGCGAGCTTCCAGAGGTACGACTTCCAGGTCTTTGCGCCACCCGGCTGGTCTTTCTGCGCCAGGTAGGCCACCTGGTCCTGACTCAGCGTACTCAGGTTCTTCGCGCGGGCATTCACCCACTCCAGACGCTCCGTAAACAACGTACGGATCTCGATCTCGTGATCGCTGACCGGAGTCGAGCGGTTATACGCGTCAGCGGACTTGATGTACACCCGCTGGCAGTTCGGGTTAGTGGTCTCCGCAACGCGGTGGGTTGCGATTACATACTCGCCACACTTGTGGCCGTCTTTCTTTTTCGGCTTTGCCAATGCTCCCGAGAGATTCTCAAAGAGCGGATTCAATTTCGTTTGTCCCATAATAGTTAAAGTTAGGTTTAATGGTTAATAATTCTGTGATTTTTTTTGTCGACCTTTTTACGACCTTTTACCGACCTTTTACCTAGGTTTGTATGAGGTCAAAAGCGACAATCTTTTTGTCTTTCGCGAATGACGGTGCAAAGATAATATCAAAACCCCTTTTAGTGTTCTTCTGAAAGTGAAAATTTTGTCAAAAAATCGTATTTTTTCCTTTTTTTCGCTTCCTCATAGAACCATTTTAGGATTTTAATTACCCGTTTGGATGTCAACTGGTGTTTTTCGGCTACTTGCCTTCGCGCCTCATGCGCCGAAGCCCCGTTTGCCCTTGCCACAAAGTAGTCATCCACCACCGCTTGGTTTCTCACTTCGATCTCATGCCGTTTCTTCGACATCCGAAACTCATTCGGGTCTCGTACCAAATAAGGTACGTCATACAAAGGATATGCGCTCATTTTTCATTTCTCCCTTCATTTTGGCCGTACAAAACAGCAAACACATATCCCCTCAGCGTGCAGTATTTCTTGCCCTTGAATAGGTACCCATCGGCTTTCCATGCTTTGCTGTATTGCTCCCATTGTTCGGGTGTCAGCGCCGCCAATATGGCTTGTATTTCCGCAAATTGCTGCCGCTTCGCAATCTCCTGTTCAGTGGGTTTGCTCGTCCGGCGTCGTGGTATCCTCGTCACGATTTGCTTGCCGTTTCTCACTTGGAAAACTTGGTTTCCCAACTTGCCGCGAAGCATCATCTCCGCTCCGCTATTTGTCATTATTTCAATTACTTGTGCCATAGTTCTTAACTTTTTACATAAATCACTTTCTTTCCTGTTGGATTTGCCATTTTCCAACCGTCGCGCTCTTCCGTCGTGCCGTATTTCGCGTAATAATCCGCGTACGACATGATTCGTTGCCGCTTGCGAGGTGGATAGGCATTGTCGTAAATGGCATAATACGGATTTTCGCTTACGAACTCGCCTGCTGCCAACTTGTCACGGATCGTGCGGTAGATTGCCCTTTGTTTCTCCAAATCAAAGCTATCCCATAGCCGCCTGCAAGCCCCCATGCGCCGACAGAATTCCCCTTGCGGAGCCAGTAATTGCCATATCCATCCAAAAGAATCCATAAAACTTTTTACAACTCGCCTGCCTGCTCCGCCTTTTATCTTCTTCGGGGTCCCCGATGTAACTCGCAGAGTTGCAGTGGGGAGAGCGTAGAGTAAGGCGTAGTGTTATAGGAGTTACGGAGTAACGAACTCACACGAGCCTTAACTTAAGCGAAAGGCAGGCAAGCGGTTTTTCTTTTTAATTTTCTTTTGCTTCTTTTCTTTTATCGGCTTTCTTTTTGAGCACCTTGAACGTATAGCTGATGCTATCCGGCACACGCTTCGGATGTTGCAACCGCCACGACTTGAGCAGACCCTTCATCTCGCTTGTCAGCGCCGAAACACTCGCTTTGAGACCCTTCTGCTCCTCTGCTTTCGCACGCCATTGAGCGGCAATAGCATCGTTGTACCGTTCCTTCTGGTCAATAAACTCGAACGTCTCATCTACCTGCAACTGGTAGAACTTACCCTTGTGCTCAAACTCGCTACCGACAACCCCTTGTTCAGCCATCAGTTTTTGCGCCAACTCTACCGCGTCCGGCTTGATCTCTGCCATCCGCTCTTTGCAAGCGTCGATGAGTTCCGACAGTGCCCGAGTCTCCTCGATAGCATCTACATGGTTTAATACTGCGTCATTTGCGTTAATAAACGCCTGTGTGAATTCGTATGTGTTCATTTTCTTAATCGTTTTTAGTAGCGTTTGTGCGCCGCATATCCATATGCGGCTTACACTCCCGCCTTGTTATTAGCTTTGTTAATTGTTAGGGATATTATCCCGTCTCTTCGTTTATTAGCCCGGAATCGTATTCCGGTTCACATCGTCCGTTGCGCGGAATGGTATTCCGCTCACACCTCCATGTGGTGCGTCATCTCGTACTCCATCTGGTCAAAATCCGGGTCACGGTGATACTTCTTCAGCATCGCCTGAAACTCCTTTTCCGGCATCGCGTGCCACCTATCAAAGTCCTCGCGAGAATAGATCAGCAAGTTCCCTAATAGTTCTTGCAACTGCTTCTGCCGCGCATCATACTTCCGATGCTTCGCCTGCGATAACCAAATAAGGTTACACGCGCGGTTGTCGGTCGTAATACCATTCAAGTGATGACATTCGTACGCATGTCCGTTTGCGTCTACTCGACGAGGACCATTCCATGCCAGACACACCGCGTGTGCAACCAGGATATTCCCGTAACCGTCGTGCATTTTGAGGTACCGCTGCTTACGACCGCTGTTAAACTTACTATTCACGGTCGTGTCAGGTCCCGCCGTCAAACGCCGGTACTGCCATGCATACTTGCCGGTGCTTTTGTCCTTGCGTAGAATACGCGAGTAAGGAACACCGTCTTTTGATGTGTAAAGTGGTTTGTTCTTAGTACGCACAAGGGGTCGTACCAAGTGCAGTTCTGTGCCATCCGCCGTCCAATCCGTCCGAGGATGACGATTAGTTTGTTTTGTCGCCATTTCTGTTAGTTTTTTAGCGTTAAACAAAAATGGCAAGCGCTTGCCGTTAATTTGATTGGCTCTCTAAATCAGCCGCACAAATCCAACGTTGAATTCGGTGCAAAAGTACTGCAAAATTTTCAATCTAACAAACTATATATCAATAAAATACGAGTGAAATTTCACTTCTTGATAAGCCTTGATTTGGATGGATTAAACTTGACCGATTCTTGAAAAAATCCTTGATTGAAAAGGGCACAAAAAAGCCCCTCACACGTCAATGTGAAGGGCATAAACTTGAAGTGAATTTAGCTTACTTGATTTCGGGGAAATAGGTGTCCACCGCTACGGAGAAAGAGTTCGGTTTCATGTTCGTGCCGTATCGCTCATTCAGGTACTTGCAAAGCGTCTGTATATTCCCGCGCGGAATGGCAATTTCATTGCTCTCTTTCTGCAACATACGCAATTTCTCAACCACCACTTTCGGACGCTCGTCAATGATGCTGTCGCGTATCTCCGCGTCAATCTCATATTTGCGCTGAACAGGCAAATCTTTCTTGGTGTACATGAACAACTTTGCACCGTCCACCAAGTAGTCACGCGGTTGGATCTCGTGCGTCGTTATTTTCTCATAAAACTCCTCATCCTGCTTGGTCTTGGCGAGCATTTTTTCGAACAGCGGGAAATCGTTGATTTGCGGCAGAATAGTATTAATCAGCGGGTAGTACGGATGGTCTTCCGGCTTTTCTACTTTCTTATCCAAAATCAGCATCCAGATAGTCGCATAAAGTACCAACGTCGTAGTAGTCTTTCTCTGTTCCTCAGAACGAGGCTCAATAGGAGCTTTGTCGTGCGCCATGAAGCTATCGTACCGCCGCATCAACTGCGTGTATAACTTACCTGCTTTCCACTCTTTATCTGGCGTGGCACGCAGTTCTTCGATAATCGAATTAGCCTCCGTCCAAATCTCCTCCGGACTAAGGTCATGCGTGTCGTAACTCACCCAATCAAGTGTGTCATAGACGATACGATACGCATCATCTTTCTCGTGATAACCACGATTCTTCCGTGCTGTCTCTTCGTCTAAACGCTTATACATTGGCTGCCGGTTTTAATACGTTATCAAAGAATGCGGAAAGTGTCGGATATTCGTCCTCAAACAAGTCCGGATCATTCTCGCCCATCTTTCGATAAAGCGTCTCATCCATAACCACCAACACGAACTTATCTTTAACATCCAGAATGTGAATACGAGCACGGATTCCGGCTACTTTTACGGTAATATCCTCACCTTGCTTGGCGCACAACTCCACGTATTTCCTCAACTCCTCATTGTCAGCACAAATATCTATCGGTTCGTTATCCGGCGAGGAGAATACAGCCGACGGACGGGCTTGCATACCCTTGGCGGCTTCGTTCATATTGCCAAGCAACTCCGCTGCCCACGGGTTGTTCGGTGCAGCAAAATGGAATGCCACCTGCTTGATACCATTTGACCGATGCTTGTCAACAACTTGCCAGAACGCATCCGGAGTGTACTGGTTCTTTATCTCTATTGTCACATGATGCGGCGTAAACCGCGCACGCAACGAGTCCTCTAATATACCCGCTACGATATTAGGCGACGTAAACGCACCGTTCTTCTCAATCGCTATAAACTCCTGTCCGTAGCGATTGTCTATCACTACGTGGCACCACGGCTCGTCTTGATCTTTGAATTTCTGGAAGCGCTGATGACGAGTGATACGTTTCTTGTTCGACACCATCAAAATGATGAACCCATTATGCTCCCACAAAGTCTTACAATCGAACCCGACCGAATTCTTCTCTTTCTTTCCGGTCTCTTTGTTCTTGCGCTCCTCGGTACGGAAGCAATTGAACTTGCGCTGCTGATTCAGGTCATCACGGAAAATAGCTTGTAGGAAATCTTGACGTTCCTCCAAGGTATCTAACGCAACGGTGGTCTCTTGCTCCTGTCCGACAAAGACACCGATGTTGTCAACATGTCTGAACTTGTACGTGTATAAAGCAAATGTCGCCATAGTATATTTAAAGTATTATTCTACGCAAAAAGTGTGCAAAGGTACAACTTTTTTTGCACATATACAAGATAAATCTTTGTTTTTGCATGCAAACTACATATTTTCCTTGCGTATGTCATTTTTTTTGTGTAACTTTGCGCACTTTTTGTGTGCAAAGCTTTCAGATATGCCAGTAACAAAACAAAAACTCATACGACACTATGCATTGGACCGCTGTTTGAGAAATCAAACGCGGCGGTATTATATAGAAGATTTGTTGGCTGAATGCAACAAAGCTCTGGCGGCAAAAGATTGCCAACCGATAAGTGTGCGTACCGTCAAGTATGATCTGAATGAGTTTGAAACGTTATATAGTACCGTCATTGCGCATATTCCCGATAGTCATGGCCGTATCTACTATCGGTATGAAGACCCGAAATTCAGTTTACAACAATCCCTCCTCTCTGATGATGAGGTGGCCAAACTGAAAGATACACTCCTTATGCTTGGTCGCTTCAAAGGACTACCGCAGTTTGAATGGATGACCGAACTGGTAACAAAGATTGAAGCCAAACTCCATTTGGATGCACATGCCGAATCGGTTATTGGCTTTGAATCAAACGAGTACCTGCAAGGCTTGGAATATCTGGAACCGTTGTTTGACTATATCAGCAATCAACAGACAGTTGACATTATGTACCAGCCGTACGACAAACCCGCTTTCGTTTGTACCATCCATCCGTATTATATCAAGCAGCACAACTCGCGATGGTTCTTGCTGGCAATGAACAATCAAACACAGAAGATGATGCTTCTTGCGTTAGACCGCATACAGGAGATAGTCCTATCTAATATCGCGTACGTGCCCGCGGAAATAGATTTTGCAGAGTACTTCGACGATGTGATAGGAGTAACTATCCCGCAGGATGTAGAACCGGAACATATACTCCTTCGTTTCTCTGCTCATCGTCTGCCGTATGTACTCTCCAAGCCTTTGCATCACTCGCAGAAGATTAAAGACAAGGAGCAAGGCATTATTGAGATAACCGTCATTCCAAACCGTGAATTGGAAGCACAACTGCTTTGGTTCGGAGATGATGTAGAAGTGTTGCAGCCGGAAGCGTTACGGCAACAAATAGCAGATAAAATCGCAAAAATGCACGATTTATATTCGTAGTGCAAATAGGCTGCACAACAATGCAGTACTTTTGCACCGTCGAACAAGAAAAGCGATCTTTGGCATACTGATTCTATGAAATTTTGAACGCTCGTCGAAAGATGGGCTGTCCGACGTATTCGTTGGACGATAATACCAACGTCTGGTTTGTTTCGAGTAGACTCTTTTGGTTGAGCATCACTTACGTGCTTCTCAACCCGTCAAGCAACACATATGTGTCACTTGACGATTCGGAAACTTAATAATTTTATTAAGTTAATGAATATTATGAGAGAGATAGATTACTATGATAAGAAAAGGGATTGGAATCAGTATGCCGAAGATTTTTTATTAAGGATATGGAAAACATAAAACATAGTGCCCTCCAGATGCAGACTCTTTCGGATCTGCTTAATCTCGTCAATGCCATCAAGCAAGATGAGTTAAAGGAGAAGTATCATCCCTATACCATGCGGCAAATGGGATGGTTCTGCAATCCTAATCATGTTTTCCATCGTTACCGCGATTTTGAGATTCCTAAGAAATCAGGCGGTAAACGTACTATCTCCGCGCCAAGATCGCGCAACTTCAAGCATCTGCTGAGCTATGTCGGGCAGATTCTGCAATCCGTTTACGAACCTTCTGCTCATGCAATGGGTTTTGTGCCGGGCAAAAGCATTGCCGACAATGCAAAAGCACATGTCGGAATGCACTACGTATTCAACATCGACTTAAAAGACTTCTTCCCGAGCATAGAACGTGCACGTATCGTGGCACGTCTGCAAGTGCGCCCGTTCAATTTCACCAAAGAGGTTGCTTTGGCTATCGGTGGTCTCTGTACGATGCGTGTACTGCAAGACGGCTCTAATACGGAAGAGCAGAAATATCGCTATGTATTGCCGCAAGGTTCCCCGGCTTCACCGGTTATAACCAATCTAATGTGCGATAAGTTGGATTATCAGTTATCCGGTCTGGCTAAACGTTTTGGCTTGAACTACACGCGCTATGCGGATGATATCACGTTCAGTTCTCTGCATAATGTCTATCAGGAAGATAGCGATTTCCGAAAAGAGTTACTTCGTATTATCGCAGGGCAAGGATTTACAATCAACGAGAAGAAGACACGACTTAATAAGGTCGGTGCGCGCCAAGAAGTTACTGGCTTAACCGTTAGCCCTTCCAAAGTAAATGTAACGCGTAAGTATATCAGCGACTTACGGGGCTTGCTGTTCACTTGGGAGAAATACGGATATGGTGTGGCACAAATGAGGTTAGAGAATCATAACCGAATACTTTTCGAGCAAGGTCTCAAACGTGCACTGCGCATAAATGCGTCATTAGCTTGTGTTGTGGGGGGAAAACTGATGTTTCTAAGAATGGTAAAAGGAGCAGATGATCCCACCTATCTGGCATTGCAGAAACGTTATGACAAACTGATGCTTAAATGCCTACGGAACCAGCCGCAACACACAAAGTTCCGCTATCGAGAGACATACACCCTTACAGAGTTCCAAGAGAAGATGAAGGTCAAGATTCCGGTACAGACTCCGGAAGCAAAACGGGAACGCAAGTTGGGTGACACCAAGTGGGTAACATTCTGGATGAATAAAGGAATGTTTAGTGCGCGTATTAGAAAAAATACGAATGTATCTCTTCCGTACGACAAGTTATGTATTTCCTTATGTGAAACGGCAGATGGTAAAGAATCATTCTGGATTATACATGAGCCGTATAAGTCGCAGTACTTTAAGGAAAAAGTCGATATTGATAAACTTAACGAGGAGCTGGATGCTCTTATAACACATGGATGATAAACTGAACCAAGTTCTCCATAAGGTTGAACTGCTTTGTGAACAAAATCCCGAGTTCGCTTCCGCACTAAAGGAAAAGTTAGGGACCAATGCAATACTTGCAGAATCGTCTGATAGCCAATTGGATGAGATATACGAGTATTGCATTGAGCGCGTAGTACGCAAACAAGCTGAGGAGTATTATGCTTCATTCCCAATTGAAGCAATTCGAGAACAACTGATCCATGATTATTGTCGCATGGAGCGTTTTCATCGTGCTGATAACTTTGGTGATTTTTGTCTGGCTGTTTATCAACAAGTGGAGTGTATCTGTCGTTCTCTTGTGGAAAATCCTGATTTACTTGCCATATCTTCTAAGATGTGGGCTTATCCCGCATATGTATTTGTCGGCGAATGGAAAAATGGAGCATATGAGCAGGTTGATTCTATCGAAGTCACAAGGAGAGCTAATGACAGATTCCGCATAGCAGACTTAATATTCTATGGTAAAGACAAAGATGGAACCCCTTATGCCAATGTTAAATACAACAAACCGCTTCCTGAACAATCTGCCAATGATTTAATCCGCATTATCGTTTACTTTGTTTGTTACCATGCCGAATTGAAAAAATCAGAATATGAAAACTACAATACTTTCTGTTCTATCTTAGGACAACAATTATACCAATGTCGAAATTTAAACCATAGAGGTGCAGGTCAATCAGATAGACAAAAAGAAATAGTAGATGAAGTGCTTGCCAACCAATCTGCTTATTATTTCAAGTTTTTAGGTGAATTGGTACATTTTGTAGATACCGTTTCTAAGGGAATACTTGCTTTACCCGATCTCGCAGCCAAAACAAAGGATATGCCTATAAAGGACATGATAGTACAATTGCAAGGTCCTACGGTTAAAGGGAAAATTGATTTGCCCGATGACGGCAAGAAACGATTTAAATAGGAATATATGGCATATATAACTAATGCAAATTTTAACAAAATTTATAAAGGACTCAATCCTTCCATTGTTATTTCCGAAGAAGAAGTAACTAACTTCCTAAATGGGGTAAACATACCGGAAGAACAGAAGCACATTCTAGAAGAAATTATCTTGATTGACGAGAAAAAAGCGCTGTTAGCGTTGGAAAAGTTTCTGCAAAATCCAAGGTTAATTATTGATAAGGAATTAATAAAATTAGATTGGAAGGATTCCTATAAATATGTGCATGAATTTAATCCGGCATATCATGTAAATATAAATTGTGATAAATTACATAAAGATTTTGAAGGCATTCAAATCCCTGAATGTATACGTGAGAATGGCGTTGAAAAAATAAATGAATTCCGTCAGTGGTACAAAGAAAATGAATACCTTTTAAAGGAAGAGAAAAATGATGTCTTTGCCGCAAGACTATATGCAAAATATGGTATACAATCAACTATTGTGGATTATCATCGGAATTCTGGAGTCACAATGGTGTACAATAGCATTGAGGAATTACTAAATGATTTGGCGAAGCACGTAAATGAATGGTTAACAACTGATGAGAGCTTTGATAAAGCGAAAATTAAAAGAGTATGCAACGCCAAAGATTATCTAGAAGAACAATTATCTGAAGGGAAGGAACTCTTTTTTGCTCCAGATTTAAAAAACAGAACAACAAAAGAACCATTTAAAGCCTTTATTGTTCGGACTACACACAAGGATAAAAGTTTCACTGAAGATATGATTCCGATTGCCGTAGCAGTTGCAGACATGAACGAACTTAAAAAGGTTATTAAATACCTTAAGGTAATCGAATTCGTAAGCGGGAAGCATCGAATAGTTATTCAAAATGAAAGTATATATAACGAAATTAGAGAAATATTAAAATGGTACTATATTTTTAAATATAACCCAACACTTTCTTTCGATGAGGATTTACTATGCCAATTAGGTTTTAGCCCTTGCAGTGATTGCTGTTGGGAAACCATACATTTATAGAATTCTCTTTTTCTCCTCCTTGTGCAAATAGGTTGCACAACTTCGTAGTACTTTTGCACCGTCAAACAAAAGTAGAACACAAAAAGAAAGGAGAAAACTATGTGGATCGATGATGACGGATTTTATCACGATGACTATGAGGGCACCTATGCCCATGATGTAGCTGGTTTCGATGAAGAAACCATCAACGATGCCTTTGATGGCGAACCAGATGCGTACTGGAATATTGACTAAACCTTAAAACCGAATTATTAACCTTCTAAAACAACTCTAACTATGAGCAAGACAACAATTATTATTGTTGGCGTTGTCGCCATCGTATCTTCTATTTGTTTCGTCTCGTGCGCAAGCAATTCGAGAAAAGTACAATCATCTGCGCAAATCAAATACGATGTGCCCAAGTACATTGAGCCCGATTGGGGAAATTTTGAAATACAAAATACCCAATGCATCCAAAATCAATGGATGCCCATTCCTGATGGCATGTCTCAAGATTCGTTTATCACAAAATTGGTTGACGAATATAATGCTTGTGTTGTCTGGCACTCTGTTAAAAGTGACATGGAGATGTTCTGGCGTTGGGAGTGTTATACAGACTCCGCCATGCTTAGTATGGATTTGAGCATCTTTAATGACGACCTTGCACGAGAAAAGGCACAGCAACTCATTAAAATATCCGCTGCTGGTCAGAGGGATTCTACTATTGACGTAGTATCGCCAATGAACGAATATGTGTTTTGGTTAAGCGACTATTATTATATTGGTCATTTCTTTAATACAGACTCCCTTACGGATGAAGTTTACTGGGCAGCGACAGATAAAGCGAACTGGATAGATAATTATGCCTCAATGGAAGAGAAACGTGGACAAAGCGATTCTATCTATCAGCAACAATTGCTAACCATGTTAGATACGGCAACTGATTTCAATGTCTATTGTATTTTGGCGATAGAATATGCCCATTCAAGTATAGATGGACCTCATATGACGGAAGCATTACCTTATTTGGTTAAGGCGCTTACTGCCGGTATTTATTCGCCAATGCTTCGTGAAGCATGGAGAACATGGAGAGCGATTATGACATCTGAAATGGGACAATCCAAAGACTCGGATATACCAAATGCAGAGTACAACCAACTTCGTATGATTAGTTGCTATACTATGCTGTGCTATATACATGATAATCCCAAAGATTGGTTAGCTGTTAACAATTATCTTGTGACCGCGTATCAGGATAATATATGTAGATATGGTACGTATATGTTTGGTAATCAGGGAATGATGGATAGAATTGAAATGTTCCCTGAGTGGACAAAGCGAGTACTGAACGAATAACAATTACAACTATGAAAAATTTCAAAACAATTACTGCCATCTTATTGGCATTAGTATGCGCCGGATGTGCAAAGAAATCCACGCGAACAACCGAAGAGAATGTAGATGTTACCAAAATCTACAACCTCGTTATCCTTGACCGAAGCGGTTCAATGACACCTTTACGAGAAGCCGCTATCAATGGTTACAATGAGACACTGGATGTCATTCGCACTGCACAACAGCAATATGGTCTGGAGCAACAAAACCTTGTTACACTGACTTTGTTCAATAATATTGTTACTGATGTCTATAACTGTGATACCGTACAGAGCATTCCATATCTGCTTGCGCGTGACTATCAACCGGATGGCATGACCGCTATGTTAGATGCTATAGGCTTCTCGCTGACGCGCTTACAAAAAAAACTGAACAAATTGGAGAATGCCACTGCTGTTGTGACTATAATCAGTGATGGATTAGAAAATGCTTCTCATTTGTATAGCCTTGACCATGTAGTGAATCTCATTGATCAACTCAAAGAACAGGGTGTCATGTTTGTGTTCATGGGTACAAATCAAAATGTTGCCATGACAGCAGCTGCTTTACACATAGACGATTACAAGGCCTTCCCTTATACAACAGAAGGAATGAAAGACGCTTGGCAAAGTGGGATGAAAGCATCGGCAAAATACTATGACCGGATGTCGCAGTATAACAAAGATACCAAAGGTATGTCTCGTAAACAACGAAATGAATACTACCGCGACCGTAATAAGGATGATGGCTGGTTTGAGAATAAGTAATTCTATGATATTATGGACGCGCCCGAACTTAATTATATACAAGATATAGCAGGAGAGAGATGCCCTGTCGCGCCTTTCTCACAATCTATTGACAAAAATAGATATGCTGTTCTTTGCTATATTTATAATGAGTACAAGAAACTGATTCAAGTTCAGCTATATGACTACATAGAGTCCCACGGGGCGAGACTTAATTCTAAAAGATCCATTTGTTCTGGCGGCGATTACCTTTGTGAGTACTTTTATAACAAGTATGGAAAACCATGGAAGACCTATTGGCATTACACATATCCGAGAGAATGGTCGCACCAAGATAAAATGGGTCCTAAATATCCCAAATTAGAAGACTCATATATTGATGGATATCTTCACGAAAGGAAGTACTATAACGAATATCGTATAGAAGCCTACTGGTTTTCGGAAAGAGATAGAAGTATATTTCTCGAGATCAAAGATTCAGATGCTATAGCGAGGTTTCAAGAATGTTATGACAAACAAGGAAATCTTGTTTCTAATGGTCATAGCATATGTAGCGTATATAATCCTTCTATTATTCCTGAGAATGAAAAGACCATGTATTTCTATCACGAGAATGTGCTTACACATTCAATAAGTCTTCACCCTAGTCGCAGGAATGCATATTATTGCGAGGCCATGAAAGATATTTATACGGATATTGATTCTTGTAATAACTGGCTCACGCGAACACGATATGTAAAAAGATTTCCGGATGGAATAGAAACATTACGACATGTTGAAAAGCGAATAATTGCTTATAATGAACTATCCGCTATGGAACTGCGTGAAAAATTTGATGCTTTGTATGCGGACCACGAAAATCTTTTTCGTTCATGAATGAAGAATTACTTAAATATCTATTTGTATCACTATGAGAATCGAATCATTTTCTGAAATGTGGTCTTACTCTGATAGGCTCGCATTCCCCATAGGAAAGGAACCTCTTCCGTACATGCAACAACTATGCAATGGCTTGCAGGTTGGCTTGACTCTTATTGCAGCACGCCCGCTCATGGGAGCCAGTACATTTGCTGTCTCTCTTGCGATGCATCTGGCCAAGAAAGGGAGAAAGGTTCTATACTGCGCTCACCGACAACAGCAAATCCCTTGTATTATCGACCGCTACAGAAGAAACGAACCAGATCCCAACACACTCAATGATATTAACTTCTTCTATGCTGAACACCCTCAAGAGAAACATTATTTTTGATATGAAACGTAAACTTCTTTTGATATGTTCTTTCCTTGTGGGTCTAATTCTCTCTGTAATCATTGAAAGTAATATCCTTGTCGCATATATCAGCAAAGGCAAGTGCTATGATGATGTTGAGGCCATTCCTCATAATACATTTGGAATGCTACTTGGTACTGGGCGGAGTAGCGCACCAAGTCCTTATTATGACGCGCGCATTCAGGCCGCCACTGAATTGTATCAAGCAGGCAAAGTGGACTTCATTATCGTCTCTGGAGAAAAACTTTACGACGATTATAATGAAGTCGATTCTATGGTGGTTGCGTTGGAAAAAGCCGGTGTGCAGGTTATTCAAACAGACTATCATGGAACGGATACTTATACGTCTCTGAATAACTATGGAAGCACATTTGGCTATTCTTATCCATCGCTAACCATTATCTCACAACCATACCATAACCAACGTGCCGTCTTTTATGGAGCTTGGTTGTTTCATGAGACACCGATTGCCTATAATTCCAAAGACACTGACCTTTGGTATTGGAACATCTGGCGTTTCTTCCGTGAATCCCTTGCACGAACCAAGGCTGTTATTTTCCTTCCTTTTATGTGATCTTATTTTTATTTTCTTCTTTCCCCCTTTTATAAGGAGTTCGCTTCGCTCACGGCTGTGTTGATTATATTTGTCGGTTGAGCTGTTCATTTTCGTTACGCGGTATGGCAAAAACGATGTCTGCCAATTCTTGGCATACCTCTATTATCCGAGAGAGACTTTTCGAATTACTCTTGCATCATTGCATTGCCCACTTTTCCGTAGCCAACCTTGTGTGCCCTGTGCCCGAATCTGAGCGGCGACACCGCCTTTGCCGAAGTCTGTAGTCCTTGCGCGCGGGGCTGACTCCACCGTGCCCCTGCTATCCGTACGGACGCCCGATTTTCTTTTGTGCTCCTTCTATGACCTTGCGCGGTCTGAGTCTCTTTTTGCCCTGCCCCACGCATACCCCCGTCCATATCCATCGTCCCGCCTGTTTTGTGCTGCCTCTGCTCGAAGTCTGTACCTTTCCCATATACCTCTAAGCCTGTTGAAATTAAACTTAGCCCCTTTTTCCTATCTCGATAGGGGGGCACGATGACGGCTTAGAGACCCTGCTACGCTCGGCATAGGATATATACAAGTGCATATCCTCTGCCCTCGCTTAAACGCAGCGTTTGACGATCGATATGGGACCGTTGTTCCAGACTCCGGCAGAGGCAGCTAAACAGGCGGTTGAGAACGATGTCCATGTACTGGGTGTCTCCTCCCTTGCGGCAGGTCACAAGACCCTCATCCCGCAGGTCATCGAGGAGCTCAAGAAACTCGGCCGTCCGGATATCATGGTCACCGCCGGTGGTGTCATCCCCGCGCAGGACTACGACTTCCTCTACAAAGCCGGCGTCGCCGCCATCTTCGG
>Ga0247611_10005728_pt1 | contig 16245 bp, 12 predicted proteins | sample 177DNAGHGhighgp2_FD_192422 | JGI IMG/M metagenome (GOLD analysis project Ga0247611, IMG submission 192422) | Sheep rumen microbial communities from Palmerston North, Manawatu-Wanganui, New Zealand - 1770 DNA GHGhigh gp2 | ecosystem: Host-associated > Mammals > Digestive system > Stomach > Rumen... | reverse complement strand
TACCATGAAGTTCGAGGGGGATTCCCACCAGGCATCGATGGATGTAGCCGGCATGGGCCAGCCCGCGCGCAGCGTTACGTAGGGCGTAATGTCGCGAAAGCTTTTCGGAGACCTCAGGGAAAGCGATGCCCATATGGGGATGGTGGTTGGCGCCACTTGTATTTCGCCATCCCATTGTGCACCCATAAAACCGATGCCGCCCCCGAAGAAGAACGGGGCGAATTCCATCCCTGTCAGGAATTCGGCACCCACCTCGGCAGTAAAGTCGGTGGAGTAGTCCGCACTGGAACTGACCCCCTGGAAACTCTTCGAGACGCTCACGTCTACCGGGAAAAACCCGCGTACGAACGGGTGGATTTCGGATGCACTTGCATGGGCAAGGAGCAGGGTGCAGGCTAACAGGGCAATGCGGTAGTTCATGCCTGCGAATATAGAAAAGTACTGCCTGTAAATAGATTTTGACGGCCTACATGCAGTTGTAAACGTGTTTTTTTGAAATGGCAATACCTTATTACCCTTAATTTGCTTATATTTATTAAGACAGGGGGGATTATGAAGAAAGTTGCATCTCTGCTAGCTATTACAGCACTAATTGCCTGCTCGGAATCTGAAAATGTCGCCGACGCCAATGATGACGATATCGTGGCGCAGGAAAAGAGTTCCTCGAGCATAACCGAAGAACAGCCCGTATCGCAAAAGGTGCTTGAGTCCAGTTCATCTGTCTCCAGTTCGAGTGGCCTCAGTTCAAGTATTATTAGTTCGAGCAGCCTTGCCTCTATAGATTCCATTATAATCCCCGAACTCGGATCCGTGTGCGGGTCGCCTAGTCTAGTTACGCAGAAAAAGAATGACCCCTACGAGCGCTTTGTCAGCGATAGAACTGCGAAACTCGTCTCTAACGGGGCGTCGGAGCAAGAAGCCGCAGAGACCGCCAAGCAGGAACTCTATAAAGCCTTGGGACTTGACACCTTGCTCAGCAGCTCCACATTCTCGGCATATTCGATTAAAGATGCCATAAATTATCTCTTCCTTAGAGATAAGACCCTGACCTTTATTCTTGTCAATTCCTTTGCGAAAAAAGGAACATTGGATCGAGCCGAATTTTGCGGTATATGGGAGGGTGTTCCGTGGGAGAGTAACAGCTATCGCGCTTCAGAAACTATAGAGGTTTGGGCAGAAGATGTCGGCATCCGCGGTTGCGCATATGACGAGCGTGATGTCTATGAACCTTACCTCATATTCAGCAATATCCACAGGAAGTGTCTCGACCTTCCTTATTGCGACGAGAAACTGTATGGCTCCGTGAAGCACGCTAGCTTTGAAGACTACATCTGGGATGCAGTCTACGTTTGCAGTGAACGTGGCTGGAGCGTAATAAAGAATTACGACAAGGACATCGAGGATAAGCCCTGTGACGAAGTCGGCAAGATGTTCAAGAGCGAATCCGTAGAAGAACGGTACTATGTTTGCAAGGAAGATGGCTGGAATGTTACCACCAAGACGGCTTACGAAACCAAGGATATCCCTTGCGATGCACCGCTTAAACTTGTTGCAAGCCCGACCGTCGATACGCTGTTTTATCTGTGCAAAGATTCGGAATGGAAGATTGCAAGCCAGATGGAAATAGAGACAAACGAGATTCCCTGTGACAGCGTCGGGAAAATTGTCGAAAGCAAAAAGGAAGTGTGCTCCTATTGCCGCAAGCCTTATTACATATGCCGCGAGACGGGCTGGGACATTGCGACCGAAAGGGAAGCCGACATTGGTGAACGCGCCTGCGATGCCGAAGGAAAGACTATCCAGGGAATAGTTGATACCAATATGTATTACGTGTGCTACAACAATGCGTGGACAGAATTCTATAACACGCCCTGCGACACGAATAACAAACGAATGATTGATCCGGAATGGAAGAACCTCAACAGGTATATCTGCTACAACGGCACATGGCGCAGGCTGAGTGAATGGAGCTGCGAATACCCGAAGGAGTACTTCTTTAATCCCGATATCGAGTATGGGACATTCACGGATGACCGCGATGGCGAGGTCTACAAGACCGTTGAAGTCTTTGGTAAGACCTGGATGGCAGAAAACATGAGGTTCGTGACCGATAGTGCAGACCAGAGCGTCCCCGTCGAGGACGGTTGTGAAATTGGGGGCAGGTACTATTCTAAGGATGCCGCCAAGACGGCATGCCCCGCTGGCTGGAGACTGCCTGATTCTACGGATATATACGATTTATATACACCAGAATATTATGGGCTTTCTAGAGCCCAGCAGGGTTCGTATCTGGCCCAGTTCATGTCTGAAATTGGCACCTACTGCAACGGATACCCGTGCAATGTCTATGGCACCTCTATTTTGGCTCTCGGGTACTACGACCCGACTGGTGATAAGAGGGAAGGTCCGAATATGACCTACTATTGGGTCTATGGTGACCGTAGTACGGAAGAGGTAATCTTCATGCACTTCTACAACTTCTTCATCGCGTTCTATCCGAAACGGCAAGGCATGTATCTGCCCGTCCGCTGTGTGAAGGAGTGAGGGGAATACGGCTGAGCCCCGAAAAAATGTAGAGGGGGCTTGACGGGCGGGGTTCAAATAGAACCGCCGCCTTTTTTTATGGGCAAAAATGCCGTTTTTCGTAAAAAAAATGCACAATTTGAGAAGTTGGAAAATTTTTGCGAACTTTCTCCCCTCGAAATCCTACAAGAAATAATCTTTATTTGATACTGAGAAAACAGATATATATTAACAACATTGCTACAGGAGCAAGAAAAATGTCCGTTAATAACTATGAAGAGTTTCTTAAGGATCCACTGAAGTTGGATGAACGATTCCCGACCATAGAGGAAGTTCTCCTTGCTACAAGCCATTTCTTTGTTAAAACGAAAGTTGATTTGTTCAACACAATAAAAGCAAGAATAGAAGATGCAAAGGATGGCAAAAGAAATTTGGATTGGGATGACTTACCTGATTTCTTCTCGTGTTTTGATTTTGGAACGCTTGAAAGCCAGTGTGTCTGGTGGGCGTATAAAGACGTACATGAAAAATATTCACTGCAACATGCGTACAAAAATGAATCCATATGTGCAATCATGATGAATGTTTTTCTAAAGAGATGGAATTTAGAAAGTGGCAATCACTGGTTAAAAGATCGTCCAAAAGATGCAAAACCATTCACCAATTATTTAAAGAGCGAACTGGCCCCAAAACTTCAAAACGCAAACAGCCGTGTAAAAGACAATTATCGTAAATGGATTGAAAATGGTTCAACCCCTTCTATTGAATCGTTTGTTGAATTTTGGGAGTCCATTGCGGAATCTATAAAAGACACCGTTGTTCCACAACGAGAAATACTATTTGCATATTGGTTTTGGCAAAAGTTTCAGGACGATTTTAGTCTTGACTATAAGGAAAATGATTTTGATGAAGACGCATTTGGTAAGAAAGTTAAAGAAATAATATCACTCTTAATGGAAAGAAAAAAATTAGACTCGCTTGAAAAAGTAGAAGAACTTCTATGTGAGCTAAAAAAGGAAAATATTCCGGGCCTTTATCCTTATTTCCTATTATTTAACATATTCCACGTAGTATTTCAAAGGAAAGACAAGGAATTAATACCATATCTTGACTGCATGTCAAAAATATTTTTTGTTCTGCCCCATTCTTTCCATGAAATGTTCTATAGTAGACTCATGTCCAGTGTTGCCTATTTGCATCAAAATAGTAAAATTGACAAAGGAGAAAAAAAGAAACTCATAGCAATATTTAAGAGGTTATACGAATTGGGAATTTGTTACGACTTATTAGACTCAAGCCCACTATCAAAAAATCCTAAAGAAAATATAGATGCAAATATACATAGATGGTCTAGGTGTTTTGATGAACTATTTCCAAGAAGCAAATTTTATGGCATGCAACGCAAGATAGATACCACATTCTCTTTTCCAAAGCCGAATACAAAGAAGGCAGATAGTTTTTATATAAACTTTGGTGAATGCAGAAATATGCCACAAATCGCATTCTTTGCCAGAATGAATGACTTAAATGCGGTAAATGAACTTTTAAAGAGTAAGACCATTCAGGTAACAAAAGTAGGGGAGCAAAATGATTCCGCCTTATTTTGGTCTCTTCAAAATATGAATTTGTCCAATCCGCTTTCTTTTTCAATACAAAGCATTTTCCCGCCTATACCTAAATATTTAAATGACAAAAACGTGCTAAAATTCATGGCCAACTTTTATAAGGAAACATTGTTATCCGAAAAGGCCTACAAAGAGGCTTATATTCATCAAATCGATTATGCAAAAGCCATTTTTGAGAAAATAGTTGAGCGCTGCAAGAAATCAGAACTAAGAAATAAATCACTAGATGATTTTGAAAAGAGTTTTGGAATTGTAAAATTTGGAGATGAATCTATTCTTCAAGTCGCAAGTCTTTCAGCAAATTATGAAATTATGTACAAACTTATTGATTTGTATAAACACTTTAATCAAAACAAAAAAAATATTTATAAATGGATTAATTCGAAATCAGGTTACCCACTGCGACCCGCAATATACTACATCGTTAGCATATACGCTGATAAGGTACATGCAGACCTATTCAAAGAATATCCTGGCTTTCATTTTAATAAACCTGTCGAAATGGATGTTCATGCGGAATATCAGCAAAAACTATACACAACTATTGCTTCTAGCATTCCTGAAAAAATATGCGAAGTAGAACGAAATATGCGTATGGTACAAAAATCGGGTGTATTTGATTTAGCAAAAATACATAGGTCAGAAATTATTGATGCATTTATTCATGAAGAGGAGTGCTTAAAAATACTTCAACTTTTACTCGATAACGGAGCTGATCCGCTTATTGAAATTAATATGGAACGTGAGGACAACGGTCCCAAATCATATAACGCTCTTAAATTTGCTGCCGAGATTGGATGGTTACGGGGTGTAAAAATCATGTGCGAGCACGTCAAAAAAACACATCAAGTGACACTGCAAATGATTGACGAATGGCTGGAGATTGCGGTGGGTTGGGAAGACCAATGGTCGAGTTTGTGGAAAGACATTCCTTATAGTGAACTGTATGCAAAACAATGTCGTGAAGTGGTAAATTACCTGCGGACGCTAAGCCCAGCAAATTAATCATTTTTTTTCTCAAGAACGTTCAAAAACGACGAAATTTTAAAAATTTCGCCGTTTTTTTTGACGAGAAAATTTTCTTCATTTTTCCCCCGTAGGAATCCAAGCTGTTTTTGGCGATATTCTTAGCAACCCGAATCGGGGTGCTTTTTGTCACCTTTAGTCACTCTTGACAAATCTACTTCTGTGAATGAAGGCAGATGAAACTCCCCTTCGGCGCAAAACCGCCTAACCAACTTAAACCACCGCCGTCGCGGTACAAAAAAAAAGGATTCAAACTATGGTCTACATATCTAGCGACAAACGCACCAACGACTTCTGCAACACCCTTATCCGGAGTAAGCAGTGGGCTCTAACTCGACGCGGAAAACATTCTGTGCTCAGGCATATCGCTGAATGCGGATACAAGATTCTTGTTGTCTCGATTACTCCGAGCGATTCCCGTGCCTATTCCAATCTGGTTCGGGAATATAAGCGCTACATCCGCGAGTATCTCATCCATATGGGCGTGATAAAGGCCTAGTGTCATTTGACAACCATGGAGGTCCCCATGAAAACCCTGTTTCACACACCGCTTCGCGTTCTGCTTGTAAGCAGTAATTTCTGCCGCAAGAATGAACCACGTGATGCCTATGGAGCCAGTTGCTTGGCTGGAGCGTTCAACAACAGCCCGGCCAATGCTGGCGATACGCTTGATGTGTTCACTAGCGACCTAAACCGTTTTCAGAAGGCGAGCGGGGATTTCGATATTGACTGGAACCTTGTGGCTAGTGAAATTGTTACTAGGGCGCTTATCGGCGGGTATAATGTCGTCGCATTCAGCGTTTTTGGCTGGTTCGAGAAGGCGGTAACGCTTGCAGGTAAAGAACTCCGGATGCGAGATCCAAGCGTTTTTATTATGCTGGGAGGGGCCTCCATCTTCGGGACCGAAGCGGAACTTCGCGGGCGCTTTCCGTTCGCTGATATGTTTACGCTGAGCTACGGTGAAAAGATTTTCGCGAACCTGCGCCACTATATCAACCAGGGGGTCGCCCGCGTGATGGATTTGCCCAAGTTCGGGGAACTCGAGTCACCTTACCTTTCGGGCGCCATATCCCTTGAAGGTGGTATCGATACAGTGCGTGCCGAAACTCGTCGCGGGTGTTCCTTCCGCTGTTCCTTTTGTAAGCACCGTGACACCCTTTCGGGCAAGGTGTATCGCATAGATAACTGCGAACGCCATCTTGACGAAATTAAGCTTTTCAAGGCCCGAGGAGTAAAGAAATTGAATGTTTTGGACCCACTTTTTAACGATCACGAAGGTCATCATGGCGAACAGTACTTAAAACTCATACGCAAACTGGGGTTCGATGGCAAGGTTACTTTGCAAATCCGCCCTGAACTGTTGACAGAGCATTTTATGGAAGAGGCGTCGTTGAACCCGAATGTGATTTTCGAGATTGGCGTGCAGAGCCTTGATCCAGATGTGTTGAAAACAATCCAGCGTGGTAGCCATAGGACCGAAGCACAACTTCGTGAGAAACTGGGTCGTTGTAGGGAACTTGGTATTGCGACGATGGTCACCCTGATTTATGGGCTTCCGCTGCAGACTTACGATTCTTTTGCTCGCGATATAGGAATTGTCAAGAGTTATGGTGTTGGGAAGGTTGGGGCGTTTCCCCTGCAGGTCTACGCAGGTACGAAACTTGCTGAAGATATTGGGCAGTACAATCTCACCATGAAAGAGGATGCCTTTTGCATTCCTGAAGTCGTTGACAATCCTACGCACGATTTTGAGAAGATGCGTGAACTTGCCCAAGTGGCATAATTTAGCCCCCCCCTTTTTGTCACTGTTGGTCGCTTTTGACAATTCTAATTCTGTAATTGAGGGCGGATGACAGACGCCTTCGGTCAACGAACCACCAAATATAAGCAAAACCACCGCCGTCGCGGTACAACAACCAAGAGGTATTATCATGAAGAACATTCTTCGTACGCTCCGTTCCCTCAAGAAGTTGCAGGGACTCCTTATCTCCCGCATTGAAAGGCAGGAAATGCGCCTTGCTGAAAAGGCTCATGCCCTCAGCGCTAATGACGTTGATGTCCTTAATGCGCGCATTCAGGAAGCGCTCTGCAAGCTTGCCGATGTCAATGACCGTATCATGGACATTGAGAGTGACTGCCTTTATGTTTCGTATCCGATTGCCGGTAAGCACAAGGGGATGCTGGGTATGGATCGTACTACTAAAATGGTTTACGCCTTCGCGGCGTAATGCCTTTTGTTTCACATTCTTTTGACTAGGAGAACCACGTTATGTGTACTACCAAGCATTATCTCCACGCCCTTGAGAAGGAGATCGAGCTCCGCCTCAATGGCTTCCAGACCACCCTCTTCGAAGGAAAGTTCCTGGAGAAGGACCGCCATGGTTTCAGGTACGTGATGACCGAATCGAACCGCACCAACGCTAAGTTCGAGGACATCCAGAACGGCTTCATTCAGGCTGTCAAGAAGGGGACTAATTTCGCCCGCGTCTATATGGTGCCCGAAAACAAGGTGCCCAGGGTGGAACTTGACCCTGATAACCAGATTGATATGGTGCGCTTTAGCGTTGACGAAGGCAAGAATACCGGTAAGAAGACTGTCTATTTCTGGACGAAGAAGCTCATCAAGGAGGGGCACATTCTGTGCATTCCGCCTTCCACCGTCCAGATTGCCGCCGAAATCGCGGTGATGGAACATGTCAGCGGTGAGTGCGGGGATCTGGGCATGGCTGCCCGCAGCGAGGTGAGCGATTTCGAATCGATTTATGGCATTCCCAAGAAGATTCCCGAAGCCCTTGCCAGTATCATGCAGAAGGGTGAACTGGACCTCCCGAGCTTCACGCCTACCGAACTTGTCGACGACGATTACTATATCCTTAAGGATAACGAACGTCCGGGCAACGACGAACAGCGCAAGTTTGTCTGCAACGCCCTCTCCACTCCGGATTTCACCATCAAGGTCGGGCCTCCCGGCTCCGGCAAGACTACCGCCATCATCGAACTTATCATCCAGATGGTCAAGCGTGGCAAGCGCATTCTGCTTGTCGCCTCTACCAACGTGGCGGTTGACAACATCCTGGAAAAGCTGAAGGATTACCTGGACCTTACCTGCGTCAAGCGCTACGGCTGCGAGGACAATCCCAACATCAGCAACGATGCCAAGAAGTTCATTAATGGCAAGCCCTTTATGAAGACGGAGGCCAGGGCGCTCCAGGAACGCCTGAAGAGGGTTCCCGAAGACAAGCGTACTGCAGTCCAGCAGGAACTCCTGGAACATAGCGATGTCAAGGATAACCAGCTGTTGTATGAGATTCTTCAGGAAAACACGCCCATTGTCGCGGGTACTACCTTCGGGGCATCTCTTGAAGTGATGAGGCAGTTGGGCTTGAAGGGTGTAGACGAGCCGCCGTTCGACTGCCTGATTCTTGATGAAGCCTCCAAGACTACTATCCAGGAATTCCTTGTTCCGGCATGCCTTTGCAAGCACTGGATTATCGTGGGCGATATCCAGCAGCTGCCGCCCTACGTGAGCGACGATGACTTGGCCGAGAACCTGCAGATTTGCTACCCGGATGATTCCGATAAGGAGCGCGAATACACCGTGGCTTCGGATTCGCTGCTGATGTCTGCCGGCAAGCAGATGCGCCAGACCGTGTTGCTGGTGGAGAAGGAATCCGAGATGGACGCCTACTTGTACAAGGAGTATGCCAAGAAGCACCACATCCTCTTTGCCGATGCCGATAAGCCCGAGTACGATGATGTGTTACCCTATGCTACCGTTATCGTGGGAACCCTGCCCTCGCTCAAGGAAAAGCGTGACATGATTGCGCCCCGCGTGACTACTGTCCGTGTGGCCCGCGACAAGAACACCGGGCGCATCCTCCATGCGGAAGGTATGCAGGAATGGGTGGCGGCCGCACGCTACAACCGCGAGAAGCTCTTTGATCGCTACGACGAGAACGAGCCCAAGGAGTGGCACGACGAGATTTCGTGGAGGCTGATTCGCATGTTCGAGCAACGCGACAACGACGTCAACGCCGACAAGAGCACGCTCACCCGCCTGAAGGAAGAAGTTGACCAGATGATTCCCGAGGGGGACGCGGAAGCCTGCAAGAAGCGCATCCGCATCTTCGAGCAGATCTACCTGCCTTCGTGCATGGAACTCCTTAGCAGGGGCTACGGCGAATACAGGGACCTCGCCCTTTTCCGCGGGATTCCCGAGAAGATGCTCGATGAGCGCTGTGTCAAGCTCTCTTACCAGCACCGCAGCCACCAGCAGATTGCGCAGCTTGCCTCCGACGAGTTCTACGACGGTATGGCGATGCGTTCCGAGCACATGGATGGCAAGCGCGAGTGGCCGTACCGCCGTTTTGGCAAAAACCATGTGCATTGGGAGAACATCAGGGGGCGCTGCGACCACAAGAACCGCAACCGGAATGAGCAGCGTTGGATTGCGAACGAACTGGAGAAGTTCCGCGAGTTCGCGAAGGCGAAGCCCAAGAAGGACGGTAAGTGGTCTGTCGCGGTTCTCTCGTTCTACAAGGAACAGGCCGAGGAACTGAAGAACGTTTGCCTGCGCGTGTTCAAGGACTGTTCGAAGTTCGTGACGTTCAGCGTGGGTTCCGTAGACTCCTTCCAGGGGCACGAGGCGGACATCGTGTTCCTCAGCTACAGCAACCAGGTCGCGACCTGCTTCATCGGTGCCCCGAACCGCCTGAACGTCGCCATCACCCGCGCTCGCTACATGATGGTGAACGTCGGCAACTGGCGCGCCATGAGCAAGGGCCAGGGAGCGCTTGGCCGCATTGTCCAGAAACTCAAGAACGTAACCCATAACCTGTAATCCATAGGAGGACCTAACCATGAAACTCAATATCGATAACAAGATCGCTTTCCGCGTCATCAAGGGCGAAATCAGCGCCCTCAGGAAGAACTTGTGGATCTGCCCGTTCCTCAAGTACATCGTTGAACACCCGCGCGCCAACGAGGTGGGTATCTGTCGCGACCTCTTCTGCGACAACGGCGAAGCCCGCAGGGCCGCTGTCAAGAACATCCTCTTCTTCTTCAAGCAGCAGGGCCTGCTTGCTTACGATAAGCAGAACGGCTACGAGGTGACGGCCATCGGCATGAAGGCCATGGAAACGGGGAATGTCTGGCAGGGGCTGAAGGGCGCCTTCCTTATGACCCTGTGGAACCCGGAGGGGGAGATGCCCTATATTCTCGATGTCCAGCCCGTTCCCGATAGTTGGTACGACAAGGGCAAGAACCAGCCCGAGGAGATTTCGGAGGAATACGGCAGGGACATGGAGAACCTGACGGTCTGTTCCGACAGGATCATGCTTGTGTCTACCGGCAAGTCGTTCGTTACCACCTATGCCAAGATGGAACTCAAGGCCGACCTGAAGTCGAATGGCATGGTCAAGTTCGTTGGGACGCCTGACTTGGACGGGCTCGATTCTTTCGAAGTGACCTTCCGGATCGATGACGAACTCATGTCGCGCCTCATGGACGGCGATGATGACGACGACGAATTCTAACCCCAAACAAGGAGATGACAATGTCCAAACTCACCCCGCGTGACAACCACGCCAACCAGAAGAACGCCAACCGCGGCACGAGCGGCTTCAACAAGCAGTACCTTGCTGTGCACAAGAACCGTTCGATCCAGTTGAACCCGACCAGCAAGCTTTTCAAGGGAGGTAAGTCGGTTTAACACTATGAGTCCCGAAGCTATCAGATGATGGTTTTGCGAGGGAGAGGAAATTTTGTGCCAAGACGGTATAAATGTAAACATTTGTTTTCATTTATACCGTTTGCACCTTTTTTTCTTGAATGTATATTAAAAGAAACAAAAAGGTAGCATATGAAAAAAATAGCACTCTTCTCTATCGCAGTTGCTGCGCTTGCCACATCATCTTGGGCATTATTCGACGGATGCCTTGATAAAAGACTTCCTCGAGAATTGGAATTCAAACTGATGTATGAATGCGTAAGCAATAACTGCTTGAACGTTTATGGTGGTGGTCTTGATGCAAAGATCCAGGCTTGCTCCTGCTTTATTGGGGCTATGATTTGCGAGCAGAGCGAAAAAGAACTCCAGCAGCAAGCTAATAATGGTTCTAATACATGCAGTATTACCCATGACACCAAAAGGCTTGATAAGTGTCTGGAAAAGAAAAAGAAATAAGTACATCTAATGGTATTATAGGCCTCCTTGATGATCTTATAAAGCAAATCAAGGAGAACCAATCTTTGGTGGCTGCTATTCGCGGCAGAATTGGAGCTGAAACTAGGTGGCATGGTTTTGGCTTTGATACCATGGTAAAGGATGTTTTAGGTTCTAACTTCATTGCATCGATGAAACAGGCGCGTTGCCGGGTCGACGCAAATAGTGACGATAAGAATAATTCCAACTATACGAATTTAGTGAACCTATACAATGAGGCTCGGAAGAAGTATTTCGATTTAGAAGATCTCCCAAAGATTCAAAGTATATCCGATGATGTCTTACGGGAAACCAAAAAGTTGGGAATTGATTGGGAATCCGAAATGAAGAAGTTCTCTGACCATCTAAATTTCAAGAATAGAAAACTTTAAAAACCACTCTCCTTCAAGAAAATCTTCTAGGCAATTATAAAGAATTGCCCTAGAATCGTATGTACTTCTCAAAGGAGTTTTATATGACAAACGAGAAAAACCAGGAAATGCTCCTCGCTGCCCACAAGGCCTCGTTCATGAATGAACGACTGGTAAAACAGTCAAAAATGTGCGGCTGTTTCAGCTGCAAGAGGATCTATCCTGCGACTGAGGTCAAGGGGTGGTGTCCCGATGGTGTTGATGCGACGGCGATATGCCCGTACTGCGCAGTTGATGCTGTGATTCCGGATGCTTCCGGCTGGCCGGTGACCTCCGATTTCTTAGCGGCGATGCGTCGTCGTTGGTTTGGGAGGTAGCCCCCGCGCTTGGGGAGTTTTGCGATATTCCTAATTATCCCTTAAAATATCCCTGCACGGCAAATAGCGGAACATTCTCCATCCATTGCTGGTTTATGTAGGGTTTCATTGAGAAGCGGAGTCCCACTAAATCACTATTGCGTTCAATAAAGGTTCTCAGCGATTTTGAACGAACGTTTTCTTCGGCCTTGACTTCAACAGGAATGACGCGGTCATTTGTCTGCACAACAAAATCCAGTTTCACTTGGGAATCGTTTGTAGAGTAATAACGAACAAATTTCTCCATTGCCATAAGCTGAGTCAAGACGTATTCCTCGGCAAAGGCGCCGCTATACTCCGAAAAGATTTTTTCTCCGATAAGCACCTTTTCGGCACTCACATCCATTTGTGCTCCCAATAACCCAACATCTAGCATGAATAGTTTATAAATGGTTGGTTCTTCGTAAAAGCGGAGAGGCATTTGCACTTTGTTTACACGCTGGATTTTGTACACGAGGCCCGCATCTAAAAGCCATTGCAATGCTAGTTCATATTTGGATGCTCGTTCGCCTTTTTTCAATTCGCTATATAGAAATTTCTTGTTCTCTTTCGACAACTGGCGCGGAATGGAATCCCAAATCATTTTGATTCTCGCGTGTTCGTGCGGAGGAGAGTGTTTTGAAAAATCATTCTCGTAATCAGCAAGAATTTGCTTTTGTAATTTACGGACTTCTGCAGGGCCGCTCCCTTCAAGGAATGCGGACACTACGGCAGGCATCCCGCCCACATAATAGTATTGACGCAAAAGTTCCACGAACATCGTCGAAAGCGATTTAAGCGTCTCCCAGTCCTTTTTGTTCAGAACTTCTACAGCGATTTCCTTTTTGCTCGCTAGCAGGAACTCTTCAAATGTTAGGGGATAGAGCCTTAAAAAATCTACCTTGCCTACAGGGAAAGATATTCCTGCATGGAGCGCGATACCGAGCAAGGAACCGGCAACGACAACGTGATATTCAGGAGCATCTTCACAAAAATACTTGAGGCTTGTCAGCGCTCTAGGAAACTCCTGGATTTCGTCCAATATAATCAGAGTTTTTTCGGGCCGAATGTCCACTCCAGAAAGCGCCGAAAGTGAACGCACCAGGCGCTTGGTGTCAAAATTTTCAAAAACATCATCTAGATTTACTGCTTTTTCACAGTTGATATAGGCGACAGATTCGTATTCACGCTGTCCAAATTCCTTGAGAAGCCAGGTTTTTCCAACCTGACGCGCCCCGTTCAAGATAAGGGGCTTCCTGTGTTTAGAGGCCTTCCACACCAACAAATCTCTGTAAAGCAGTCGTTCCATACCTTAAACATACATTTTTTCGGACGAATAAATTGATAAATTCGACACTTTTTTGGACGAATAACTAACTAAAACAGACATTTTTCAGGACGAATGCTGAAATTTGCGAAATTTGGCCACTTTTTTACGGAGATATGAAGTGGCACTTCGCATCTCCGTAATTTTATGTCCTTAAGCTCTCAACTACCTCACCACCGCCATCACATCCTCCGCAATCTGCTTGGGCGTGAGGCGGTTGCTTTCCATGAGTTCGCCATAGGGCTCCTTAAAGGAGGACCAATTTAGGAATAAAAAAAAATAGTTTTATGTGTTGCTGCAATTATTTAAATTGTGAGGGTAAAGGAAAAAAGATGAAGTTTATCCACACGGCCGACCTGCACATTGGCAAAATCGTTTGCGAGCATTCGATGCTCGACGAGCAGCGGCATATACTGGCGCACATTCTGGAGGCTGTCGATAGCGAGAAGCCCGATGCGGTGTTGATTGCGGGTGACGTTTACGACAAGCCGGTGCCGAGTGCCGAGGCGGTCGCGGTGCTTGACGATTTTCTGGTGGAGCTTGCCGCGAGGAAGGTGCGCACGTTCGTGCTGAGCGGGAACCACGATTCGGCGGAGCGTATTGCGTTTGGCGGGCGGCTCATGGAAAAGAGCGGTGTACACGTGTCTCAGGTTTACGACGGGAAATTTGTGCCGGTCACGCTCAGCGACAGTGAAGGCGAGGTGGACGTTTGGATGTTGCCGTTCGTGCGGCCGGTGACAGTGCGCGCGAATCTTGTGACCGACGAGGAGCGCGACGCGGTGAAGGATTATACATCGGCCGTGAAGGCGGCCCTTGCGCAGATGCATTTTACGCCGGGCCGCAGGAATGTGCTGCTTGCCCACCAGTTCGTGACGGGCGCGGAACGCAGCGAGTCCGAAGAGAACGTGGGCGGGCTCGACAATGTAGACGCTACGGTTTTTGCCGCATTCGATTACGTGGCGCTCGGCCACATACACAAGCCGCAGAATGTGTTGAAGGGCGACGATGGCACGGTGCGTGCGCGTTACAGCGGCACTCCGCTCAAGTATTCGCTTTCGGAGGCGGTTCACAAGAAGTCGCTCACGGTGGTGGAACTGAACGCGGGCAAGAATGTGCTCCGAGAAATCCCGCTGGTGCCGTTGCACGATGTGCGTGAAATTCGCGGGACTTTTGCCGAAATAATCTCGCCGGAATTCCGAAATGCGCAGGTTGCCGCGGGCAATAAACTTGACGATTTCGTGTACATCAAACTCACCGACGAAAACGACGTTCCCGATGCGGCGCAGAAGCTTCGCGGCATCTACCCGAACTTGATGATGCTCGCCTACGATAACGAGCGCACGCGCAACCAGGCGGATGTCGGCATTGCAGAAGCTGTCGACGAAAAGAAGCCGATGGAACTGTTCGGCGAGTTTTTCGAGGGCCGCAACGGCCGCCCGATGAAACCGGAAGAAAGTGAATTTGTTCAAGATTTAATCAGCAGCATCTGGGGAGGTAACGCATGAGACCTACCAGGCTTGTGATTTCTGCATTTGGCCCGTATGCCGAAAAGACTGTAATCGAGCTGGATAAGCTTGGGACGAGCGGGCTCTTCTTGATTTCGGGCGACACGGGTGCCGGCAAGACGACGATTTTCGATGCGATTTCTTTCGCGCTTTTCGGGACGGCGAGCGGGAGCAGCCGCAATGCGAGCGGTGACTATGCCAAGCATTTCCGTTGTCTGAATGCGACGCCCGATACGCCGACGTTTGTGGACTTGACGTTTGCCTATGCGGGCAGGGAATACCGCGTGGTGCGTAACCCCGAATACGAACGGCCCAAGATGCGCGGCGATGGCATGACGAAGGAGAACGCTTCGGCGACTTTCTATTACCCCGAGGGCAGCGGAAAGGTTGGCCCTGCGAGCCGTACAGTAAGCGGTGACAAGGCGGTGACGGATGCGGTGCGCGATATCATCAGGGTGAACGCTGAGCAGTTCTCACAAATCGCGATGATTGCGCAGGGCGATTTCTTGAAGTTGCTGCTCACGACGACGGACGAACGCATCGATATTTTCCGCCAGCTTTTCAAGACAGACAAGTTCGAGAAGTTGCAGGAAGCCATCAAGAGGCAGGCGCTGGAATTGAAGAACATGTGCGGCGAAAGCGAATCGTTTGCCTGCGTAACGGTGTCGCATGTATCGTGCGACGAGAAGTCTGCTTTTGCGGCTAACATTGAGTCCGCCAAGAATCTTGCTACGGAAAGGCGTATTGCCGACTGGGGCGAATTCTGCGATTTGCTTGAGAAGGTCGTGAACGAAGATTCTGCCTCTGTCGATTCGATGAAGAATGGGCTCGATGGCTATGCGGCGCGTATGACGGCGATGAACCAGGAGCTCGGCAAGGCGAAAAACATAGAGACTGCGCGCAAGTCGCTTGACGAGGCGAAGAATAACCATGCCAGGCGTTTGCCGGATCTTGAGCCGCTTACGGCGGCGCTTACAGCGGCAGAGGCGCGTAGGCCCGAATGCGAAAAATTGCAGGAAGAGGTCACGACCTTAAGAAACTTGTTGCCGGAATATGGCCAGCTCGAAGAAGCCCGCAGTATTATAAAGGGCAAGGAACGTGAACTTGCGGCGAGCAAGGAATCGCTTGACTTGAAGAAGAAGGATTTAGAAAAAAAGAATAGCGAAATCCAGAAGCTTGAAGAGGAATTCAAGGGGCTTTCGTATGCAGGCGAGAACAAGGCGAAACTCGATGCGCAACTGGAATCTCTTAAGAATCGCAAGAACCAGCTT
>Ga0247611_10005727_pt1 | contig 16248 bp, 16 predicted proteins | sample 177DNAGHGhighgp2_FD_192422 | JGI IMG/M metagenome (GOLD analysis project Ga0247611, IMG submission 192422) | Sheep rumen microbial communities from Palmerston North, Manawatu-Wanganui, New Zealand - 1770 DNA GHGhigh gp2 | ecosystem: Host-associated > Mammals > Digestive system > Stomach > Rumen... | reverse complement strand
GCTCTCGGTGCACAGGTGTACTTCGCAGACCCGTACTCATCATGGCAGAAGGGAGCCATAGAGAATGCCAACGGACTGATACGTCAATACATCCCAAAGGGCATGCCGTTCTCGGAACTTGACGAAGGGGACATAGGGGAAATAGCAGACAAGATAAATGCAAGACCAAGGAAAAAGCTCGGATTCGAGACGCCAATGGCCTGTTTTGAAGAAAAATTCAAAAAGTGTCACTCAAATATCAAATAAGAACAGTAACTTTGCACACAAAACGGAAAAGAAGATGAAGAAATACAATTACGACAGACTCAAGGATGCCTACCGGCAGTTCAGCGCAGCCGAGACAGAGTACATGAAGGCCTGCGCTCATGATGACGGGCAGGACAAATGGGAAAAGGAAGAAATACTAAACGCCTGTACAGACATCCTCACCGTCACTGTGAAGGAGGTCTTGGAGGATGAAGAGGACTTCATACAATAGAAAGTGCGATTGCACTTGCCAGTTGAATTCGCGTTTCATTAAATAAAGTAAACAGTATGAAAAAGTTTTTTATGATGGCTGCCCTCATGGTGGTAGCAGTAAGAGCTAATGCACAGTTTGAACCGGGAACATTCTCAATCCAGCCCAAACTAGGTGCTAACATTTCTTGGTTGTCTAACACGCCTAATATGCCTTTAGGCGAATTTGATAATAAATACATAGAATTGGATAAATCGCCTATTGCCGGTGCTCTTGTCGGTGTAGAGGCTGAGTATCAGCTTGCAAACATGTTCAGCCTTGCTGCTGGTTTGAACTTCTCGATGCAGGGAAGTGGTTGGTCAGACTTCGATGAGAAGATTAGCAATGTGAAAATTGAGATCAAGGACAAACAAGATGAATCTGAGCTACATTAACGTCCCTGTTGTTGCTAATGTCTATCTGTTTAAGGGCTTTGCTATCAAGGCTGGTGTTCAGGTCGGTTTCCTTGTAGGTGCTAACTATGAGGTAACTGCCACTTATAGAGGCGATAAAGCCAGTCAGAATTTATCCACCAAGTTTGACCTGAGCTTTAAGGACGAATGTAAGAAGGTAGACCTTTCTATCCCCATGGGTGTCTCTTATCAGGTTCCCACCATTCCCATTGTGATTGATGCCCGCTACAACCTTGGTTTGACGAAGGTTAACAAGGAAAGTGAAGAGGGCTATAAGGACTTGAAGAACAACGTCATTCAGTTGACTGTCGGTTATAAGTTCGCCCTGTAATACGTTTAGGTAATAGTAATAATGAAGGTTACCCAAGGACACTGCCTTTGGGTAACCTTCTTATTTCCCCCCATATCTTACTGGTCAGAAAGGAAGGCCTGCATATAATAAAATGGTGCTTCTTCCGTTATTATAAAGGTATGCAATGGACTGACAGAATCAGACAGGTGAAGATTATTCTGGTGGTGGCGGCAGTGATAATAGCTGTGGCATCATTGTTGATTTCGCATGTCCTGGTGCGTGACCTCTCGAAGGAAGAACGTAACCGCATGGAGGTGTGGGCACAGGCTCTGCATTCGCTTAATGAAGCTGATGAGCATACTGACTTAACATTGGTGTTGAGTGTGATAGAGGAAAACAACACCATTCCTGTTATCGTGTTGAACAGTGAGGGAGGTATTGACGACTACCGAAACATCAAGGACTCACTGAACATGGAGGACTATGCCCGTAGGATGATACGTTCGGGTGACACTATCCGCATCGACCGCCAGCTGGTATGCTACGACGAGTCAATCATGCTGAAACGCCTACAGGCTTGGCCCTACGTACAGTTGGGTATTGTACTGATATTCGTCGTGGTAGCCATCTTCGCGCTATTGTCGTCGAAACGTGCCGAACAGAATAAGGTATGGGTGGGATTGTCGAAGGAGACGGCCCATCAGTTGGGAACGCCCATTAGTAGCTTGATGGCGTGGGTTGAGATCCTGAAGGAGAATTACCCAGACGACGAATTGATACCGGAGATGGATAAGGATGTGAGCCGACTCCAACTGGTTGCAGAGCGCTTTTCGAAAATCGGCTCGTTGCCTGAGCCTGTGGACAGCTCGATGAATGATGTGCTGAAACATGTGGTTGACTATATGGACCGCAGGACATCGAAGAAGGTAGAGATAACCACAAACATGCCAGATGAGGATGTGATTGTTAAGATGAATGCCTCGCTCTTCGAGTGGGTGATTGAGAATCTGTGTAAGAATGCTGTGGATGCGATGGAGGGCAGTGGGAAGATAGATCTGTCGTTGAATGATGAAGGGTCCCGAGTGGTCATAGAGGTGAAGGACAATGGGAAAGGTATCCGCAAGAAGGATGTGAAGAATGTGTTTACTCCTGGTTTCACGACTAAGAAACGGGGATGGGGCCTCGGCCTGTCGTTGGCCAAACGTATTGTGGAGGAATATCATAAGGGGCGGATATTTGTAAAATCGTCAGAGGTAGGAGTCGGTACAACATTCCGGATTGTGATTCCAAAGTAGTGTCATAAATTGCACATTCTCCCCTGTGAGTGTGTAATAACCGCTCTCTTGGTGACCTGATTTTGTAGGAAAAACATAAAAAATTCAAATAAGCATGTCTTAAATCAAAAAAAGTTTGTAACTTTGCAACCCAAATTGTGTGATTATGTGTAGTTTAGAGTGTCTGAAAGTTGATCTGAAGGGTCTGAAGGAAGACGAAACATCATTGGACTTCTGCCTTGACGATTCATACTTCGCTGCTCTGGACGGTGCCGAGGTGAGGAAGGGTTCTTTGCATGTGTCGGTGTCTATACGCAAGGCTTCCGGCTTTTTCGAACTTCAGATTCATGCTGATGGCATACTGATCATACCTTGCGACCGTTGTCTTGACGACATGGACCAGCCGGTGGAAACCGACACGCGCCTGACCGTTAAGTTCGGAAGCGAATACTCTGAGGAAGGTGACATCATCGTTGTGGAAGAGAACGAAGGAATACTCGACCTCACGTGGATCATCTATGAGTCTGTGGCATTGGCTATACCCATCAGGCATGTGCATGCACCTGGCAAGTGCAACACGGCTATGACGGAAGTTCTGGAAGAACTGTCAGCTGACCGAAGCAGTGATGAGGAGTCCGACCAACCAGTAGACCCCCGATGGAGTGAACTTTTGAAGTTAAAAGTGAAAAGTGAAGAGTGAAGAATTTTCTTCCGCTCGGAACAATTAAATTGTAAATGGTAATTTTTTAATAGTAATTGAATTATGGCACATCCTAAAAGAAGACAATCAAGTACTCGTCAGGCCAAGCGTCGTACTCACGACAAGGCTGTAGCTCCTACGCTGGCAGTATGTCCTAACTGTGGCGCATATTATGTGTATCATACCGTATGCCCCACCTGTGGTTACTATCGCGGTAAGGTCGCTATCAAGAAAGAGGACGAAGTCGCTGAGTAATGAGTAAAATCAATGCGATAATCACCGGCATTGGTGGCTACGTTCCCGATTATGTCCTGACTAATGAGGAATTGTCGAGAATGGTGGACACCAACGATGAGTGGATTATGACGCGTGTCGGAATCAAGGAACGCCGTATTCTGACTGAAGAGGGCTTGGGTACCAGTTATATGGCCCGAAAGGCTGCTAAGCAGTTACTGCAGAAGACTGGCGTGGATCCTGATACTATCGATGCGCTGATTGTAGCCACTTCTACGGCAGATTACCAGTTCCCGTCCACGGCATCGATTGTACTCGGTAAGCTCGGATTGAAGAACGCGATGGCGTTTGATTTCTGGGGTGCCTGCTGTGGATTCATCTATTCACTTGACGTGGTCTCATCGATGATTCAGAGTGGCCGTTACAAGAAGATTATCCTGATTGGTGCGGACAAGATGTCATCGGTGACAGACTATAAGGATCGTTCTACCTGTCCTCTCTTCGGAGATGGAGCTGGTGCAATGTTGATAGAAGCAACGGAAGAGGAGAATATCGGATTGATAGACTCTTATTTACGTACTGACGGCAAGGGCCTTCCCTTCCTTCACATGAAGGCTGGTGGTTCCGTATGTCCGGCATCGCATTTTTCGATTAACCATCGTCTGCACTACCTTTATCAGGAAGGACGTACGGTGTTTCGCTATGCTGTAACGAACATGAGCGATGACTGCGTGTTGGTAGCCGAGCGCAACGGACTGAATAAGGATAACATCCAATGGGTGGTACCCCATCAGGCCAATATGCGTATTATCGAGGCTGTGGCCAAGCGTCTGGAACTGCCGATGGATCAAGTGATAGTGAATATTGAGCATTATGGCAATACGAGTGCAGCCACTATACCATTGGCGCTTTGGGACAACGAAAGCAAGTTGAAGAAGGGCGACAATATGTTGTTTACGGCCTTCGGAGCAGGATTCGTACATGGTGCTTCCTATTATAAGTGGGCTTATGACGGGAATAAATAGTAATATTAATGTCTAACCACAGAAAAACGCATGCTCTTATAGGCTATGCGTTTTTTTGTCTAAAAGGAAATAGATGCACAAGGCAGGATTTGTGAATATCGTGGGTAACCCGAATGTGGGGAAGTCAACACTAATGAATCAACTCGTTGGTGAAAAGATTTCTATTGCCACCTTCAAGGCTCAGACCACTCGTCACAGGATTATGGGGATTGTCAACACGCCTGAGTCGCAGATTGTGTTCTCAGATACACCAGGTGTGTTGAAACCCAATTATAAACTTCAGGAGTCGATGTTGGCTTTCTCAGAGTCTGCCCTCCAGGATGCTGATGTGCTCTTATATGTGACAGACGTTGTGGAGAATCCGGAGAAGAATCTGGATTTCCTTACAAAGGTGGCGAATATGTCGGTACCTGTGCTGCTTCTCATCAATAAGATAGATCAGAGTGACCAGAAAGGGTTGGGTGATATCGTAGAGAAATGGCATGGCCTGTTGCCGAATGCAGAGATTCTTCCGATTTCCGCTAAGAACAAGTTTGGTACGGACTTGCTGATGAAGCGAATTCTGGAATTGCTGCCAGACTCGCCGCCTTATTTCGACAAGGATCAGTTGACAGATAAACCTGCCAGGTTCTTCGTTTCAGAGATTATCAGGGAGAAAATACTCTTATACTACGATAAGGAGATTCCTTATTCTGTAGAGGTCAGTGTAGAACGTTTCAAGGAAGATGAAAAGCATATTCATATTAATGCCATCATATATGTCGAGCGTGATAGTCAGAAGGGTATCATCATCGGCCATCAGGGTGTCGCTCTGAAGAAGGTTAGCACCGAATCGAGGAAGGCGCTTGAGAAATTCTTTGGGAAACCGATTTTCCTAGAAGTTTTTGTGAAGGTTGATAAGGATTGGCGTTCATCGGAAAGAGAATTGAATCACTTCGGGTATAATCCCGAATAAACAAATATTATTGTAGAATGGGAAATCTAGTTGCTATTGTAGGCCGACCAAATGTCGGGAAATCTACCCTGTTTAATCGATTGACCAAGACGCGTCAGGCAATCGTTAGCAGTGAGGCTGGAACAACACGTGACCGTCAGTATGGTAAGTGTGAATGGAACGGTCGTGAGTTCTCTGTCGTCGATACTGGTGGCTGGGTAGTCAATTCTGATGATATTTTTGAGGAGGAGATCCGAAAACAGGTGATTATAGCCACTGAGGAAGCTGATCTGGTTCTCTTCCTATGTGACATCAATAATGGCGTGACAGGCTGGGACATGGATGTCGCTCAGATACTGCGTCGTGCTAAGTTGCCAGTTTTGCTCGTTGCCAATAAGGCGGACGATGGAAAAGATCTTTATGATCAGTATGATTTCTATAAGCTTGGCTTGGGCGATCCGTATCCTATTAGTGCTGCTACGGGCAGTGGAACGGGTGATTTACTAGACAAGGTATTGGAAATTTTACCGGAAAAGGGTGGAGATGATTTGGAAGACGGCATACCTCGTTTTGCCGTTGTCGGTCGTCCGAATGCAGGGAAGTCAAGTCTTATCAATGCCTTTATTGGCGAGGATCGACATATCGTGACAGACATCGCCGGGACAACCCGCGATTCGATTTATACCCGTTATGATAAGTTTGGCTTTGACTTCTATTTGGTAGATACGGCAGGTATCCGCCGGAAGAATAAGGTGACGGAGGATTTGGAGTTCTATAGTGTTATGCGTTCCATCCGTTCGATTGAGAATTCTGATGTCTGCATATTGATGATTGATGCAACTCGTGGCATCGAGGCACAGGATATGAATATCTTCCAGTTGATTCAAAAGAACAACAAGTCACTGGTAGTTGTTGTCAACAAGTGGGATTTGGTAGAAGATAAGTCCCAGATAGTCATCGATACATTTACGAATGCCATTCGTCAGCGTATGGCTCCTTTTGTGGATTTCCCCATTATCTTTGGCTCGGCTCTAACCAAACAGAGAATATTTAAGGTGCTGGAGACGGCAAAGGAAGTGTATCTGAACAGAAAAGCTAAGATAGGAACCTCGAAGTTGAATGAGGTGATGTTGCCGCTTATTGAGGCATTCCCACCTCCCTCGGTGAAGGGTAAGTTCATCAAGATCAAGTATGTTTCACAATTACCGAACACCCAGATTCCCTCTTTCGTATTCTACGCCAACTTGCCGCAATATATCAAGGAACCCTATAAGCGCTTCCTTGAGAATAAGATTCGTGAAAACTGGAGATTGACGGGTTCTCCTATTAATATCTTCATACGTCAGAAATAAATGAGAACGAAATCTGTACTGACAGTACTGTTTGGAAGTATGCTTTTTCTGGCTTGTTCCTTATCATCAGAGGAGATGGCTTCATTAGCAGCTAAAGGATATTATGATCATCTTATCAATGGTGAGTATGAACAGTTTCTTGAGGGAAAAGATGGTTTAGACAGAAATGCAGCTGAGGATTACTGGAAACAGTTGCTTGACAACTGCCATCAGTATATACGCCAACAGGAGACCGCTCATAGAGGTATCAGTGAAGTGAGAGTGGTCAGTGCAAAGAACGATACTCTACAGAACTATATGAACGTGTTTCTGGTACTTTGTTTCGGCGATTCTACCAACGAAGAGATAGTCGTTCCTATGGTTGAACGGGAAGGACGTTGGAAAATGAAATAATTGTATATTCAAATTAATAAAGATATGAAAAGAATAGTATCCTTTCTCCTTTTTGCCAGTTTTGGGGTGAACACTTTTGCCCAAGCTGACAGCTTTGGATCGAATAATTCTACTCTGAAAGTGTTGGAGAGTAGCAGTCACGCAGAATATATTCCAGTGTTTCAATATTGGAAGGAGCATGATATCTTCCAGCACCTGGATGTTTCGGTAACGGCGGGAACAACAGGTGTCGGTATTGATATTGCCTCTCCAGTTACCGAGTGGGCCCAGTTGCGTCTTGGTTATGAATTTATGCCTCGTGTAACAAAGACTTTGGAGTTTAATATGTCAATTGGTGGAAAGCCTGCCAAGAGTTATGATGCAGACGGTAACCGGGAGGAAACGACCTTCGACAAGATGAAGGAGTTCCTATATAGCTTTACCGGTTATGATATTGAAGATCATGCTGACATGGTGGCAAAGCCCACGATGAATAACTTAAAGGTGCTTGTTGATGTCTTTCCTTTGAAAAACAATCGTCACTGGCATTTAACTGCCGGCTTCTATCTCGGTCCTTCAAAGTTCGCTGAGGCCAAGAATTCTACGGAGTCAATGATTTCACTGGTTTCTGCCAGCATATATAATAAGATGTATGAGAGTGCAGTTAATGGTGGTAATCTGATTGATTTTAATAATATCCCTAGTCTAAGTGGTTCAGGCATTGTTATGCCTGATGCTGTCAGGGATAAGTTCTTGGAATATGGTGATATGGGCTTTGAAGTTGGTCAGTTCTCACATGACTTCACAGATGAAGCAGGCAACGTGTTGAAAGATGCTAATGGTAATACGATTGACAAGGGAAGAGCTTATATTGTTCAGCCTGACGAGGATTGTCTTGTTCGAGTGTCTGCCAGTTCGAAATCCTTTAAGCCTTATGTTGGCTTTGGATATAGTGGTCGTCTTCTGAAGAATCGCGATGATTGGAAGATTTCCTTTGCTTGTGGTGCTATGTTCTGGGGTGGAACGCCCGATTTGGTTGTTCATCATGGATTGAAGCTCAAAGATGGCACATACAGGGATGTTAGTCTTATTAATGATGTTGAAAATATAGACGGTCAGGTTGGAACCTATGTTGATATTTTGAAGGCTTTTAAAGTTTATCCTGTATTGAGTCTCCGCTTGACAAAGCGCATTTTTTGATTGTTTTGGACATAATAAAATAGCCCGTATGATCAGTATAACAAATCATACGGGCTATTATTATAATTATGCTTGCGCTCTTATTTTATGATGACCTTCTTTCCGTTCTGGATATAAATACCAGCCTTTGGAGTAGTGCTCTCAGGAAGACTTATGCCAGTTAGCGTATAGATGGCTCCAGATGTGTTGGTCTCCGACTTGATGTCGTTAATTCCACTTCCACCAATGGTCATGATATCTGCGTCTCCGGGATTGACTTTCAGATAGGCCTTGTTGCCTTTTAGATATTGAGTTCCATATTTATCAACAACAAACAGTTCAGGTCTGTCTTTACCATTAATAAATGCGATATCTCCTTTTCCACTCAGGCCCAGGACTCGCATTGTTCCTGGGTTGTACGGTGTGGCATTCGTATGGCCTGCAACACCTACGAGAGAACAATATTCTCCCCCTAACCAATTGTTGCCATTGAAGTCAAAACTACCTATAACGGGTTCAATCTTATTGTCTTCAGGATTAGCAGAGTTACATCTGACGATCACTGGGATTCCAGCAGGTATAACATCATCTTTAATTTCTTCGTATGTAAACCCAGCACCACCTGCGCTGTTCACATAGAAAGCAGCCATTCCTGCAGATGCGAATTTGAAATTAAACCCAGCATAGATGGTGCCGAAGTAGCCACCATTCGCTGTTTTAATGTCTGGACGAATGCCAATGTATTCATCTGATGTGTTGATAGGAAGGAACTGCCATTTGTTCATACCGGAACTTCCGCTTCCCATAATGTAACCATCCTCATCACTTGGTGATCTGTCCATCAACTCTTTATAGAAGCCACTATAGGTGCCTGATAATATGTAAGTATCATTACCTGCTGCGGCGATGTTTACTGTAAACCTGTTGCCACTCAATGTATATATGCTTGAGCCTTGTCCTTGTAAATCATATTTGCCATCTCCCATTTGTTTAACGAAGATAACGCATGATGGACTTACAGCTACAGTGTCGTAATTTAAATAGGTTCGAATACCTGCCATATTAACGCTACCCGATTGTGAAACTGGATAATTGTCAGGGTTTGTGTCGTTCAGGCTGATGTATCTGCCTGTCTGTGCGTTTTTGATATGATAAAAGCCATCAGCAATTTGGGCTTTCACCATCATCACGTTGCAACATGCAATTATGAATAATAAACTGATTTTTTTCATTTCTTATGTATTATGTTTTTATTAGAAAAGCCCAGCCCCATTTTGGGACCGGGCTTGAAAGTCTTTATCTCTTTGTATTATTCAGCAATACAGATTGATACACGGTTCAGGTCGTTCTCAGCAAACGGCTGTACGCGTGAGCCCTTGCTATCCCAACTGATGCGGCTCTCTGCGATGCCATACTGCTCCTTCAGAGCCTTTACAACAACCAGTGCACGACCCTTAGCCAGACGATCGTTGATGCGGTTGTTACCTGTACCAGCGTCAGCATAACCTGTAATCATGACCTTAGAAGTCTGGTGAGCATTCATGTAGTCAGCGATATCCTGTACCTTCTGCTTCTCTGAATCGCGGATGATGGTCTTGTTAATCTCGAAGAAGATATCGCGACGGAGTGGCTCAACTGCTGCAGGAACTGCGGGTCCAGGAACTTCCACGATCTTCTCCACAATCTTGTCCACGTAGCGAATCTCAGGCTCTGGAGCCGGGATGAAGCGAGTAGAGTAGGTGGGACCGAAGTTGTACTTGACACCTGCAAGCAGGTTGAAGTATGAATCGGGATTGCCTACCTTCTTGAAGTTGTAGCGGTCGCTCAGCATGTTGAAGTTACCCTCTAAACCGATGCTGAAAGCGTCGCTAATGTGATAGTCTGCTGTCAAACCAGCCTGACCCTTGAAGAACAGACAAGCGTCGTCATCGTACATCGGAGTCCATCCGAACTCATCTTTATAGACATATTTGTCCATGTATGCTTTAGCTTCCTTTGCATCATCACTCTGCATACGGTAGTTGAGACCAATGCCGATGAAAGCGCCGAAGCTAAGCTTACGGTTAGGATTGTATCCTGCGATGATATTCGAGAGGTCAAATGTCAGGTCGAGGGCGGGAGCCACATAGCTGTAGCTGAAGTTCTTGGGAGTGAAACCTGCGTCATCCCTCCAACCGGTCTTGCTCTGCCATGCGTTGATAGCCAATCGAGCCCCAATGCTCTTTGAGAACTGATAGCCGATTGCACCCTGTATAGTGGGTGAAATCATCTTTCCGAAATCAGCCTCACCTGTGGTGTACTGGCCACCTCCCTGAAGCTGGAGGTACCAGTGCGGCTCGAAGACATATTCTGTCGTGCCCTTCTGCTCCTGAGCAGATACAGAGAGTGCTCCTATCAGCATCAGGCAAGACAATATTGTTTTCTTCATTTTCATATCTGTTACTTGTTTATTAGTTCTCGAATGTTAATTAGTTCACGTGTACATTGTACTTCTTAGTGATCACATATCCGAAGTAGTCTACGCAACTCAGGATAATGACATAGTCACCCTTTTCGCTCAAGTCGAAGTCATAGGTCTGGGTGTTACCAGGCAGAACTTCTGACTGCAGCAGCGTACCGCTCTTCTTCAGTGCCACATACTTCTTGTATGCCGGGGCGAGAAGCTCCATTGTACCTGAAGTCAGATAAGCGTGCATGGTGCCTCTGTTGATGAACATACCCTCGCACAGACGATCCATACCAGTGGTAGTCTCGAAGATAATGATCGGGGCAATGGCACGAGTAAAGAGGTGCTTGTTGATGAACTCAGACAACTTGTCAGAAGCCTTATCCAGATATGTGTTAATACGCTCTGCAGCTGAGGTGGCTGCCTGACCCAATGAGTATGTTGAAAGCAACTTAGCAAGTTTCCAGTTAACCACATCCAGTCCACCATTAGCATTGATGGCTTTCTTCAGGTCCTCCCAATACTGTGTGCTGCTAACTACAATGGTCTCTGTTTTGCTATTGAACTGAAGAGTTACGGTTTTCTCGCTCTCGTTGATGCCGACAATCTTGGCAGATATGCCATAGCCACCCCATCTCTCCTTAATCTCTTGTGCGATTCTGGAGATTGCCTTCTCTAACTGCTCTTCGATGATCCAGTTACCATCCTTGGTCTTCTCATACTCCCAGAATGTGTTGTAAGACAGAGGCTTCACAGCGGTGGTCATCAATTCGATGTTAGTCTGACCCTTTCTCACGAGCTTACCGTCCTTTTCTGTGAAGAATGCCAATCTCTGAGGAGAATATGAGGCGTTGGTCTTGTAGTCATACTCGGTCAGACCAGGCTGGAAGAGACCAAATACCAAACCGGCAGCCTCTCTGATGAAGTTCTTAAACTTTGCAGTCTTAGAAACGTCTCCGTTCTCGCCTTCAACGGCGCGGATGTCATCAATACGGCTTCTGAGTTCCTTCTGCAGGCTCTTGAGGTCGATGAACTTCTCAAAACCAAATCTGGTAGCATCCAGATCCTTCTCTGCGATAGTAGCATCGGCAACATACATACCATTGTCGGATTTGTTGCCAGTCTCAGTGAAGAACTGCTTGCCAAGACCCCAAGTGATTCTTGCACTTGACTTACGGAAGTTTCCAAGCTTAATGGGAGATACCTCACCAGCACTGTTCTCTACAGTAACAGTCGTGAATTTGCTAATGTCAAGATTCTCATAATCATTCGAATTGATTGTGAAGAAAATCTGGCCAGCATTTCCGTAAGTATCAGTAATTTTATCGCCTTCGAATGTGACAAAATCTTTGTAGGGCAGCTCGTCTTTCTCCAAGTAGCTTGCGAACTCTCTTCCACCTACGTTGAAGTCATAACCTGCATAGGGGAACTTGTCAATCGTATTGTCGTTAGTTCCATAGTATGCAGCCAATGCTTTAGCCTGAATACCAGGAAGATTCAAAATACCGAAAACGTCGTTTCTCGTACCGTCAATACTAACGCTCGTAATGAAATTGCCCTGAACAAGGCCTTCCAACTTCTGTAAGATAAGTTCGACCTGATTCCAGAGAATTTTGACAGAATCGCTCAGACCATTGATGCGATCGTCAATGAAGTTCAGAACATTGTTGATGGAATCAATTGCTAGTGTCTGATTGATAATCTGCTGATTAATAATATTCAGCGTGGTGTCATACCTGATAATCTGATTGATAATCGTCGTATCACCATAATAGATGATAGTCGTATCACCGTAATTGATAATCGTCGTATCACCGTTGTGATAGTGCTTTGACGAGTCAATGTAGTTGGTGATGTTTGTGATGGTGTACTCGTGGTTCTCAATCACTTGCTTCAGACTGTCAATCTTTTGCTGAAGTTCGGCGCTTCTCTGTGCAAGAGCATTATAGAGCGGCGAGATGTCGTCGTCAATGTTGTCCTTGCAAGAAACAAATGATGATGTAGCAGCAAAAAGCAATGCTACCATCAAGAATCCATTGATAAATTTCTTTTTCATTTGAACTTAAAATTATAATTAAACATTTAATATTGATATATCACGTAACGTATTTATATAAATCGGTGACAAAATTAGGCAATTATTTTTATATTTGCAAGAAAAATTTAATTTTTTTTATAAAAAACATCAATTTTCTGCCGTTTTTGCAGGTTTGTTGCGTATTTATCACTTTTTTTGGTCTTTTTTTATGATTGGTGCGCCTGACAGGACTCGAACCTGCACGTCGTGAAACACCAGATCCTAAGTCTGGCGCGTCTACCAATTCCGCCACAGGCGCGAAAGAACGCTCTGTATTCGGGCTTTAGGCCCAAAACGGGTGCAAAGGTACGAAATAATTTTCATTCTGCCAAAAGTTTTCGGGCAAATTCTATCAAAGTGTCATCTCCTTTTAGGAAATCCTCGTCTTTTAGGGCGACGGCATAGTCTGGGGTGATACCGAACTCCACCTGACGACGGTCCTTGTCGTAGGAGGGACATGCCGAGAATCTTACCGTCCACCCGTTTGGCAATGAATTGGTGAACGGTAGTCCGCCTCCGCCTCCTGTCTTATCACCAACAGTTTTAACATTTGGGAAGCATTTCATGTACTTGACGAAGTCGTTGGCTGCGCTGAATACACTTCGGTTTGTCAGTACGACGACCTTCTTATGCCACCTGAGGTTGGAGGAAGGTTCGATATATTGCGGCTCCATCTCCGAGAAGTCGTTATGCCCTTTGCCCGTCTTGTGTTGCAGATAGCCCACGAGTGTCTTCTCATTGCAGAACCGTGCAGCCAACTGTTCGGCATTAGTCAGGTTGCCTCCTCCGTTGTCTCGGACATCAATGATGAGTCCATTACAGAAGGCAAAATATTTGAAGATCTCGTTTAGTCCGCTGTCGCCAATGGGGTTGGTGAAGCTGGCGTAATACATATAGCCTATGTTGTCGTCAAGGATACGATAGTACATGCCAGAGGCGATGCGATAGTCTGTTCCGAGGTATTTCCGTTGCAACGTGTCGCTGAAATTCGAGGGATAATCCTCATGCCAACTCCAGTATCGGCCGTTATCGAAAGACGAGTAGAGGTTCACGTGGCCGTCGCGCAGCTCTGCCAGCATGTCTGTGAGCACTTCGAACAGTTGATACCCGTCAGCTTCCTCCCTCGCGCGTACCTTATATTTATTATATACGGCATTCCAGTCCAGCCCATACTCATGCTGTTTATAGTCGAAGAAGCAATAATGCTCGTCGATGATCTTCCAGAGGGCCTCGAAATTGCCCTGCGCCGTATCCGGGAATTCCTCCTCGTCAACACAGGAGCTGACCAGTGGAGAGAGGGCCAGCAGGACAAGCAGGGACAGGCGGGAAATATGGAACATGACTTTTCTCATGGTTGTGACGGATTAGGGAAGTAGCGCACGATACCTATCATCACACGATGGGCATAGATGTGCTGCTTCAGGTTATTCACTTGAGCCTGCATGTAGTTGCCCAGATAGCCGACTCTGATCGACCATTTCCCTGAGCATTGCCAGTCGACCGTCAGCATCTGTCGGAAGGTGGGGGCGCTGACGAAGGTAGTGGGAACGATATTGTGGTCGTAGTTGCCGCGATTGAAGATCTCGTAGTATGACTGTCCGTAGTTGGGGCTGAACATGACTCCCACGAGGGGCACGTTGAGTTCGTAACGGAGCTGGAAGTGCTTCTTGAACAGTGGGAAACGGTAGGTAGCTATGGCTGCTGGCATCACGTTCACGCTGATTCTGGCTTGAGCGGGATTGTTCGAGCCGGTCATGTCGTAGAGGAATCCGAGGTTGGCATTGGCGAGTCCTCCTGCCTGCAGTTGCAGACGGTCGCCGAAGAACTGCCATTGACGATAGCGCCCCCAGTAGAGGTTGTAGTTGCCCTCCATCATATTGGCATCGCCGCTGCGGTCTTTGGTGGATGAGAGGTCTATCTCGTGTTCGATGATGTTGTTCCACCGCTTGACGGGCTTCGCGCGTTCCTTAATATATAAATAGGACAAGCCAAAACCAGAGAACTTCTCTGGTGTGATGTAGGTGTCGAGAATACGCGAGTTCCCGATGCCAACCAGATGTGTCGAGGTTGGTTCCTGGGCATAGGATACCAGCGGCACCAGACAGATAAGCAATGCAACGATCTTATTCTTCATCATCGAAAAGGCTTAATTCCTTGGTGGCGGTAGGAGCAGATGAGGGAGAAGGCTCTATGGGAGCTTCCTGGTCTTCCGGCTCATCCAGAATGTCCGACGATTCTTGGTCTTCCGGCTCTTCTGGCGTCTCTGGGGGCTCTGGGAATCGGGTTGGCGGCAACTCCTCGATACTTTCAATCTGCCAGGTGGTCAGTCGCTTGCCCTTGGCCTTGTAGCCTTTGACGGCGATGAATTGCTCGGCATCGATTTCCTCCGATCCGCGGAACTCGTCAGCGCCTCCATAGGTCACCTTGATGAGCGGGTAGACGGTGTCTGTCAGCAGGATGAGCTGTGAGACGGGATTATCCGACAGCCAGTTCTGTTTCTTCTTCGTGGCATCCATCAGGAATCGCTTCATGTAGGGATAACCTTGATTGTCTGCATCGTAGAGGATGGCCGTCCATACCTTGTCGGAGTCGTATTTCTCGATGCGCAGGATGTTCTCTTCGAAGTGGGTGTTCAGGTCGAATGACGAGAGATAGCACTCGCCATTCTTCAAAACGACCAGTATCTGGTCTTCGTCGAAGAACTCACCCAGCAGTCGGCCGTGCTCGTCGTAGTTCAGGCGGTTCACATCGGGGTCGTACCACACCTTGCGGCCTCCGAGGGTAGAGTGTCCGTGACTCTTCAGTCCGATGCGATGTACGGGGAACTTCGTCAGCAGGTTGCCTTTTGACGTGCGGCCCTTGATCATCACCTCCGAGAAGTCCTTGTCGACGAAGATTTTCTTGAGCTTCGGATTCGGGTCGAGGGTCACCTTGATGATCTCTGCCTCGCCGTTGGGGTTAGCTGTAAAGTACATCACCTTCGAGCCGGGAGTGCCCTGCGTGAGGTCGTACTCCTTGTCGCGGGTCATGCTCGTCACGTTGAAACGCTTGATGAAGCAGAAGCCCTTCTTACCATCACGGTAGACGGTATTGTAGATGGTTCGCGAATCGTTCTTCTTGAACACGTTGAGGTATAGCACGTTCTTGCCCACGAAGAGTTTCTCGGCAATGCGGACAATCTTGTATTTGCCGTCTTTATAGAAGATGATGATGTCGTCGAGATCGGAGCAGTTGCACACGAACTCGTCTTTCTTCAGCCCTGTGCCGATGAAACCATCCGTGCGGTTGATATACAGCTTCTGGTTTGCCTCGGCCACCTTTGAGGCTTCGATGGTGTCGAAGTTGCGTATCTCCGTCAGTCGCGGATGGTCCTTGCCATATTTGTCCTTGAGGAACTGGAACCAGTTGGCGGTCACCTCCGTGAGGTTGGCCAGGTCGCGGTCTATCTCCTCGA
>Ga0247611_10005726_pt1 | contig 16251 bp, 19 predicted proteins | sample 177DNAGHGhighgp2_FD_192422 | JGI IMG/M metagenome (GOLD analysis project Ga0247611, IMG submission 192422) | Sheep rumen microbial communities from Palmerston North, Manawatu-Wanganui, New Zealand - 1770 DNA GHGhigh gp2 | ecosystem: Host-associated > Mammals > Digestive system > Stomach > Rumen... | reverse complement strand
ATAACACGAAAAATCGGAGAAGGATACAATTCCTTCATCACACAGCCCTTTAGCGGAATTATCTTCACACCATTCTCGCAGAGATATTCCACCAACTTGTGATACTCTGACAACTGAATTTCACTTCGCATACAATCGTCCAGAAATCTTTTCTGGTATTCTCCCCATTTATCGCTTGCGGGCTTCGGCTCTATCATATTCAGAGCGCAGAAAGTGATCGGTGCCATATTCCTTCCCGAACCGATAGTAAATATATCGTCCGCTTTTATCCCTTCCGGCAGTACAGAAGGTCTTTTATTATTCAAAACAGCAGCTACGGTGTTAAGGAACACACCCTCGGCTGTTATTGTATCCACCATATCTTTATCACCTCCATTACGATTCTGAAAAACAACTCCTCCGCCTTCTTCCAATCGGGCATCACCGGGTTTATGCACGGTAATTTTTTCAAAATGGATCCGTGAACTTGCAATCCGGCAATCATATGTCCGTAAAAAAACACATTCGCTTGCGTCGCCTTATTCTGCCGGCGGTGTCCCGGAAAGCGCCTCAAGAGCTTCCCTGAGTGCCCGGGCAGAGGCGTAGCGCTGCTCAGGATCAGGGGCGCAGGCTTTTAGCACGATTTCTGACAGCGCTGCGTCGGCGTGCTTCGGCGGGGGCAAAGGCAGAATGCCGCGCTTGAACACCTCAAAGGCAATTTTCCGCTCCATCGTCGTTACGGAACGATCCGCAGGCAGGAATGGATAGGTGTCAGAGTTTAACAACTTATACAGAAACATACCTGCACAATATATATCCTTCTTCACAATGCTTTCATGATCCCGGGAATTCAGTTCCTTGGTATATCCCTCCGCGCCATTATTCATTACATCCCCCGTACGATCATTTTTCGGTTGGCAGAACTCCTCCATCCTGGCAGAGCCAAAATCCCCCAGCTTGAAATGACTGTCCGCGTCCACGAAGATGTTGTCTTGATGGAAGTCACGGTAGACGATCTTGTTTCTGTGGCAGTGCTCCACGGCGAGGCACAAGTCTATTCCAAGGCGAACGATGTCCTCTTGGGTCAGTTCGCCACGCTGTTCACGCCAAAGCCTGAAAGGCTTCAACAGCTCCATGCGGATCAGTACATGATCTTGATCGGATTCCTCATCGCGCATCACGGCGAAATCCTCTATGGAGACGATGTGCGGGTCTCCTTTCAGGATCTGCATCACCCGTGCCTCCAGGCTCAGGTCCTTCACGCACTTTTCCGGATATTGTTTGATTTCATCCCGGGCTCCCCCTTGGCGAACTCGCTCCGGTGCCTTCTCGGAAGAAATGACCTTGACCGCGTACCGCACCTCGCCGGTCGGACTCTTGTGCGCGATCTCATAGACGCGGCCACTTGTTCCCTCTCCCAGGACACCCAATACCTCATAGTCCGGCCATTGCCGTCGTATGAGCGCTTCGTGATCCATACCGTACCTCCTTGCCGTCATCTTTCCAAATACTCTGGAGATATCCTGCCAGCTTATAGTATTCCGACGTCCGGAAATCGTTTCCGGTATTCTCCCCATTAAGGAACACACCCTCGGCTGTTATTGTATCCACCATTACGATTCTGAAAAACAACTCCTCCGCCTTCCCGAAAAAAGGTCGGAGGAGTCATCAATTTTGTGTCCGGTATCCCGGTTAGTTAAAACGGGTGCTGGCCGCATTCGCTGGTACTCCATCCGCAGCTTGAAGCAGCAATTCTGTCACTGAAATCAAACTCTACCATAGTGACAGTAGGCTCTTCATAGACCTTCTTTTCATTGTCCATTGCTGTATTCTCCTTTCGTAAGATTTATATAACCCCTGAAGGGATCATATACTAAGCATTGATAACGCCTGCTTCTTTCAACGAAGCAATCGTCTTTTCAACATCGCTCTTTGCTTTTTCAAGCGTTACATCATATTCGCGGGTAAGAGTTTCAGCCGTTTCCTCGATCGTTCTTCCGCTTTTCAATTCGGAAAAGATCAAAGCTCCGGTGTCATTCAGAACTAATGCTCCCTTAAACTCCTTCACATTTGCGCCTGTCGGCATAACAAGATTCATTCCCGGCATTTTTCTAAGCACAAAACCTTCCTTGATCATCATCATTCTCCTTTATTTTCAGTATTATGATCATTATTTGCCATTTCAATGCGTTCTATGGTATAAGCACATACCGATTCGTCGCACAGGTGTCGATCCGCTGTCCTGCTGTGCGAAACCGGACAGTAGTGGCATCTTGTGTTGTATTCACAGCTATGGCATTTCCCTGGGATCTCAAAGTTTTTGATCGCCTCATTCAATTCCGACCACGCCCGATGGAAACCCTTTTCAAGCGTATTCACACTTATGACCGTTCGTGGAAATGCAAGACACGGTGCCAGGGTGCCATCCCAGTTTAACGCAAAACCTGTTCTCCCGGCATTGCAGTATAGTCCTTTTTCCGATACTTCCGGTCTGTCTGAATGACCGTAGATCTCCTTATCTTCCTGACTGTAATCCGGAAAGAAGATCTCCTTTTTCATTTCCATTATTTTGTCAACTTCTATATTGGAAAGATCAAATTCACTTTTATGCCTTCCGGTATCGGGATTAGGCTCCAAAAGCATACCACTGACATTAACGCTAACATCAAAAGTTCTCGCCAGTGTCATAGTCTGCTCTATCCACGGAGACAGAAAACTGCTTGGCGTGATCATAAGCCGTATGTTGAGTCCCATATCTATCGCCGCGCGGATATTCTTTGTAACTGTCTCAAAAGCGTCCACTCCGGTCACAGCCACATAAGACTCACTGTCACAGCCATAGAGTGATATATCTATCCTGAATGGCGGATACTCCGTAAATTTTCTGATATTCTCCTCATTCAGCAGAATACCGTTTGTCTTGACCTGCACCGACACGCCGTGATCGATCAGATACATATAGATATCCCAGAAATCCGGGTGTGTCATCGCCTCCCCACCGGTAAGCAGAGCGACCATCATTCCGTCATCTATGGCACCCTGGATCAGCGGGATCAACTGCTCTTTTCTGAGCATTCTTTCCTTTACGGAAGGGTCCTGCAAATGGACATAGCACATCTTACAGTCCAGATTGCAGAGCGGAGTCAGTTCAAAAGACCCTGTTGACGGCGTGTCCGACTTATATGCGTTATCCGCCATCAGCTTTGTAAACTCGTTAAATGAGATCTTATCCATCGGTCTCCTCCTCAAATACTGCCTTGTAAGTTATATCTGTGGCATTTTTATCAGGCAGATTTCTAAGGTGATAAAACGGAACATCTCCCGCAAGTTTTCCCATAAGTGTCATTACCTTATCCATTGCTGCATTATCCCACATCGGCATCATCGCCTGGTTCAGAAGCACCAGCATTGCCTGCTGCTTTGTTAGTTTTTTTATCCGGTTTTCCTTTGCCTGTTCCAGAGAGACCAGCGCTCTGACAGGTACTTTCTTCTGATTTCTGATATTGTCCTTGCCGTCCCACGGCATACCGAAGCCATACCATGTACCGTCGATATACCGCAATCCCGGTCTGTCGCCTATGATAAAATCAGCTTTCTGATACTTCTCCCACAACTTCGCCTGCGTGGATTTCCCCATACCGGAAGGTCCTAAGAAAATGATACCCTGTCCGTCCTTCTCCACCATGGAAGCATGAAGAGGAAGACCGTCATGCATTACCATTCCCGCCTCACAGAATGTACGGACTATGCTTGAAAACGGGATGTGCGGCTTTTTCCATTTGTCCCTTGCTTCAGAGTAATACGGCTCATTCGACATATACACAGTCATTTCGCTATAATCCTTTGAAGCAGTAACCACATACTTCATGTGATATTTTATGAAATCCTCATTCAGCAGGCTTATGGCACTCCATGAGTTCTCATCATCATAAACAGCAAAATTCTCCGTAGTACACATCTGCGTGTGCTTTAAGACTTCTTCGTATTTTTTGTCCAGCAGAGTTTCTTCACCCATATGAACCGTGAAGGTATGGGTATAGGGCATCTCGTTCCGGAACGCAGAGAGATACTGCATGGATTCATGTTCACTTATTTCATCGTCCGTAAGCAGACGGTAGTTTGCAAAATAATATTCACGCATTCCGGCAATACGCTCCTTGATAATAATACACTTACTCAATCGTATATTATCTCATACCCCCCCCCGAAAAATCAAGCAAAATATTGCTTTTTAATTGCTTTTTTATGTTTTTTTGCATTTTGTACATTCTGTTGCATTTTAGTTCTCTTTAAATCAAAAAAGCCCGTAGCCATCGGCTCATCACCGACAACCACGGGCATATCCTCAAACCATATTAAACTCTCTTCGCATATGACAATGCAATCCAACCGGCACCACTCTTCAGCCTACCCCATCCGGCATCAGATCCCTTACCGGATTTCACCTCAACAATCGTATAAACTCCCGTTGGCACATACTTTCCTGTCCACGCCGTATCAGTTCCGGCACCCGTCCGAATCCTCAGATTCTTCACCGTCACCTTCACCAGAAAAGGACAATCCCTGTTTTTCGCTTCGCTGGAAGGCGAAAATGTATCGATCCCACCCATAAGTGCCGCCACATCCGTTCTCACAGTATCCATATTCTTCCCAAACTTCGGAAACCAGTGAAGCACATCCCCATGATTGCTCCCAAGCCCCAGCTTATGAGAATCTGCATGACAGAGTATCGTAGGAACCGTCACGCCGTTATACTTAACACTCCCCTTCGGATCAATCCCATACATCTTGCAGAGATAAGCTGTCAGCTCACAAGCCTCTTTATAGACCTTCTCAAAATACTCCCTGTCATTCAGCCCATCCTCGCATATCTCGAACTGGATCCATTCGGTATTGCAGGATCCCTTTGCGCCGGAACCACATCCCCAAGGCCTGTAATCCCAGGGCATCGTCTGAACAGCCGCAACACTGCCATCAGCCAGCTTACCTATCCATGCGTTAAGTCCTGCCTGCACTGAAGTATGATTCCAGTCATTCCCATAAGCATTCTTCCCAATGACCTTAATCATCAGATTCCTGTCAGCTGCATTATCATCCGGTTGCACATATCTCTTCAGTGTCGGATTATTCGCCCCGGTGCTATGCCAGAGCACACCCTTCACCTGCATCTTCTGTGTCTGCCTGTAACAGGTGCTCTGTGTCATCATACAGATTATCGGCTTATTCTTCTCACTGTACTTCATCGTGATCACCATCCTTTTTGTTCTCATCCTTCTCGCTGCGATCATGAAGCTGCTGCAGCACGAGCTTCAGCTTCTCCGGCACCGGCAATCCCAGATACGCCGCATTCTCCACCAGAGAAAGTCCCTCATTGCTCATATAGAAGAAAATGATGGCTGTTCTCAGCACCCCTGTTTCTCCAAGTATCTGTGTATCCAGAAGATGCCCTACCCCGACCATGACAAAGATCAATACTTTCTTAGCCAAGCCACGGAAAGATACGTTGGAGCTGAGCTTCTTATCCGCAATCGCACACATGATCCCTGTCAGATAATCCAGAACCACAAACGCCAACAATGCATACAACAACCCGTCACAACCTCCCAAAAAGTAACCCAGCCATCCTCCGACAGCCGCAAAACCCAACTGAATCAAACTCCAAAACTCTTTCATCGCAATCCCTCCATTTTGTTGCATGAAAATGGCGGCGCCCGTTAAGAGCACCGCCGCCACAAAGCACCATATTCATTTCAGATCACGGATTCTCTTCCACCTCAGTCAGCGTATATGTGATCTTCATTGTTTTATCAGCATTCTTCACGATTGCCTGAGCCAGGTTATTGATACTGGCCAGATACGGCATCAACAGCCATGTCGTATGACAGTCGGTTCCATAGTTGCCGCCCCAGCCTGTCAGAAACTCCTTATACTGGAACAATGGTGTTCCGATGTAAGGAAACCTCGAAGCTCCTGCCAGATGAACAACCGTATCATTTGCCGTGATGATAAAATCATATCCAATGATAAAATCATTGATCAGCGTCATATAAGTCTGGCTCGTAGCAGATCCCGAGAGTGTTCTGTTCTCCGAGATAAACCCGAACGGAAGTAACGCGATGTCCGTAACATTAGAAAGATTAATCTTGTACATTCCATCGTTGTCATAGTTCGGAATATACAGATATCCATTCCTGATCACGCCTCTGCTTGACCTGTTCACATAGGAATCAATCTTAAAAGATCCGATAGCCTTCAAATGTGCGTTGGCCAGCGTCCAGGTACCTTCAGTAAAGGTCATGTCGCTCTTCTTGATCTTGATCCATTTCATCGTAGCATCACCTGAGGAATTCGGTGAATTGGAAAATCCGTACCAGTACCCGTCATGCCCGTCCAGAAAATCCCCATACGGCGTGTACCCTGTCGTAAAGGAAAACACGCTGCAGTGAAGCGTAGTCTCTTCCAGAATCTCACAGGTCACATCATTCAGCCTGTCGTTTAAGCCCACAGAGAATACTGGCAGCCTAAGCTTCCTTACAATAACCGATGAATCCACGAATCTCAGCGAGTACAGCACATTATTCACAAAGTCTATCTCTACAGCGGAATAAAACAGTGCCAATTCATCATCCGTCTGAGTATCCAGCCTTGTCTCTTTGATCTTCAGATATCCGTTAGAGGAATTGATATCATTTCCGAAAACAGTCTTTCCACCCAAGGCAGATGTAAGTGCCACCGCTGCAATGGTTCCGTTCCCCTGTGAAGGCGTGAACTCCCACACGAATTTATATCCGTCATCCAGCGCCTTGCTCTCCGTCAGATTCATGCTTCCCCTTGCCGTATCTGCCGTTGCGTTGACATCATTTGATGCATATGCCACGGGTAATACAGCAGAGGAAGGGAAGATATTATCCGCATTCTCAGTCAGCGCAGAAGAATACAAAAGGATCCCACCGATCATGTTCGGACATATCGGGATCAGAGTATCATTCCACATCACCTGGTCGTCATACTGTCCTGAGGCCTTGTAAAACACTCCCATGGGATTCAGCCCCAAGATATGATTCACGGCATTCGTGACCATATTTTCTTCCCGTATGGTCTCTACCACACCTGTATTTTCATCGGTCAGTTCAATGACCATTTCGCCTTTCAGCCTCATAAAAACCCTCCTTATGAATTACTGCCATTCACATCCACCGGCATAGCAAACGCACCCAGAGCCGTCCTGCCTCTGACCACATCGCTGTAGCTTCTCTGTACCAACTCATCAATTTCAAATACTATATTCTCGCTGATCGACTTAAGCCTTAAGCCGCCGCTGATACCGACTCTCTCAATGTAATCCTCAACAGTGATCGTTCCGTCCCATGCAGCATTCGCGCCCATGCTCTGACCGGAAACAGAAGCTACACACCATCCGGTATCCACCGTGCCTGTACCACCGCTCACCCTCATGTAAACATTGAAAGTATTGGTGTAGTTTGCCAGCACGTTCTCAATCGGATAATACAAAAGGATCGTATGCTTTCCTGAATGCCAGGTTTCCACCGGCTGATGCACCGTGATCATCTCATCATTGAACTCGAAGGTAAAAGTAACAACCGCCGTTCCATCTTCCGTCCATGAAACGGGTAACGAAACGTTCACTGTCTGTTCTTCCGTAATTCCGATGACAACCGGTTCATCTTCTGAAGCAGATTCTTCACCTTCATTTTCGGATCCTGCTGATACATTCTCTTCCGGAATGACATCCACATTCACTGCCGGTATCACAACATCCCCTGCTGCCGTTGCCGTCCTTGTCACAGAATCCGCGTCCACATCCACGATCACCTGCCCGAAAAATTGGGCATGATTATCTTCCGATGTGGCAAACTCAATGGAAATTATCCTTGTATCCTGATCAGCCACCGTAAAGGCAGAAGCATTCGTGAAAGTATGGATCCCAATCTTTCCTGCCTCGATCTGGCTGAGTAGTCCTGAGATATTCTTATCATTCTTGCTCTTTGCCTGAGCCAGCCTCGGATTCTTACCGACTCCCTTAAGCCTCTGCTTTCCGTACAGATTCACCTGCATGGAAGTAATGGCACTGATCTTATCCTCATCTGCCTGACCACCCACAAAGGTCAGCACATCCCCGATATCCAGTGCCGGATTTCCGATGGTATCCGAATCAAACGGCACATAATCGATCACGGAAATATCGTTAAGGATATTCTCACAGAGCTGCCTTCTGGTCTCATCCAGTCCAAACTGCAGAAGCGGATTCACACCCAGATTCATGGTCAGCCCGTTGTCCGGATCCAGATGATAATACTCAGCGATCTCCGTTCTCATGTTTGTGGAAGAAACTGCCGTGTATCTTGTAATAAAATCTGAAAAGCTGGAAGAAAATCTGTGTCTTCCTGCTATCTCCATCACAGGCGTATCGCCATACTTTCTCAGTTCCAACACGCCCTCACGGTTGATACAAAAGAAACCTCCCAAAACCTGCCCCACATAGTAGAGTACATCCCGGTAGGTCTCGATATCATTGTCCGTATAGATTGAAAGCCCGGTATCACCGTTCGGCATCGCTTCCACTTCTTCCTGAGTCAGCGCAAACTCCACATGACACGCCTCACAGCAAAGATGGATAAAATCATATGCCTTACCCACAGTCTCAAAACCATTGAAGTCCTTCTCGAATCGGAGCATATAATCATAGGCTTTCAGCTCCAGGCACTTTACAGTCCTGTTCGCCTCTGACACCTCAAACACTCCCATCGGGATTGTCTCATAAATGCCATCCGCTTCAACCGCCTGATCAAAATCAGGATCAAGTTCAGAAGGATTTCTGCTCTTCGATATCCTTAGATGATAGAACAGCTCCACAAGAGCATCTTCCAATGTGTATCTGTCAATATCCGAAAGCAGCGTAACACCCATCTCAGCTGCATATACGGTACCCAGCTCGATCTCCGTACTTCCGCAGCACTGAGATGAAATATATCCGCTCCCCTTAACGATATCCTCAGCCCCAAACTCATAGACCACGCCATTCTTAATCGTGATCTTCCCCGTCCAATAGTATTTCCTTGTGTTCTCCTGCACCGCCTGCAGGAATGCGCTCGATACAGGATACATCCAAACACCTTCTTCCTTAAAATTCCTTCAGCGAAAAGCTCACCGTCCACAGCCCCTTATAGCTGGTATCCTTTTCAAGCTTTGCCTTGAATCCCTCCACATACATCTGAGTCTGCTTCTGTGTTACCGTCTCAGGATCAAAAAACAAGACTGTGATACTTTCCTGCTGCTTATATTCCGTCAGCTTCTTCAACCATTTCGGCGTAACAGAAAAGGAAACCGATATCTCCACAACCCCGACTCTCACCACATCCCTCTGGATTGTTCCTGCCTCAGTCTCACCGCCGGAATCCGCTTCCTTATCTTCCATATTCACTTCATAGGAATCAGGCAGAGGAAGGTTCTCACCATCAAAATTCAAATATTGAATAAATGCCATATGATCACCTTCCTCCGCTTCTTAAATTCGCTCTCTGCTGAGCATTCACGATAACCTCATCCAGCATGGTACCTCCCAGATAAACAGGGATCACGATATCACCGCTCTGACCGGAAGCATTCACTCCACCGACAGCATCCCTAATAGCAGAAACCAGACTGCTCAGATCTGCACTGCTCACAGCACCACCGCCTGCCATAGCAGCCTGCATTCCGTTCACCTGAGGATTGATCACCATATCAGCCGATAAAGAATCCATCGCCTTTGTGACCATACCCTTGCTGTTCTCTATACCCTTTGCCAGTCCTTTCATAAAGTCCGGCATCCAGCTCTCATAATCCGTAAGAGGGCCTTCATCCGGCACAGAGAAATGCAGAAAGCTCCTGATCTTGTCTGCCACCGATGAAACCGCATCGCCGACAGCACTGATACAGGACTTGATACCGTTTACGATACCCATGATCAGATCCTTACCCCAGTTGAAAGCCTGTGAAGCAAGCCCGGTGATATGATCCTTCACATTGGAAAATCCGCTCTTTACCGCATTGAACACATTGCTCATTGCATTCTTCACTGCGGAAGTCACATTGTTCCACAGGTTCGTAACCGCCGTCTTGATTGCATTTCCAACGGAAGTGACCGTATTCTTAATGTTATTCCATGCCGTCGTGACCACATTTTTAATAGCATTCACCGCCGTAGTGATCACATTCTTTATGCCATTCCAGATATTCGTAAAGAAACTGGATATCGCATCCCATATCGTAGTAGCCGTGGTTTGAATAGCCGTCCATGCCGTTGTGAGGAATGTGCTGATTGCCGTAACCACCGTTGTCACCACAGTCTTTATCGCGTTCCAGATCGTTGTAAAAATGGTCTTTATGGCATTAAGAACTGTCGTGATGATCGTCTTATAGATATTGAAGTATGTGGTAATGATCAGCTTTATCGCATCTACAACCGTCTGGAAGATAGCCTTGATTCCATCCCATAAGCCCTGGAAGAAATTCTTGATGGCATTCCAGACTGTTTCCGCCGTGCTCTTTATCGCCTCCCATGCCGCCTTGAAAAACTCCTTCAGAGCCTCCCACACGGCAATGGCAATCTCCTTGATCCCTTCCCACAGGTCTATCCAGAACTGACGGAACTCTTCACAGTTATTCCAGAGATAGATAAAAGCCGCCACCAAAGCCACAATCGCCGCAATGATCAGAACATACGGATTCGCCGCGCACACCGCATTAAAGGCTGCAAATACACCCTTTGCCGCATTGATCACACCTGCCAGTTTCGGCACGATAGTCATTATGGTACCGATAGCGGATATCACCTTTCCTACTATGATCAGCACCGGACCGATAGCAGCCGCTACCAGCGCAATAGTAATGATTACCTTACGGGTACCCTCATCCATACTGTTCAGCTTGTCCACAAATCCCTGAATCCATCCGACAATCGTTCTGATTGCAGGCATCAGCATCTCACCGAAAGAAATAGCCAACTCCTGAAGCTGTGATTTCAGGATCGTCAGTTGCCCTTCCAGATTGTTGTTCATGGTATCAGCCATATTTGCAGCCGTACCGTCACAGTTTGCAATCGCTGAAGACAGCTTATTGATGTCACCCTCCCCTGCATTCATGAGAGCCAGGAATCCTGACATCGCATTTTTTCCGACCAGAGATTCAGCTGCCGCTGCCTGTTCTGATTCCGATAATCCTGCAAAAGCCACACGGCAGTCAGCCAGGATATCCGATAAATCCCTCATTGATCCGTCCGCATTTGTCGTTGCAACTGTAACTTCTCCAATATTGGCACCGCAGATCTTCACATCCCCGGACAGATTTGTCATGATCGTCCTTAAGGATGTACCTGCCTGAGAACCCTTGATACCGGCATTCGCCATAAGACCAATCGCCTCAGCCGTATCCTCGACAGAAAATCCCAAAGCACCGGCAATAGGAGCAGCATACTTGAATGTCTCACCCATCATGGAGACATTTGTATTGGCGTTACTCGAAGCAGCCGCAAGCACATCTGCAAAATGCCCCGAATCCTGAGCCGATAATCCAAATGCCGTAAGAGCATCCGTCACAATATCGGAAGTGGTAGCCAGATCCTCACCGGATGCAGCCGCAAGGTTCATGACACCCTCGATACCGCCCAGCATATCTTCCGTCTTCCAGCCAGCCATAGCCATATAGTTCATGGCTTCAGCCGCCTCGGAAGCAGAAAACTTTGTCTTGCTGCCCATCTCACGAGCTTTATCTCTTAACTTGTCAAAATCAGTGCCGGTCGCACCTGATACAGCCGCAACCCTGCTCATCGCAGAGTCAAAATCAGCGGCAGTTTTCACCGCCGCTGTTCCAAGTCCTACAACACCAGCCGTTACCGGGAGAAATTTCTGTCCGGCATTGCTGATATTGTCACCGACTGTTTTTAGTTTTTCACCTTTCGCCGCAATCTCTTGAAGAGCCGTACCTGACTGTTTCGCCTGCTCTTCCAGCTTCTTCAGATCCTGCTCTGTCTCGATAATCTCCCTCTGAAGAGCATCGTACTGTTCTTGGCTGATATCTCCATTTGCCAGAGCCGTATTTGCCTGCTCAGCCGCCGTCTTTAATGTTTCCAACTTTTCCTTTGTAGCCGTAACTGCCTCTCCCAAGAGTTTGTGCTTCTGAGCCAGCAGCTCCGTATTACCCGGATCCAGCTTAAGCAGCTTCTCCACATCCTTAAGCTGCTGCTGAGTATTCCTTACCTCAGTGTTCACACCTTTCAGAGCAGTCTGTAACTTGGTGGTATCCCCGCCGATCTCGATTGTAATTCCCTTTATTCTGTTTGCCGCCATCGGGATACCCCCTCCTCATAAATTCAAAATCTGTCAGAAAATCCACACCTTTTCAAAGCCTTATAAATACAGCTTTTCGTGAAATTTCTGGTCAGAAGACATCGAAATCCTGTTGCGTAGCCACTCGATGGTACGCCTTGTCCGCAACATCATCGTTCTGATTCTCGATAAACATCTCATTCACCATGCCGATGGTCAGTAGATCAAGATCCCGTATCGAAAGCCCGATCTGCACACACCTCAGCATGAAAAGAGCCGTTGTCATCTGCCTGTCAGTTGACTGAAGTTTTTTTTAGCCTCCACATCCACCTTTACATTCAAGCCCCAAAGCTCGATGATCTTAGGAAGCACCTGATAAATACTGAAAGTATTGAACTCATCCAACCACTCTTCAGGTGTGTCTGGAATCCCCGGATCAGCGTGCTTCGCCATGATATAAGCAATATTTTCAAACATCTCCAAAGAGAACATATCAAGATTGCTGACTTCCTCGGTATTATCACCGACTGCCTTCTCCAAAGCCGCCAGATCCTTATAGATATCCCTCTGAAACTTCATTCTGTATATTCTCGGAATCGCCGCCGATGCCCTAAACGGCACCTGCTTTCCGTCAATTTCAATATTCTGAACCATGCTCATAGGTCTCATCCTCCATAATCAGCGACAGTAAAAGAGCCCCGAAGCTGTATTTACACACCCCCGAAGCCCTTTATAGCCCTGTCAGCCTTATTCCTTTGTTACAATCACTGTGTAGGTCTTGCTGGAACCACCGTTTGTCACAGTGACCACAACCGTATTCTCTCCATCCTCCCAGGTTGCGCTGGAACCGTTGGTAAGGGAATCACCGTTCACAGTGATCGACACACCTGCATTCTCATCTGCTACCGTTGCCGTGATAGCATTGGTAGCATTGGAAGTCTCAGCCGTGTAAGCCGTAGTACCTGCCGCAAAAGTCGGATCCAACGAAATAGAACCGATTGTCAGTGAAGACAGGTTCACATTCGCACCGGATACATCCGAAGGCATATAAACTGACTGATACCAGTTCTGATATACAGTGCTGTTCGTAGTATTGCCGGTCTTTGCCTTTACCACGCCGCTTGCAAGAGGCGTAGCCTTGATGGTCAGAGTCTCCGTCTGAACCTCACGGCTCTCTTCGTTGGTCTTGCCCTCAATGCCCGGTCTAGATGCAGAGCAGTTATACAGAACGTGTCTGATATGCTTCACATCGCCATCAAACTCGAAAAGTAGCGCAAAGCTGTTCAGCTCCGTGTTTGCATTCTCGATCAGCACATTGTTGTCGTCCAGCGTTTCATTCAGCGCATCCACCCTGAAGCTCTCAGGGATCATCGCCAGTTCCAGATCACCGTCATACCCCATGTTGTTATTGATGACATAATAGGCAATGCCATCCGCATAGAAGTTTTCCGGCTCTCCGTTCGCATCAAGCGAAATGCTCACCGCACCGGGAATGGCAACAGGCGTTCCATAAGACACCGTACCGTCCTGGGCAATATGAAGCATCGCATAATGCGCATTCTTAAGATTGTACTTAACCTTGTTATTAGCCATAGCTCTCATACCTCCATTGTTTCTTCAATGTCCGGCACATCGAAAGAATACAAGACCTCATACAATCTCTCTTCCGAAATCCAGACCTCACTCTTGTTATAAAAAATGCCCCGGTCATCCAGAGCATCCTCCACCTGCTTTTCCACGGACACATCCTTCTTATCCGTGTAAAGCTCGATCCGCACTTCATTTATCTTGAAATACACCCTGCCGTCAGCAGCAAAATTATCGCTCCCCGGCAACAGGTAACAGATAAACGGCGGCTCTGGGCTTTCCCCTTCTGCAAAATGATCATATGCAAAAGGGATTCCCGTCTCCTGCAGCATCGCTGCAATCTGTTCTATTGTCATATCGATGCTGCCCTCCAATCTGACACCATCATTTCAGTGCCCTCTCGACTTCCTTCTCCAAAAGCTCCGCCGCCTTAGCCTCAGCCGGTGCTATATGTGGAAAGGCTCTTGTCCTTCCACCACCCCGCTTTGCATGACCGAACTCCAAAAGATGTGCCAACTGATACCGGTTCTTACTGTGAACCACAACCTCCATTGCATTTGATGTTTCCTTTGTGGTCTTCACCGTCCAGCTTCCCTTATATTTTCCGGTCTTTACAGGTGCATTTGCCTGGATATCCTTCTTCGCTTCATTTCCAGCCTTCTTCACAATGGCTTTCATATCATCGGTAGCCAGATCAGCGTATTCCTGCAAGCCCTCCATGATGACATGAGCCATCTGGTCGATCCTTACCCTGTCCGTACCCATGATCACCGCCTCACTTTCCGACAGCTGAATTTCAGTGACTTCTTCTTAAAGTTCATATGATCAACATTCACAATGTCATAGAACTCACCCTTGAACAGGATCCTGTAACCAGTGGAAGTAATAGCTGCCGTCTTCGCGCAATACCGCACCGTAACCGTCATCGCCACATCCTCAACAGTAGTACCGGCAACCTCTTCTTCCTTTGAGCTTGCCAGCCCTTCACCGCCGATGGTTGCAAAGCAGGTATAATACTCATCCCACTCATTCGTATGATTTCCGACGGCATCTGTTATCACGGTATTTTTCAGAAATACGACCTTTTCATTGAGTAATGCCGGTATCATCAGAATCCCTCCTTCCGGCTCCCAAATAAAAGAGCCCTCAGCGTCAGGTCAAGCGCATGATGATCAGCGTCTTCCCGGTGCTCATACAGATAAGCCACCGTAAACATCACAGCGATCCTCCCGTTCTGAGCCGCATCAAGATCAGCCTCATCATCCGTTCTCAGGATATCCATGCACTGCTTCTTCGCCGCTGCTATGAAGTTTTCGAGTAATGAATCATCATCCTCGAAGTCAATCCTTAAATAATTCTTCATTTCTTCCACAGTCACATTCATCCGATCACCTCACAACAAAGGCGGCAGGAACTTCCCACCGCCTGGTGTTTTTATTCCCCACCGGGTTCATCCTCACTTGTATCCGATTCTGCATCCGCCGCCATAAGCCCGGCAGCCTTCAGCTTATCCAAAAGACCATTGAAATCTTCCTTCAAAGCGGCAATGGTACTCGCTTCACTGTCAGCCTGATTTTCAGCAGCAGGAAGCCCCTCAATGGAACCGCCATCTTCAATGATCAGTTTTCCTCCAATATGAGTGACATCGCCGCCCTGCTCTGTATAATTCTTCGCGTTATATCCGCTCATCTCACACCTCCAAAATCCAAGGGAGTCGCAAATCGCGACCCCCTCTAACATTTATCCTCACGCCTTCATCTTAAGAAGCTGGATGCCCTCAGGAAGGATCACCTTACCGTCAACTCTCTCGGTTGCCACAAAACCAACCTGGCCATTGGTGCTGTAGAGCTCGTTGAGTCTCTGTACGGTTCTTCCGGAACGGTCAGCGATCCAGTAATTCTTAAAATCACCGAACGCAACAGTAAGTGCCTCAGCCGCAACCGTAGGCACATAAGGACTGGTGTAAAGCTCATATCCAAGCAGTTTGTCAGGCTCACCTGCCTGAAGCGAAGGCTGCCAGAGATATACGCCATTGCCGTCCTTAAGCTTACGGATTGCTGCAATCGTCGCATCATTCATAAGGAACTTTGCGTTTCTACGGTAAGGGCTCTTCAGCGCATATACAAGGCTGATCAGTTCATCAGCAGTGATCGCATTGGTTGCCCCTGCAGTAACACCCACCTGTCCGCCTTTTGCGGTAAAGATACCCGTAGGCTGACCGGTACCGGTACCCACACAGAAAGCCTCTTCCTCTGCAATACCGAAGGCTCTTGCGAATTCAGCCGCAATATAAGATTCCAGATCAAACATGGAATCCTGAAGAAGCTCGATGGAAACCTTCACAAGGTCAGTCAGCTTG